>Ga0099822_1001348_pt1 | contig 28267 bp, 16 predicted proteins | sample CowpeawhiteBW_FD_76839 | JGI IMG/M metagenome (GOLD analysis project Ga0099822, IMG submission 76839) | Root nodule microbial communities of legume samples collected from California USA - Cow pea white BW | ecosystem: Host-associated > Plants > Roots > Nodule | place: USA: California | collected... | reverse complement strand
TTAGGTTGAAAAAATCAGGAATTAGAATCAATTATCATTAATAGGGTGATATGTTATGTATTATTTAATGAGGTGAATAGAGGAGTAAAGGGCATCGAAAACAGAGAGCCCATTTCGTGACAAGATAGACTCGTTCTAGCAGTTTTACTTGTGATAAATAACCCAAAATAATCTGATTATGTATAATTTGAACTTGGAAGAGTACACTCCTGATAAACCTAGACTCCAATATGTACACAGTGAATGAAGGAAATTCTGAAATTCAATATAGTATATTAATCAAAAAGCATCTCTAATCAAATATATATCCCATCAGTCTATTTATAACCCAATATCCAGAAACATAATAAACTATTTCTATTCTAAGTTGGAATAAGATATCCAAAACAGAATAAGATCCCTTAATCAAAGTAACAATAAAAAATTCCAGATGAAAGACTAATTGCGAGAGCAAAATCCTAAATATCAAATCTAATGGCCTAATCCACATCAATGACATTAACAAACGGTACAAATAAAGCAGCTCTTGTAGACCAACTATATACAAAATGTAAATAAAAAGAACCAACCTTTCTCCAGGGCCCTGCTTTTGAGCAAGCTACAGTTTGCTTGTCTACCTACACATCATTGGTAGAACAAAAAGAGCATGACAATGGTGACAAAAAAAATAAATAAATGAACTCTTCTATATCCATGAACATCAAGACACATAACATACCTCTTCAAACTTCTCAAAGTTTTGAGTATCTAATTCATCATTGACCTCAGGTATGAAAGCAGCTTTCATTTTGTACAGTTTGTCCCATTCAATGCCTTTGAACCATGGATGGGCCTGGACAAAATGATCAACCGCTCATTTGTTAATGTACAACTGTAATGTAAGGTAGATTGTAAAATTTAGCAAAGAACACACCACAACACCTTTATTTCATCGGCTCCTTTGGTTCCAAGCCTCTGCTCCACATTACACAGGAGTCTACAAATAAGATCTTTTGCCTCTACTGAAAGTTTAGCTTCTTCTGGAAATTTCAAATTAGTTCTCCAATTTACTATCTGCATATTGAAGGTGACGTACAACACAATTATAATTGACGAAGACAAAAAAAAATGTTACAATAAAAGGAACACAATGGAAAACAGTTAAACATTTCACGCTAATTGCCATGAGAAACAGTTAAATCTTGCAGAACACAATGGACTCAAAATCAGACATGGTGTAATCCAATTCATACTAAATGCATTATGAATTGGAATGGAATCCATTAAGATCAGATCTGCATGTTACCTTTCTACAAGTCAACATTGGTTCATCTGAGTAAAAGGGTGGATACCCCACAAGCATTTCATACATTATAGCTCCGAGAGACCACCTGGAAGAATTCACATAACATCAGAATGAACTGAAACTATAAAAAGTTCACAAGAAATTGGGGGCTTTGTGTAGACTTTTGAATGGAGAAGTAGAAGATATTATCTAATACCAATCACATTCCACGCCATATCCTTTCTTCAGTAGAACTTCTGGAGCAATATAATCAGGTGTTCCAACTGTAGAATAGGCCTGCGTTATTGCAAAGAAAGAAAGGCTTAAAATTGAGACAAAATCAAGTGTTCAACAACTTACATGTTAAATTATACCCTTTGATACAGGAAGGAAGAAATGAGACTTCAAATAACAAAAATGTATATTGACATATGGTGCGGATGATATTTTCTAAAAGACAGGGCACTAACACTTATTTATACTAAGACTTAGATTTACACTTCTAGTCCAAATAAAATAGCATAAATAGCACTAACCCCTATTTACTTTAGGGATGAGAATGGAATAGTAAAACCAAAACCCACCCATCCCATTGTCATCCCTAAACCCAAGAGGAAATGATGTAAAATTCAAGAATGCCAAAAACTTTCTCAATAAACACTGCAACCACAGCCTCCCTTCTTTGACCAACCTCCTATTTATACTACTAACTACAGAACAGTTAATTACAACTATAACTACTCTTAGTTCGTTAAAAATGTATTCCAGTTAGTTATAACTACTCTAACTGCTCCAAGTTAGTTACAACTGTGTTTGTATCCCTATCGTCATTTATGTTCCTCTATCTTCTCACATACACTTTCCTAATGAGAGGTGGTGTATCACTTTGATATCCACCTAAAAAATGCCTATAAAAATAAACATATCAACATCCAAAACCTGTAAGTAATTAACAGCGAATTGTCTATTTAATCCTAGAAATGGTTCTGGCCTGAAAATAAACAAGGAATTAAAATGATCATAAACGTATGTGGAAACTAATATTGAGGGTTAATATTGAGGGTCTTACAAGCATTCGTCGATTTTTCTGCCAATGCTGCAGTTGTTCCTGTTGAGTTCGTTTAGGAGCCACTGGACGTCCATCACTTTGGAGGGCTCCACTTCGATTAGTTCCAACAGAAAAGTCCTTTTCTTGAAGATTACTGCAGTCTAGTGGTTTACATAATCCAAAATCTGACAACTTCATGTGACCATTTCTATCTAGCAGCAAGTTGTCAGGCTTGATATCTCTGGAATGCATTTAAAAATCAAATCATCAAAAGAATTTATAGATCCAAAAGAAGACCACTCTAAATATCGGTGATCCATGTCATAAAAGAATACTACAATTTTCCATCATTTATGTTTGAGTTTACCTATGAATATAATTATGTTTGTGAATTGACTCTATGGCTAGGACAGTCTCCCCAACATAGAATCTGGCTTCATCTTCTGTCAGTATATCCTTCCGCATCAGCAATGTCATCATATCTCCACCAGGTAGATACTCCATTATGAGATATAAGTATTCCTCATCTTGAAAGGAACAATAAAGTTTAACAATGCAATTGCTGTCAACTTCAGCAAGTAGGTTTCTCTCAGCTTTTACATGTTCAACCTGAAAAAGTATCCAATAAGTTTAAGAAAGCACAATTTACTCCAACAATGTGATCATTTCAATACCTGGCCACGACGAAGCATCTCTGATTTCTTTAGCTTCTTCATAGCATAAACATGACCAGTGGCCTTCTCCCGGCAGACTCTAACCTATGAACAGATGGAATTGCAACATTGTAACAAATCATTAGACAAGTTTATATAATCAGAGTTTCAAAAAAATACTCATTACTTGCCAAAGAGGCTATCCAATAACAGCAATGTCTCCAAGCCAAATTCTTCATAAAACTTCACAGGTTACTCAATGGTGGAAACAGCTAATATGCATAAAACAAACTAGAGTTTTCTTTGCAACTAAAATAATTTATATAATTCAGCAATTCAGTAGAGTTTAAACCAGCACAATGTCAAAATACAATGGTTCTTTAAATCGTTAAATTGAAGGTTCTTGATTGCAAAACTTCATCATCACTATAAATTTTGAAATGCCGATATCCCTCTTTGTAAGACCACTTCTCCCTAGCATACCTTAGTTATATCCTTAATCTAAAAATTTCTAACATGTGTAGAAACAAGTGCAATATAAAAATGATGGGCCAATGGCAGTTGGGCCTCCAACTGAATTTTATGAGAAAGAAGGGGTTAAGGGTATAATTGAGAAGGAGAATTCTATTACAGAAACAGTGTAGGGGGACTAACAGAATGGACAACTGTAACAAGGGGATTGGAGAGGTAGGTATGGGGAAATCATGCAGAAGACATGGATATGAGAGAGGGGGAGGGGGGGGTGGTGGTGGAGAGCAAGGAGTGAGGAGGATGATTTTTGTCACTGAGCAGAGAGCATTCTCTGAGTAGATTTTCTTTTTGCATTTCTATTTTTATTCTTTCTTATACTAATCGTACTGCAATCAAGGCTAGTTCCTTAAATTCCCATCAAACATTAATAGTAAATTTCAGTTCCTGTCAATATAGTAGAGTTAAATAACTAATATGAGTGCCATTACTCAATATGATTAGCAATTCTACCTCCAAATATCAGGAACAGAAATGAAAATAGAGAAGAACAAAACTGATCTGATTGTTAAAGCGAGCTATAAACTTGTAACCAGAATTTATGGTTTCAAACTGCAATCAACATCACCAGCCACCACACATACATATCAGTCAACTCATTTTAGTCACTGGAGGTAACAGAACTCAATGCAATCTACTCAAGATTCTACAAAGGACCTACCTAAAAGGCAAAATTATACTGATATACACATGTATATGCATACAAAATAATATAGATAAGGAAAACACCCTCTAAATCACAACATTAAACTATCTTAAATAGGAAAATCATAATCATAAATATTAATAAATAGCCGATAAATGTGAAACAATTAACCTTCTTTCCTTTCAGTTGATAAAAACAGCACATTTAAATTTGAAAAGAAAATAAAAAGTAATGGCAATTATGATATATGAATCAGAAAACCGAAACTCATTCAATTATGAAACATAAATAAGAAAATCACCACACATATTGCATGTACCCGTTTCAGGCTAGCTACTGTCAATTTCAGTTCATTACAACATTTTTAACAACACTTACTGTAACATTATTGCCAAGATCTGTTCATATAAAAATTAAGGTCAAACGTAAAGATGGTTTTCCTTGGATGCATAAAGATAGTTTCATTTAAATACATATATAGATAGTGTATACCTCTCCAAATGCACCCTTCCCAATCATAGTCAGCGGCTCAAAGTCATCAGCACCCATCTTATGTCTCTGAAGCCGCATGTACTCCCTCTCCTTTTTCTCCAAATACTGAAGCAAGTTGTGCTGCTCTTCCTCAGACACTTCGGCATCTGCCAACTTCTTTTCTAGCATATTACGTCTGCAAAAACAAACAAAATAGGTCTTATTAAAGACTTAAAACAATTTCCATTTCCATTAGCTATTTGCACATAATAACGTATCACTTCAGAGACCATTGAAGACGATCTCACACAAAACTATATTCCATAATCAGTTGGAAGAGAGCTTGCTTTGCAACAAAAAAGCAGTGGCAGTAAGGAAAACACATTTCAATTAGCTCAGATATGACAATAAGCATGCTAGAAAATTACTTCATGTGTGCAGAACTCATCAAGAACACTAGATTGAATTGTCATCATGGGCTAAAATATATAATTGAAGTGAAGATACCTTTCCTTCCTCTCCTGCAGGCTTTGCATCTGCTTCTTGTAATGATTTTCTATGTACTGCTTTGCAGCTTCAACCTTCTGTTTGGTTACATTTGAAGGCGGTTCTTCATTTGTTGGGGGCTTTGGCCCTTCTTTGGTCACGCCTGTAGTTTCTTTTGCAGACTTCATTTTATCATTTCCCTTGAACTTACTAAACCACCGCCTTGTAGTTTCCATTTTATTCGTTCACCTCTTATGTTTCCGTTTTGTGTTTCTACTTCACTAAAGATCAAAAGTTTTGCCAAACAATGATCACGTTTTATTACCAGACATGAAAATCAAGGTACTATTGTTCCTCACCAGAAGAACCCAAGGCACATTAACTGCTATGTCTGTCCGAAGAAGAAAATAAACAACAACACTCAGCTAACAATCCAGCACATAGTAATAACTGATCGGAATTAAAACTTTAACACACATTCAAGTATAGAAGCAGCAATCAATAATCATTAAATAGGAAGCACCTAATAAACGAAAAGAAAACAAAAACTCAATGGTTTGTTTGTTAAGCAAGTAAAGGATAAATCAGATGAAAAGGTTGATCATAACTAATCCCACTTCAAGTAAAGGGAACTGTCAGAGAAACTGCAGTACTGAAAGTAAAATTTAAACCTAAACACTCATTGTCAAACTTGTGAGTCGAAGAAAACTTATGGCCTCCCGAACATATATACTTGGAAGTTTACTTACCTAGTATAAAAATCCGTATAGAAAACTATTAATGACACATGCATAGCATAATACTCTTAACATGGCAAGAATTAACATTTCAACTTCATCAAAAAGACAAGTAGCAAATAACAATAATAAAGTTGGATGGTACATTATTAGCACTAAATAAGATCAAACCATATAATTGGCCAAATCATATATAAATTCATCAAAACATAAGTTCCAAAACTGAAAATATTTGAAAAAGTGTTAAAATATTGAAATCATTTAAACCCTAGTACAACACTGTCACTTTCAGTCTAAGAATGACATAATTTAAGTTCTCTACTCACAATCATATACTCTTAATAGTTCACAAGTTAAGGAGTTAACTCAGAATTTAACAAACAAGCCTAAAATGTTTCATAAGTGAAGCCACCAGTCACAAATTTCAGAAAACTGAAACATTGCCAACAATCCCCATTTCACAACAAACCTTCCAAAACCATCTGATTTTCCACGCCATCAAGCGTTTCCATAACTTCTAGGTTTCTTCAAGAGCGCACACAAAATACACGCAAAGGATATCATATGCAAAACCAACGAAATCAAAAGCCAGAATACATATCCAGTTCATTGTAATCAAACAATTCACAGTGCATGTCAAAATTACTCTTCTGGACAGCAAGGAACATGGTCAAAACACAATCTTTCTGGACAATCCCAAAAAAAAAACGATTTTTCCTTTTCCCCCCACATGTCCCCGCTGACCCAGTGACAGAAATAGGATAAGACCCCCACACACACATCCAAAAGAATAAATAAACAAAACCAAAAATCAAAGTCAAAACTGATTAAACAACAGCAGCACAAGTAGAAATTTAGATTGAAAGAGGAGGAAAAAAGGAACCTTGAATCTGGAAGTTGCGAGAGAAAGAAGTGAAGAAAGGGTGGTGGAAGAGCGTAGAGAAGCAGTTTGCGTTGTTGTAGTTGTTGTGGTTGATGATGACGATGGTGGTAGTGACAGTGATGTGAATGCGATTCAATTTGCTGGTTTTAGCTTTTTGTTTTGTTGTGAGTTGAAAGTTCACAGTTGAAAGTTGTAAGGCACTTTTAGAATAATATTAAAGTTGGATGGATATTGGATACATAGTGGAAACCGAGTTCTCTCTTCTTTCCCTTCTTTCTATTCCACCTTACCCAACCTACACCCAACACAACACACTACGTTTCTTTTTCCTCGTCTTTTGTTGTTACCCTAATAACACGGATTCATTAATTGTTTCGATTTTCAAACATCCATGACTAAACACGCTCTAAATTTATTTCTATTCTATTAAAAGTTGCTTTCTTTTATGATAGTCACTTCATAAGTGCAAAGTGTTTAACTTTTGATAATAATCATAAATTTAAACTTTAAATGGGATTTAAAGAATTACAGGACTTCAATTCAAATCATTATTGCTAAATTTAATTTTAATATTTAATATTTAATATTTCTATATGCAACGTGAAATTTTAATATAAATTTTAACTGTGTATAACAAATTTGCAACGTGAGATCTGAGAAAGAGAAGAAATAGATAAGTTACTCTGATTGTGACTGTACTGGTCAACTTTATTTCAGTTTGATGGATCTTTATTATGATAAGTGTGAGAAGATTTGTTAAAACATTATTAGACCATATAAATATATATTTAATTTTGAAAAGAAAATGGTAAGACCATAACAAATGCATGGGAATAAGTGGGAAAAACATAATTTGATTCCATATGGAGGAAACATGGATATATAGGTATGTGTGTGTCCAATTTTTCAATTATAATAAAGATATAAAAAGTTAAAAACTTATTATTTTAACTGGTATTACTGTAGGAAATTTTATTGTAGGAAAATTTTAATTTTTTTAGATATTTTTTCATTATTTATTTTAAACTAAAAGAAGAATTAAATTTTAGAAAAAAATGTCAAGGAGAACAGTTATGTTGGAAAGAAATGTCACTTAAAAAGATAAAATTGATAAAAACAATTATTTTGATTTCAAAAGTATGTTTAAAGATAAAATTGGAAACAAAATATAATCCTCTATATAATAATATAGATAATTATCAAAATAAAAATTATTGTTTAAATTATTAAATATGTATTAATTACGTTATATTGTTTTTTATAATATTTATAATTTTTCATTGCAGCAATTAATATTTATAATTAATAATTTTGTATAGATTATTAAGTTAATAAAAATAACGTTTACTAAGTTAATAAAAATAACGTTTACGTTGAACAATTTTGTATACGTTGTTCTATAATATAATTAATTATATTCGTTACGTAATTAATATATATATATATATATTTATTTAAATTATTAAATATGTTCTAATTACATTTTATTGTTTTTAATAATATTTATATTTTTTCACTGCAGCAATTAATATTTATAATTAATAAATTTGTATAGATTATTAAGTTAATAAGAATAACGAATGTTTACATTGAATAATTTTATATACGTTATTATATTAATATAATTAATTATATTCTATATGTAATATTTATATATATATATATATATAAATATATAAATATATAAACGTGTTTTAACAAAGTTTCAGTTAATTAAATTATAAGTGAATAGATGGATATATGAAGGGATGAAGTGGAGATTATGGTTTTGTTTGGAAGAAAGAAAATACGATATGAGTTGAAATGAAAGTTTATATATAATGTGATAGATATAAAAGATTAAAACTAATATTTTAATGAATAAAATTAAATAATTACCATCTTATTCTTAATGATTTTGGTAATATAAATTTAAATATTATTATAATAATATTTATTATTTTTATTATTATAATAGTTATTAGGTTTAAAATTTAATGGAATATAATGAGAAAATGGAAAGAATAAAAACTCCATAGTAGAATAAGAGCACAAAACAATAATTTAATCAATTAAAGAGAGTCATAATCGATTCTACACACAAAGAAAATCGATTATTGTATTTCTCATGCTGCATGTGCAGTGAACAACCTATTCTTAAAAAAGGTGTAAGGTAATTTCATTCTTTCACGTTTTAGACATATTATATCCATGTTTATCTCCCCACCGATGCATGGATGCAAATAACACACTCACATGCAAATCCAATTTTTCAAATACCTTTAAATCCATCAAAACAAGCTATCTACTCACAAATCCATTTGTTCTCACACCCTAACGGAATAATTTTGTTGTTGAGTTTCTAGGGTTAGTTTAAAGATATAATTTTGGGAATATTACTTCATAAATTTTAAAAATTGAATAAAGAATTATAGTTGTGTTTCAAGTTTAATTTTGATTATTTTAATTTTATTGTATTTTTAAAATATTTTTCTTTATTTTTTCTTAAAGAATTATTTTCTCTAACTTAATACTAAAAGTTTGGGAATTTATCTTTCTCTATATATCTCATTCTTTTAAAAATAGTCAAATCTATAATACTAAACTATTCAAGGATGTGCTGAGAATGAACTTTACTAGCTTTACATGAATATTATATGTTAAAACTACACTTAATTTAAGTATACTATTTTGTCCCTTCCAAAAAATTTTGGTCAAGATTTGTCACTATATATTGGTATTGAAAACCTTGGCTTACATTGTTTTTTAATATTTGTTGTTTTTGGTTTTGTTAATGAAAAATGCAACATTAAATATTAAAAACAACAAAGCATAAAACATTATCATACTTTGTAAAATGCAAGTATTGATTAAAAATAAGTGTTTTATTTGTTAGATGATATAACATAATGTAGTCTTATTTTTACATATGATAAGCATCAACATTATTAAACAATATACATATAGTCTTAAGATGACATCGCATTTCACAATATTGTTATGTTTGTTCCATATTGCAGTGAATGTTCATTTCTTACATTTGACCAAAATAATTTGCCTTGAAGCTTATATCACGCCAACCATCTCTTAAAACTCGTGTTGAAGTTGTTTTGCTTCATCAATTCCTAACAATAACTTTGTCAATTATAAAAAAGACTATAAATTCGTGTGTTTACATGAATTCAAGTAAAGGTTGTCTAATTAAGACTTGATTAAGTCCAGTCATTCATCAAACTGCTTAATAAAGAGAGAATACATCTAATGCATATTCTATGTCAAAGTTATTTAAATGCAGGGAAGGGAAGTATAATATTGACTCAATTGTTTGAAAAGGAATTGCAAGTGCTTTTGTCTTCTACATCTTTGTAAAGTCATTTTTCAATAAGAAAGAAAAGACTTTTGAGTTGTAAAAGTGTTAACTTGTTGATAAAATATATATGATCCTATATAGCTTAACAAAAAACATTATTTGTGTTCATTTAACGGATTAGTAAAAAGTACATGGCATGTAAATGTAAAAAGACATTTTTTTTAGTGAGCGAAAGAGTGATTTGATATTTAAATAATACTTGTGCTAACTTATGAGCAATTTTTTGTTGAAAAATGCTCGTATTAAGTTAGTAATGATTTGTTGAAATAATACTCTAGCTTTTAAGCCAAAAATGGTTAAATGTCACAAAATATTCAACGAATTAGCAAAAAGTGACTACATTACGAAATAAACTTGTATGGAATTAGCCAAAAGTGGTCACAAGCCAAAAAAATAAATACTCGTTTCTATTTTACAATAGTAGTGTATTTATTGGAACTTGGCTAATTCATCAAGAATTGAAAGTAGTTATCAATATAAAAAATGGTATAAAAATACTAAGTAACATTTTTGCCCTATTTTGTTACATTGCATTTTAATTCTAGTGTGTTAATTAAATAAATTGAGCACTTGCAACAAGGAATTTAAAAAACTCATTGCATATCTATCATATAAATAATCATTTGAGTATCTAGTATTAAATGACACTTTGTAAAAAAAAGTAAAAAAATAAATAAATACAATTCAACCATCCTTTTTTTTTGTGATTTTCCTATTTTTCAAAAGCTTTTTACGTATCTCACCTAACGAGTTACTCATGACTCAAGCGATGAAGTACATTGCTTGAGTGACGAGGTACACTGCCCAAGCAACAACCAATTACATAAAAAAAAGAGGGTTGAATGTCTTATTTGTTTTAACAAATGACATTACTTTAACGAGGGACAAAATATCGTTCACGTGATAAATCAAACGTATCATTTAATTGTATTACTAATTTTAATTGTATTACTGAGATAATGACGTATTGCTTAAGTCATATTTCCCTTTTTATACAACATTTTAATTGTTTAAAATTATTTTATAAATGGTATCATTTCCACATAATTATATTATTACATGATATTTTGTCTTTTGTGTTAAAAGGTTAAAGGTCAAACATTAACTAGTTGTTTGATATGGATTGTATAAATGACGTGAGTGTTAGTTACTTAATAGGTGAATTGATATGATTTGAGTATAATGTGAATTTTGAGTGTTGGAGTAAGATACCAAAATTTAAGTGATAATCAAAACCATACAAATAAAGATATTATGTGCTAAAATATTAATGAATAAGGTAAATGATGTCGATGATAGTTACCTAAGTGAAACATTAATATGGTTTAAATATAATATGAGTCATGTGTATTACAATCATTATGAAAATGAGATATTCACACTTCAAAATCATGCAAATGAAAGTATCACATATTAAGAAATCAATGAATACGTGAATTTACTCAAAACTTTTTTTAAAAAAAACTATTGAATGTTATCTATTTGTATTTGAATATATTGTGTGGTACATTTATAATGATGAAATTTTGGAAGTTATAAGTCTTTGGTAAAAAAAATTGATGTAATTAGTCTTAAGCGATCTCAACAGTCTCCTTCCCTTAACTTGTACTCCTCGCGACTTGCCTGGACTGTTCCCTTGGCGAGACTTCCGAAGGGTGTGTACCTGCAGACACTCTGACGCTAAGTTAGGAATAATTCGATATGATATCTAATGGATGATTAAACTCATAAAAGCATACATTCTGTAAACATGGACCTTTACTTATTATCTGTCACTAATTCTGACTTTATTATCCCTTTATTACCTTTAGCTATGTTTTTATCCTTCCATAAACACTAATAACTCTCATCAATACCGCATCGCAACTACCGATCCTGTTGAGCACTCCGTTACATTTTCTCACTCTACTTGGAACCGCCAATGCTAGTATGCATGTACCTTGCCTGTATTGGACAAAGACACCCATACTCCTTGCTTGGACCGAGATATACTCGACCTTCTCCTTTGCCTAGCTGGGTCGAGATGTACACGCCCTTAATTGTTATCATCTTGGTCCTCCTCTCTCAACCACTTATCCTCCTCACAAATGGGAATGGATCGAGATATAATCGCTCCCCTGTGCTCTCATTTCCTTTATACAAATAAATTTTATTATCATGATTTTATTTTCTTTTACCTTACTTTATATGCTTTGTATATTTTAAATTTTATAATAATTACGTTTTAACATGTGACTTCACCATTTTGCATGTTTAAGATAACAACGAATATTATCTTACTTAATGGTTATGATATATTTATTTTGCATTTTAAAGTTTTAATTTCAAGTTTGTTATTGAAATATTGTCTATAATATATGTGAAACCTATATTTATAGATATTTTATGTTTTGTTTGAATATATGCATGCATGTATTGTAGATGTTGATACTTGCTTATTTTAGTTTAACAATAATATTTAAATATTTAGTAAAGAATACTAAATAATTTAAAGAAAAAATGTTAGAATCAGATAAAATATTTTATACTAGTTCCTGTTGTTTGAATCTTACAGATCCCACAACATTTTAATCCATGTAATTCTTAGCATCTACTTTTTAACATAAATAATTCAATCATTTGTTTCTTTATTTATGATCCTTAATTTTCAATAAAATTAAAATTAGTTTTTCTTTACAATTTTGTCTCAATTTAATCTTTTAATTTTATATGTGTATGGATTTAATTATTTTAAATAATTCAAAAGATTATAATAAAATGATATTTGAAATGTCAAATTTGAGAAATTTAATTAAAAATATCAAATTTATGTATTTATAAAATTAAAAAAACTAAATTTAACCAAAATTTCAAAAAATGACAATGGTCCAATTTTTACCAAAAAATTTCAATAAAAAAATACATGATTTAACCCTATTCTAAATAATGAACTATCCAAACTTTTACCTCTTACAGATAAAATAAAGATTATTTCAAAATCTAACAGTACCATCTTTAGACCTAAACACTTCAGAGAGGGAAAAAAAAAACTCAAGGACCCTAGACTATTACATTTAGATTTAGATGTACTATGTATATATGTATGCATAATATTTAAATTAGATTATGTAATATGAAATAAATAGTTTAAATTTCCAAGAAGATTATATAATTATTTTATCTTCTGAAACATATTAATACTTTTTTTTTTCTCTGTGCAAGGTGTAATTTCTTAAAGAAATAAATTATAAAATATCATTTTAAAAAACTAATAATATTATTATTTATTGAATACTTTATAATATGAATTTGAATAAAAAAAGTTTATAGATAATTATTGCTATTAATATTAGTGCGTTAAGTTTTTTTTATTGTAGATAATTATTTTAGTTTAATAAAGTGATTAGATTAAAATGAGTAATGATTTAAAAGATAACATACATATTTTAATTTAGAAATATTTAAATTTAAATAAACGTTTATTTAAATCGTAAAAATAAAAAAATAATTATTTTAGTTTAAAATTTTAAATAACGATTTTTAAAAAATAGATATAGGAAAAGAATTATCATTTATATAGATATATAAATATAAATAAATACAAGTGGTTATAAAATATGATATTACTTCTAAAGTTCAATATGACCAAGTATAGAATATATTTATATTGAAAAGTAATTTTTATAGTTATAATTTATCTATAACAATATATAAAGAGGATTTTTTGTTTTGTGTTCACATTTTAAAATACTAATTTTACCTTTTAAAATATAATTATTTATTAATTTTGTGAAAATTAATCATTATTTTTACAAATTTTTTTATAAAAGCGTCTATTTCTGCTTCTTCTTCTTTTCTCTATTTTTTCAACAATTATTCTCTCAACTATTCTCATGTATTTAATTTTATTTTTAATAAATATAATTTTATTTTATATATTAATTTAATAATATTATATTATCATCATATACTACTATAATATCACGCATATTTTAAAAAGACATACACAAGTGACAGAGTGTACGCCAGTAGTAATATACAAAATTTAAAATAGAATGACATTTCCTTTCAAATTTGAGGAATTAATATGTTTTTTATTTATTTAAAATTTGAGGATTAAATTCATATTTATTTCAAAATTTGCGGACTGCAAATATAATTACATTAAGTAATAGTGATATTTTTGTTTTTATATATTTTAGGCTAAAAACTTTAGTATTTTCTCGTAAATTTTTGAGAGTAAACAATTAATTTAGTTCATAAATTATATTTTCTTTTTTTTTAATAACTACAATTTAAAAAAATATCAAATAAAATTTTGAAAAATCTCTCTCTCTTTATATATATGAAGAGATATATTGTTCTATAACCATATTTTATTATTTCATATTATCCTTAATTATAAAAGTTAATTATTTTATATATAATTTATTTTTAATCATTATTCTAAAGTTTTTTTTATCTTAAAATCTTATATTAAAAATTTATTTGATAGATATATTTTATTTTTTAATTATATGTTTAATTATTATTTTAATAATTAATTATGTATTTTTAATTAATTTTAAATTAAATTTGTATGAAAAAAAAAGAATATGTATTTTTACTAGTTTAAGAATTAAAACGAATGGAACTATTTAAAAAAAAAATAAATGAAAACTTTAGAATATTTCAAGACCATATTTATTTAAGTTTTTCTTAGTTTGAGATAGTGGCATTAACAAAAGGCACAAACACAAACCAAAGAAAAACCCTAAACAAAACCCTGTGCTGTTGCTTGCAAAATCCATGGCGAAATCATCAAAACGCAGCAGCAGTGGTAACAGCACTGATTCGAAGAAGAAGAAGAAGAAGAGCAAGCAATCAGGTCCTGAAGGCGTAGCCATGAAAGTGAAGGCCAAAAACAGCAAGAGTACTGGCGGCGGCGGCGGCAGCAATCCCTTCGAGTCGATTTGGTCGCGGCGGAAATTTGAGGTGCTGGGTCAGAAGCGGAAGGGCGAGGCCCGCCGCATGGGACTGGCCCGAACCCTGGCAATCCAGAAGAGGAACAACACTCTATTGAAGGAGTACCAGCAGAGTGCAAAATCATCGCTTTTCGTGGACAAGCGAATAGGAGAGAATGACCACGCACTGGATGAGTTTGGGAAAGCCATCTTGCGATCCCAACGTGAACGTCAGGTTCTGGATAATTTATTATTATTATTATTATTATTTTGTAGAGACTGATGGAAAATATGATAGAAAATAAGTGGAGACTTGTAAAAAATTGATTAACTTTAGTTTTAGTACAGTGTAGACTATAACAACCTATTAAAATGACTGGTTTTTAATATAGTTATGGTACTGTTCGAGAACCTTAGCTTTGGAGGAGTGCTGGCTACACATTTTGGTTAAAAGACATCCAAGCAAGAGTTTTTAAAGTAGTGAGAAACTCACAAAAGGCTGTGATTTTCAATGGATTTTGGTTAATGGGAGAATGAGTGTTTACGTGAGTGTTGTTGTTGAAGATTGGGTTGCGAGCATTTTTTTTTCTTTTGCATGCATAGATGGCAGTGTAAATTTTGTCGAGGAATCTCATTAACGTGCCCCAGTTAAAATTCCTTCAAGTAAGAGTTTTTATATAAGAAGTTAGAGACAGAAAAGTTTGCTATTTTCAAAATGTTTTAACTAATGACGGAAATTGTGTTAAAGTGAATATGTTAGAGATTGTGTTGCAAGCATTTTTCTTTAGCATTCATGAGTGGATGACATTGACAGTGTAAAAAAGTTTTGAGAAGTTGTAGTAAGACACTGTATGTTAGAGTTTTTGTCAGCATCTGTCTGATGTTTTATACTTTTCAGTGTATTTGACTTAATATTACTATTTTGTAAATTTATTTTAGAATAAATATCACATGCAATGGTGATGGATTACAATGTTTTCCAATCACAAACTGCCTATATGTTGCAAATATGTTGGTGTTTATGATAATTATATTAGAATTCATATGAATTTTGATTAGTTGGCAGTGAAAAAACTATGTTTTTTAACTTATTGTTGCTGATGTGCTATTACTTAATTTATTTCTTTGGGGTGTTTTTAGTTGAACATGAAGCTGAGTAAGAAAAGCAAGTATCACTTGTCAGATGGAGAGGAAGATGATTTTGAGGGAATTGATTCTCTTGGAACAGATGATTTTGAGGAAGAGATGCTTCCCGAAGATGTTGATGCTGAGACTTATGGTATGCTAACTATGTGATAGTTAGGTGATTTTATGCAATGTTTTTTCTTGACTGCTGAAATCAATGGCTTATTTGTGAACATTCTGCTTCAACTGTAATGAATGACTTAGTAAGCTGGTGAGTTATTTTTGTATGTTGGGTTTATGTTGAGTGCTGGTTTTGCAGAGGAAAGAGATTTGGTTCAGCATAGGATGCAGATACCTCGGGAAAATGCGGTTGACGGGGAGGAAAATGTGAGTGCCTACGTAATGTGTTATATCATGTATGGATTGCTTAATCTGCTAGTGATTTCTCGTGTGGTGATAATCAGAAATATTAATATCCTGTCCATGCTAAATTTTTGCAAATGTTGCTCAATATTTGAAATACTTTGAAGTTGATTCTTAAATGTGACATTTTCTGCAGAGACACAAAAGCAAGAAGGAAGTGATGGAGGAAATTATCACAAAAAGCAAATTTTACAAGGTGTGAAATATTTCTTTTTCATTAGGGCTAAAGTGGTTTATTTGTCTTTTATATTTGTGACATCTTTTCTTCACTCAAATATTTCCAGGCTCAAAAGGCTAGAGATAAGGAAGAAAATGAACACTTGGTGGAAGAGTTGGACAAGGACTTTACATCCTTGGTTCACTCTCAGGCCTTGTTATCTTTGACTGAGCCAAACAAGATGAAAGCTTTGAAGGCTCTAGTGAACACAAATGAACAAATTAATAAGGACCACGTACCTGCCAGTCGTACAATAGAAAATTTGGTGCAGGTACCATTTATCCATGAACTTCCTCTTATTTATAAGAACATCCGACATTCTAACTTTCTCTTTATGGCAGGAAAAACCTGATGACTATGACAAACTTGTCAAACAAATGGGATTGGAAATGCGTGCTCGCCCTTCAGACAGGACAAAGACACCAGAAGAGATTGCTCAGGAGGAGAAAGAACGTCTAGAGCAATTGGAGGTATGTATGCACGACTTTTAACTGAAAGTTTGTTTCTGTACATTTGATAAATTACCCCTACATATGAAGGACCATTTTTCCACATATTTGGGTAATAAAGCTCTGATCTTAGCTACATAGCTAAGCTACATTTTAAAGTGGTTTAGACTATTGTTATGGTTGAAGTGGAGAAATGGGAACCCTGGGCTGCTAAACTAAATTCATGAATCATGAGTGATATTTGTATTTAGTATAATATATTTTGTTTTTGGGGTGAGTGAAACTGTTGACTCAGTAAGGTTGCTGCCTTTATAATCCTGCGGCTGTGGATTCCAATCATGGACTATGTGCACAAGGCAAAGTTTTATATATATATATATATATATATATATATATATATATATTTAGAGTAAACTAATGAATTCTGTTATTCTTTAATTAAGGAAGAGCGGCAGAAGAGGATGGTTGCTGCTGAAGATTCAAGTGATGAAGACAATGATGATGATTCAGAAAAGGCATCTGAACAGAAACCAAGATCTCTCTCTGGGGATGATCTAGGTGATTCCTTCTCTGTCAGTGAACAGATTGTGACTAAGAAGGGGTGGGTTGATGAGATTCTTGAAAGGAAAGATGAAGATTCTGCTAGTGAAGATGGCGATGATGACGATTCTGATGATTTGGGAAGCTCTGAAGATGCTGATGAAGAATCAGATGAGGGGGAAGAACATGCGAAGGATCTTTCTTTAAAAGATTGGGAACAAAGTGATGATGATGATATTGGTTCAGATTCGGAAGATGGAGACGAAGATGATAGTGATGATGACAAAGAAACAAATTCATATGACCTTGATGGGGTAGAAAGATTAGATGATGTGGTTCATATAAAGGCAAAGAAAAGTGATTCTGTTAAAAGTGTGAAAAGGGATAAGGATTTTTCAAATGAAAAAAGGATAGCTGTTGGAGGAAAACAGTCAAAAGAGTCGGACATTCCCTATATAATTGAAGCTCCCAAGACCTTTGAAGAATTATGTACACTGGTTGATAAATATTCAAACTCCAACATTATTTTGATTGTCAATCGGATTCGCAAAAGTAATCCAATCACACTTGCTGCAGAAAATCGAAAGAAAATGCAAGTATGAAACTCATACCATTCTTACTTTTTTTCTAGACTTTGATATTCTCTTCTCACTTGTGCATACGTGTACTGCATCTATAGTTGTTTTATTGGAAAAGTGCAATCTCTTGGATGTTTTCAACTTGGCAATACTTTTTCCTTTGATATGAACTTCAAAGTTTCATTGACAATTAATGGAAAACCTGTATCAATACCTAAAATATTTCCCTTAACTGTGTTAATATATTGGTGTTTATAGCTTTCATACTTTATAATTTAATGAAATCTAGCTTAGGGAACGAAATACTGTTGCTGTAGTTACTCCCTATAGGATCATTACTGTCTATAGTTTAGTGATTGAAAAACTTTTCCCAAATTGATTTGATTCAATTATGTCTTTCTTTATTGAAGGAATGCTGCATTGTTGGTTTGGTCAAACTGATGGATTAATAATACAGGCCAGATGATGACTTTTGTTATATATAGACTTAGTTTGTATGCATGTGCCAGTGTGCCTATATTATGTTGTAAATTTTTAATTGTTCATTCATCGAAATTTAATTATTTTGCTTTTGAAAGCCATTCATGTAGATGTACACTCTTTTATGATCCTCTGTTGGTAACATCCCAGAATCAAGCATTGGGTAGTTAGATATGAAGGTCCAGTTTGTATTTCCATTCATGGGGATGAAATGGATAGGTATTATGAATAGCTCACTATGTATTGGAAATTTGTTAAGATTAGGAGTCTAGGGTGAAATCTTTAATTCTTAATATAATTTGAGAGAAGAATTGACCTAGAGATACAAGCCAACAGATGGCCGATCTGCTGGTTAACAGTCAGGAAAATAAGTTAAGGACATCTGAACAATTCCCTTTTTATATGTTTGAAATCTTATTTAAAGACAAATCCTAACCATTCAAATTCATTTAATCCTAGTTTTCTTTATTAACTTGGATAAAATGTAAGTGGAAGGTTAAAATAAAATGTCAACTCAGAATGTTACAATGCAGTGGACTGTATGTAAACTAAAAAGGTTGTACAATAATTGTACATGGTATGATCGTTGAATTGTAACTCAGTCCTTATTTTGCTGTTACTTGCTACTGCACCACAGATAGTTAATTTAGTTTGTGTTTCCATTGATGTATATATGGCGAGGTAGTTTACCTTATCGTTACTTTTGTTCTTTTTGCGGTAGACCAGATTGTATTAGCACTATTTTTGGATGAAACATTTGACACTTTTACTTTCTGTTCCTAAATGTTTTGTCAGGATATTGTGGTTTGTTATTGTTATATGTCTAACTATATGAGAGGTGTTTATTATATATCTTCTCTTTTCAGGTATTCTATGGAATATTGTTGCAATATTTTGCTGTTTTGGCAAATACGAAACCACTGAATGTCGAGTTACTCAATCTGCTGGTGAAACCATTGATAGAGATGAGTACGGAAATCCCATACTTTGCTGCAATATGTGCTCGCCGCAGAATTGAAAGTACTAGAAAGCAATTCATTGAGAGTATCAAGAAATCAGGTCAAAATTAAATATAGTTGAATAGTTGCATTCTTTATGCTAACATGTTGAGAACTATTTGTTAGATGTTTTGGTAACACTGTCTCTAATTATTCTCTTGGCACAGAAAGTAGCTATTGGCCTTCTTCAAAAACATTGTGCCTCCTGCGTTTGTGGTCCATGATATTTCCATGCTCTGACTTTAGGCATCCAGTTATGACCCCTGTGGTATTGTTGATGTGTGAATATCTGATGCGTTGCCCAATTGTATCTTGTCGGGATATTGCCATCGGCTCTTTCTTATGCTCTATGCTTCTCTCAGTAAGTACTTATTGCAACATATTTCATTGAGTTTATTTTGTCTAACTTGTATGCTTTTCATCTGCTTTTAATCTATTTGAATTCTATCTTTGAATGGTGGCTGTCAAAATGGAAAATTTCATTAGTGGTATATGATTCCACAAATGAGTTTAGTTGTTGAATGATTACTTACTAAGATATTTATTGCATTGTGGAACTTCAATTTTCACTTTTCTCCCTTGTTGAATTTTGTGCTTGCTTATGTACTGAACAAAAAATGGCACAGGTATTTAGACATTCTAGAAAATTCTGTCCGGAAGCAATAATGTTTCTTCGAACTTCACTGTTGGCAACTACTGAAAGTAAACATATTTCAGAAGAAGATTCCCAGGTATATATTTCCATTGATCATTTGTAGTTTTAGTCATATTATGTGACGGGTGTATGCATGTTATTGGCCGCCTCCATTCTTCTTTGAACAAGAAAATAATTGTAGATATTTCAGTACTGTGGTAGAAAACTGTCGTCCTCACAAATATTGGGAATATTGTTGTCTACTCTTTTCATTTAGACTGTACCCACATTTCCTTGTAAACAGTTTTTTTTTTTTTTTGGCTACTGCAAATTTACATGAGTAAACAAGAGCATTCGGACAGTTGCTGTACATTTTTTGGCCTTTTGTTCTGATGCCCTAGCATTGTCATTTTCCAAGTTTACAATTCCAAGGCTAAATTACTCTTGACAACTAGTAATAAATATGGGAACGAACCATTTTACTTTTTCTTTTATTAATTAATTACTATACTTTTAACATAATAATAGCAGAAGAACATATTTGATGGATGATTATTATGATATCCTAGCACCTACTAAATCCATAACCTAGTTAAATCCTGGATTTGGGGTACAATATTGAGATGTGGCGCTGTTCTTCATGGCTGTACTACAGTTTCATGTTTGGACACTGAAATGACCATATAATTTGTTTTATCCCAGATATATCATCTTATGGAACTGAAAGCGCTCAAGCCTCTCCTATGCATACATGAGACAGTGAATGCGATTAGCCCTCTGAATTTCTTCAAGATTATAGACATGCCAGAAGACTCCTCTTTCTTCAGTGAAGTTGGTTTCAGGTAACTAATAAGTTGTTAGAACCATTTATCCAAAAAGGAAAAAACAGGTTACCTGCGTGTTGTTATTATGTTGACTGTCTTTGTTTTGAATGTGGTCCCGATGCTTTTTAAACCAAAAAATGTTAGTACGAATACTGTATGATATGTGCTTGAGTTGCATTATCAATACTTGGTGATTTAGATTGTGTTATAGCTATAGTTTTGATAATTAAATACTGGCTGCTACTAATATTGAAGATTGTTCAGAGTATGGCTTGTTGATTTCTTTTTGAAGGCTTATGGTTTTCATTTATCTTGTCTAATTATGATTCATTCATTACAGGGCTAGTGTGTTGGTTACAGTGGTTGAAACTTTACAAGGATATGTTGACATCTATAAAGACCTAAGTTCATTTCCTGAAATATTCTTACCAATTTTGAGAATATTAAATGAGCTAGAAGAACAGAAAAATATGCCAAATGCATTACGAGATAAAATTAAAAATGTGGCTGAGATTATTAAGTTGAAAGTGGACGAGCTTCACTCTTCGAGACGACCACTTCAAATGCGAAAACAAAAGCCAGTACCGATCAAACTACTGAATCCTAAGTTTGAGGAAAAGTAAGTCCCTCCTTTTCCTTTGCTTGCATTTGATAACATGTTTCCTTAGTCACAGTGAATCAGAAAATCAACATAAATTAAGCACTTGAATGTAATATTTTCTTTTTGTTCTCCAGCTATGTCAAGGGTAGAGATTATGATCCTGACCGGGAACGTGCTGAAATGAGAAAATTGAAGAAGCAGTTGAAGCGTGAAGCCAAGGGGGCTGCACGAGAATTGCGTAAAGACAACTACTTCTTGCTTGAGGTGAAGGAAAAAGAGAAGTCTTTACAGGAAAAAGATAGGGCAGAGAAGTATGGAAGAGCTAAAGCTTTCCTTCAAGAGCAAGAACATGCCTTCAAATCAGGACAACTTGGAAAAGGGAGGAAAAGAAGGAGATAAAAGCTTTGCATATTTTTCCACATTCACTGTGTTAAAAGACGCAGGGCTTACCTTCATATTAATCAGCTCAAGGAGTGGTTTTCTACTGCCTAGCTTCTAGAGTGGATAAATGATGAACAAAGCTTGGAAGAATATTTATGGTGTGGTTTGAGATAAGCTAGGCCTTCTTTCCCCACTCAATATCAAAAGTTGAAGCAAATGGTAGTGATAAAAGAGCTGAGATCATTCATTTGACAATACTCTTGCCTTCCCAATTTCATCCTCTGGGAAGGAAGGTGTTTGTTTACACATGTATTCAAGTTTTGGGATTAGGAGATGCAACTTTTCATGTAAGTTCTCTGTAAACAATCACAGTCGTTGAACCAAGGTAAAAATTTTGCGAATGAATTTTCTATCTAATTTGTACTCTATTTCCTTTCTGCAATGATATGGATTTTTTTTATTCAATCATGATTTAAGGATTTTTGTAGTAAGCAATTTTTAAGGACTTCCACAAGTGTGGAGTTTTGAGGCTATGTTGATCATGATGACAAATGCCAATTGCTTGAAAATTGATTTTTTCCAGTATTTTTTTTCTTGAAAAATGCATTTGGTAGTGTAACATTTGTTCGTTTATTTCTAAACGTTATTTAAGGCAATGCTAGAAATTAAGATATATAGTGAATATTTTTATTTGATAGGAAAATGCTAATTATTATCCTCGAAGCATATTACGAGAACTAGTTAAGAACAAAAGATTCAAATGTTTAGAGAAACCCATTTTTAAAAATTGCAATAAAAATATGTGAAAAAAATATAATTAATAATTTCTAAAAATTACATTCAAACGTTAAAATTACTTCTGAAATATAAAACCAAACAGGCCATAAACCACATTTTATATACTCTCTAAATTACATTCAAACCTCTTTATACATTTATTTCCCTGGAATTTAACTAACGAAAATGTTCTGTATTAAAACAAAACAATAAAAAGTTTCCTCTTAATTCAAATAAAAAAATATTCAAGGACATAAAAAATAATTTAACCATATAATAAATACATCACACGCTAACTCATAAATAAACAAGAAATGTTTAACCAAAAAAAACTTCAGTCTCATCAAGAAACAGCAAACATGGTGTTTGATACTACACTTCAAATATCAACACAAATTACAACATATTTGGAACAACATCAAATCACCCAAATCAATGCCACGCATGCACCATCCAAAACACAGACAGGCCTTAATATAACAGCCAACACCACTTAATAAGTTCATATTTTTTCACGTCGAAGAAATAAAAAGTACTGATTTGGCGTGGGTTTACTTCAACATTTCAAACCAAACACGCATGTTGATCATTACGCAGATTACGAAAATAATCTCTAGGATTGCGTTCAAAGTTGTCTCTAAAAATGCGATAGTTCCTCCCTGGAGCCGTCATTGTCTTCCTTCTTCTGCAACAACGACAGTAACAACGGTAAAAACATCTGAAAATCAGCATAATCATCTTCCAAAGAAACCAAACAACAAGAATGGCCACCACAGCCACCCCAACAGCACCAGCAACACGCAACCACATTTCTCCATCAATTCCAACTTCATCACAAGAGTTATCCTTAACATTGAATGTATATCCTGTGAATTTTTCGAGTATTGGATTAATCTTTGCCCCTAAACAACTTATCAGGGACACCAACCTGAAACATAGCACCATTTCTCTTTGTTTCAGTCAACCATATCAAATTGGATTCATAGATTATCTCACCAACATAAAGATACCATCAAATTATAATAAATCTTATTTTTAAATGTATATACACTATGATAAGTTTATATTTTTATAATAATAAGTAAAAGAATCTCACCAGTTGATGACAGAATCCATCATAGTTTGAAGACTCGGAAGAAAGCTGGAACCCCTGAATAGGAAGAAAAAAAAACTCTCAACAGTTTGAATAAACCCCAAACGAATATCACTTTTATGAACTTCAGTAGCTACGTTTAAAGTTAGAAGCATTTCATTTCTGTCCTTAAAATTAAAAAAAAAAAAGCTCTAGAATAAGTAAAAGAATCTCGAATCAATGACAAGAATCTCACCAGTTGATGACAGAATCCATCATAGTTTGAAGACTCAGAAGAAAGCTGGAACCCCTGAATAGGAAGAAAAAAAGCTCTCAATAGTTTGAAAAAACCCCAAACCAATGTCACTATTAATATATTATGAACTTCAATAGCAACGTTTAAAGTTGGAACCATTTCATTTCTGTCCTTAAAAGTAAAAAAAAAAAAATGCTCTAGTTTCTGTAATTTGAAAAAAAAAAATCTGTTTAAGTGCCATCAGAGATAATCACATCGGGTGCTTTTAAGGATTAAAAACGGATTTGTTTTAAAAGTAACTAAAGTTCTTATTCAACTTAAGAGAGAAAAAAAAAAAAAAAAATAATACATGATTAAACTAAAACTAAAATCTGCATAATGCATGGAAAGTTAACTCCAAAAAACAAGAAAATAACCTAAAAAAGATGTATATAATCTGGATACATCGACAATGGCATAATCTTACCAATCGGTGAAACGATCCATGGTGGATTGAGACTCTAACAGTGTAGAAGCCCTCAGAAGAAAGTGTGAAACTGTATTGATGAGACCGTCCATGGTGAAGAAATGAAGAACCTTTGAAGAAGAAGAAGAAGAATTTGGATGGATACTTGAAAATGTTGGAAAAAGAGAAGGAAGCAAGGATTGGTGGAACATAAAGTGAAAGAAAAAGAACGGAGTGAAGTGTTTTTAGTAGCTTCCTCGTAAATAGATTTTATATATGTAAAAACAAATATAATAAATAAGGTTTTATGATATCCATTTAGTATTTCAAAACCAATTTAACATGACATGAAGTTGATTTGTACGGAGAATTCAAAAGTCAGTCAACACAATAACTTAATTGCTAAGCAGCACAAATATTCTATTATATTTCTAAATATTTATACTTTACTGATAAAAAAATAGCATAAATTAAGTTATAGTAGTATTTAAGTGCTTAGTAAATTAAAACACGACAAACCAAGGGTATTATAAAAAATATGAAAATGTTTCCAAAGGCACAAAATTTGACATAGGGACAATGATAATGTTATACCTGTGCTTTTTCCTTTTTCAAAACTCCATAAATCAACTTGTTTTGTCATGTAAAAATGTTATTTCTATCGATTTGTTTATTTTTAGTTGATAAAATACATATCATGCTTATTAGAGAGATATCATTTAATCAATTCAAATAATTAAATCTTTAATGGATCGTACACAATATGGTAATTGATTTATTAAATTTTATTGAATAATTTTTTTTTATATTTATAACAATATATATTTCATAATAATTATATTATTTTATATAGACTTAATTAGTACTTTAGTTTTGATGTTCCTTTCACTTTGATTATGTTAAAATACACTATGTTTTACATCCCTATTAATCGGCTGAAGCAATAGTTTTTTATTACCTAGCTTATTGATAGGTTTTTCAAGAGAGAATCAAACGAGATACAATAATAATAAAACAAAAGTTGTGAAAGTCTAGAAAAGAGTTGATATAGTTAAAATAATAACATTATAATATTTTAATAAAAAGGTTCAAACTGTAAAACAAATTTTTAATAATTTAAGTTAATTATTATAAAACTACTACCTCTTAGTTCTTTCTGTTTCCTCTCTAAGATATGGACTTATGTTTTTTATCCTTTTGAAGGTATGGTAAAATTCATTGTGGCGAAGAAATACATTAGATAAAGTAAAATAATGAACAAATTCAAAATAATTGATAGAATTAGGCTTTAGGGTTTTGTTACGTTAACAATACCAAAACTATTTTAAATAGTTTTCTAAAATATTCATAATATTAATAGGTTTCCATCTATTTTTACCTGTAAAATATAATTTTACACGACTACTTATTTCATCAAATCCAACTTCTCGTGTTGGAATATATATTTATTCTTTTTGTAAAAGATATTCCACAATAAAAAATAAAATGTTAATATATTTATTTTATTATTTGTTAACTTCAAATAAATGACTCGTTAGAAATTTTGATGAAAATTTTGTCCATTTATTCAAAGCCTGTAATTTGGTACAAAGTATCATTAGTTAACAATATTTAAGTTGATATATTTAATATCGAATACATTTATTCATATTTTTGTTAGTATTAGTAAAACACGGTTACTTAACATTTATGAAATATAATACCTTTTTTACGCGATTATGAAAAATAACAATCTTCATATTTTTTATGTATGGATTAATAAAACATGTTATAAAGTTATTATTGTTTTATATTAACAGAAAACAAGAAACAAATATTTTAAATATATTGGTATTGTTGGTAAAATCTAATTACATCATGATCGAATTTCACATAATGTCAGTAACAATTCCTTTTTTCATTTCAATTTTCATGTGAATTTAAAATCTTCATTTAATTCTATTATGAAATTTCCGATATGGAATGTGTGACAATATCCTTGTAAAATTCAATTGTTTATTTTTCTCCAAGACGAAAGTATTGTTATCGCTGTAAATCATATAGTCATAAAAACACAATAATATATAGTTATGATTCCATAAATTTTAAAAGTAAACAATTTAATTAGTACAAATAAACACAACAATATATAGTTATAATTCAATATCAATCTAGCATAGTATTTTTCGATATTATCGTGAACATCACTTATTTTTTCTTTTAGACTCCGAAATTAGATATTCATTTCATATATAATCATAGAGTAAATAAATATTGCAAATATTAATGCTATATTAAAGCTAGTTTCCTCTCAATATTTATATACTGTTTGAACCTTGTGTTCAAGAGATTGTTGTTATATTTTTTCATAAGTTTTTCTCAATCAATAAAATTATGTTTTTCTTTCTTTTCTCACACTTTCAATACTCAATATATGTCCGTGAGTATATAATCTCGTCTAGGTGAATAAAATTTGTGTTCAAAAGAAAATAAATTTTTTAATTAAGAAATAAATAAATAAAATAACTTTTCTTTTAAAAAATTTATAATTAGTAATAAATTTAAAGAAATCAAAATAATATATTTAAAATTTATATATTTAATTATTATTATTAAATATATAAATAATGATATATAATATAATATTACTGAATTGCAAAAAAGTCATACATATTTTTAGGATTATCTTCTGTCTTTTCAAATCCTCAAACCTAATAATAATTAAATAAAAACTGAAATTTTCAGTTACTTATTTTTAAACGTAAATAATTATATTTTCAACAACAACTTCATCTTCTTTTCCTATATCATTTTTCAAAAATGAATTTGTTATTTATTCTTCATAATATACTTATTTTTATTTTAAAAAATAGTCTTAAAAAATAATTTATCATATATTTAATAACAAAATTCAGAGACGTAATTACTAAAGAAAAATCTATAATAATTTTGTCAGCAATTAAAAAATAATTATGAAAAAAATATACACTACATTATTTTTTATTCTATATTCATACAAAATGAATATACAAATGGTTGTAAGATAAAAAAAATACTAATTATTAAACTAAAAAAATATTATAAATTCCTTTTTAGTGTTAGAAACAAAAAAAAGTAAGTCAGAGATAAATACAGTACAGTAAACATTCATTTAAGTCAGCATTTTGATCTAAGAGTTGTGAACTTAATTGGAATGTAGACTTGTGAAAATTTTAAATCATATTACAATATGAAGTAGTAGGAGTCATATAATTAAAATATGAAATATTATGAGTTGAAAATTTGTAGAGATCACAAAAATATGAAAAATATATATGAAAAATATAAGAGAAATGTTGCAAGAGAAATTTATTTTATTTTATTCATATACTTTCTTTCTCAATACAATATATATATATATATATATATACATATATATATATATATATATATATATATATATATATATATATATATATTTTATTTTATAAAAATATATATATTTTTTTTTTTTTATTTTCT
>Ga0099822_1001343_pt1 | contig 28322 bp, 10 predicted proteins | sample CowpeawhiteBW_FD_76839 | JGI IMG/M metagenome (GOLD analysis project Ga0099822, IMG submission 76839) | Root nodule microbial communities of legume samples collected from California USA - Cow pea white BW | ecosystem: Host-associated > Plants > Roots > Nodule | place: USA: California | collected... | reverse complement strand
TATATAATAATAATTATTATTATATATTATTAATAATAATATTATTAATTATTATTAATATTATTACTAATATATTATTATTACTAAGTAATTATTATTAATATTAATACTAATAATAGTGATAATATTATTATTTATTTTAATATTATTAATAATCATATATAATAATAATATTATTATGATGTATTAATAATATTATTATTATATATTATTATTATTATTATATAATTATTATTCAATTTGCAGGGACTAAACAGTGACCAAGTTTCAAATAGGGACCATTTTCAAATTAAGTTTAAACTTCAGGGACAAAAAACATATTTGTTTCTAGTTTTTGTGAAAAGCATCGGCCTAGCCGACACTGTTTTTTTTTTTTATAAAAGAAAATTAAATAACACGTGGTACACCGTTTGTTATTTTTAATACCGTACAAAAATAGACTAAAAATAATGATTTTGAAAGTATAGGGACCAAACAGTGACCAAGTTTCGACCATGGACCATTTCCAAATTTGGGTCAAACTTGAGGGACCAAAAACATATTTTTCCCTTTAAAAAATGAAATTAATTTTCCACTTCATCGTCTTCTTCTTTCTCAAGTTAGGGCTTCGGCCGCCAAATCTTCACCAAAGACTTCTTCTCCAGCATCCACCCAGATCGAAGGTCCTTTTAAGACGAGTCCCTATTGCCACTAGCCATCGTCGTATCGCCTTGTTCATTATGCCCCATGAGAGGCGTTCCCCCTATTTCTTCTTCAATTGCATACCCATAGGCATGGTAGGGTACTTCTTCTTCAATCGCACCTCCTTTGTTAGGCCATAGATGTCGGCAACGACGATTGCAATCAAAAGTTCCATCAACATTTTCCCTTCTCCCACTTCCAAAATCATGAGGGTTCTCTTTCTTCCCCATTCTTCACGCTCTCTTACTGATTCCAATTGCTATTTAGGAGCTCGAATTGTTGAATTGGAGATGGGGGTAATGGAAATTTCTACTATCCTCTTTAGTTGGCATGTTTCTAGTCCAATTTACCATTTTTCATTGTGGTGGGGCTCATGTGGTTTAGGGTTTATTTGGTCATCTTTGATATTTATTTAATTTCTCTAATATTTTCAATTTCGTTTTAGTTAAACCAAGTTTCAAATCTTCATGATCATTCTGTTAGGTCCAAACATGAAACGATTGATAAGAAGTTGAAGAACTTTAAAATTTGAGTACTGATGAATGCTTGGTGACTCATCATGCTACACAGCTCATCTGAATTGTATTGTTCAAATTTTGAGAAAGGAAAATCTATATAAATGAACAAGAGAAGAACAAGGAAACTGATATTGGAAATTACTAATATTAATGTCCTCTTATAAGAACATGATTGCTACTTAAGCCTTTGTATCAACAAAGTAGTATCCATTTGATTTTGATTAAAAGTGAAGTTTCTTTGTCTTTTTTCTACCTTAATAATTATAGCATATGATTGTTCAAGAGCTTTGTCTCTAAGGTGATCAATTGATATGCTAAATGGCCACCCTCTATTATAAGTTATACATACCATTTGGGCAAATATTTCAAGGGCTAAATATGTTTTTAGTCCCTAAACTTAGATGAGAAGTTGAAATTCGTCCTTGTCTCAAACTTTGATTTATTTTGTTCCTCAAACTTTAGAAATGAATGGATATAGTTCTTTTAATCCAATAACATTAACTTTTTTTTTTGTTAAATGGTGTTCCAAGTTTGTATTTAAGTTGTTTACACAATTTATCATGTTCTAACTCAAATGTCAACTTGGAACATCATTTGACACATAAAAAAAATAAAGTTGATATCGTAGGGTTAAAAGGACTATATCCATTCATTTTTAAAGTTTGAGAACCAAAATGTATCAAAGTTTGGGATAGGGATAAATTCCAATTTTACGTTCAAGTTTAGGCACTAAAAACATATTTAACCCATATTTAAATGATCATTTTCTCCTTTTAAAAGTATATAGTCTCCTATTTTTGTCTGTTGAAAAAAACCAAAATTGTGGATGAAAAATGGAAGGGAGGTGATGAAGGTTGTATGTGTGGATTAGGAATGGAAGGTATCGGTGCTGGAAATGGAAAGCGTCGGAGAATTTGGGTGGGTGTCCTAGTGATGAAGGTCGAAGTGGACGAAAGGAAGAAAATGATGATGAAGGGTGTTTAGGAAATAGAAATAGGCCTTCAAGAAGCCCTTAAACCTAACAAAGAAGAAGAAGATGAAGTGGAAAATTAATTTCATACATAGAATAAATAATTTGCCACGTGTCCCATAATGAGATGCTGACATAGAATATTGTTTCCCATATAAAAAAAATTACACCATTAGTCATTAAAGACTAAATTCATGCGTTCCTTTAGCATAGCGACCTAACAGAATCAAACTTTGAAATAGGGACTAAAACTCAAATTGCGTTATAGTTTAGGGACCAAAAACATAATCAACCTTTAAAAAAATACAAATAGATAATTATCCTTATTCTAATTATTATTGCCTTAATCATCACATTTAAGTAAAAATCATCACTAAATTAACACACAAAATTTATTTATTCTTAATTTAATAAATCTTTTAAGACAATTTTCAATGTGTAAACAACACTCAATTTTGGGTAAGAGAATAACGACTTGCTTGGTATCATCTTCATAACTCCTAAAGTTAACGATGAGTTGAACCATTGTTAGTAGTAAGTATGCAACTTACAACGACACTTCCAATTAATGACAATTGCAAATGTGTTGTTACAAGACCCTTTTTAACTATCGTTCAAAACCCATTATTGCTCACCATAGTTACCTACATAATGACAAAAAACACATATTGTGTCTCGGTGAAATTTGAGTAATTTGAAAAATAGAATTGAAAATTGAAATGCTTTATTTAATGTACTAGTGACTTAGGGAATAGAGGTTGCAAGGTTGTTGAAAAGTATCTCTACAAATTTATCAAACATTAATTTATTTTTCTAATTTTTTCATTATCCTACAACAATAGATCATAAAGGCACAAAAGAAGTTGCTGAATTTTCAATTATATATATCGTACAACCCAAGATGCACATTTTCACTTAGAAATGTCAATTGCACATTTCTAGATGTCTAAATTTGATGGCACAACAAATTCTTTAGTTTAATGTTGTAAGTGAAAACCAAGTTTCCTATAAAGTCTATCATTCTTGTTTATAAAAAAATAAATTTATTTCTAATAACAATCCAATTTCTTTTTTTTAACTAATTTGAGTTCAAACTAATCATTTTGCATACTCATATTTCATATATTATTGATTTTCATACTTAAATTTACTTTCTAATATTGTATTGAAGTCATTAGATTGATTGTTGAGCTTATTTTGTTACTTGATATTGAACTCTCATTGATTTTCATACTTGATGTCTTTAGAGCGATAGTGTATGTTAGAGATCCCATGTTTACTAAATATAAGATTAATTTACAATATTAAGTGGTGGATATTTAACTTTATTAAGTCGATTTTGTACAATTGAGTTAAACTTAAGTTTCACTACTTTAATATGGTATTAGTGATATTAAAAGTCTATCCTATATTATATATATATATATATATATATATATATATATATATATATATATATATATATATATATTATTAGACTTATTGTTCACCTACTATCAAGTCTCTCTTAATTTTTATGCTTGATATCCTTGATGTGAGGGGCATGCTAGAGATCCTATATGAACTAGAAATATGACCATATTATAATATATGAGTGTATGCAAACCTCACCTTAGTGAGTTGGTTTTATAGAAATGATTAAGATGTAAAATGCATTTCTTAATATGATATAAGAGTTATTAAGAATTTATCAAAGTCGAGATTAGTTTGGCCTATTGTGTCACCTGTTATTGAGTCATCTCAATTCTGATGCTCCATGTACTCAATATAAAGAGGTGTATTGGTGATCTCACATTAATTAAAAATATGACCAAATTATTATTGTAGGTGGTATCAATTATCTCGTGATAGAGGCCAAGTGGGCCGGGTCACAAACGAATGAATCGTGACTCACTCTTTGTTGCTTGTATTACAATTTTAAGTAAAAAGAGTTGTGTTTTAACTAATGGCTATAATTTTTGATCAAGTGGTAAACGCTCGATTCTAACAATTATAATATATAAGTGTATATAAATATGAATTTATTAAACCAATTTTGTGAGAATGAATTATTCTTAAACTCACTTTTAAACTCGCTTCCTAACATCGTCATTGTTATTTTGAAAATTTGTTTGTGGTTCTCTCATACATGCGTTTTAGTTGGAAGATTTTATTATGTGAAGTAGGAAAAAGTTAACTATCCCACAATTGACATCAAAATGTTCGAAGTTTAATCCAAGAGTACGAAACACTCTAGTTTGAAGTTTGAAGGTAGAAAGGCAAAGAGACTATAGTTTATCAAACTTCATGCACTTAACTTATGCTCAAAGATGTTGGAGGAAACCAATCTGAAGGTACACTAAAATTATCAAGACTACATAGAAGTTTCTGTGAGGCATCATATTCAATAACCAATCACAGAGGTCTCTACAATAATCATAAAAAAAAAATGCCCATCTTGACATTTCTTAAGGATCCATCTCCTAATGTTTCTGGACAAAGATTTATGTTATCATATTGGTTTAGAGAATATTGCTCATCGTTTGAACATGTTTCTGAGGTTATGATTACTCCTTCTTTTCTTATATCCAACTTGCAGCTTTCAGCTTGAGTCCTTCAGGCATAAATTAACCAGCCAAGAATTTTTTTCATTTGTTTTCTCGTTGGGTTAGGTAATTACAATGCTTATTATTCATTCTGATTTTTCTTTTCATTTTCTGATTTTCAGTTGACTAAAATAGAATAAAATAATAAAAAAGAGGATATGGAATCAAATTGTTGGTGGCCGTCGCTGTAGCACATCATTGGAATCATGAATTGAACCAATTTGTATGGACAAAAGGAATAGTAGCAACTTGTAAGAGGGACAAAAGGAACATATTATAAGAATCACACTGTCACATGCAGGATCAATCATGATTCAGGTAGTTGCTACACCAAGTTGATGATGTTACAAAGAGGACTTTATGCTCTTTAGTTTTTTCTCTTATGATTGAATTATTTTTTATTAACACAATGGGTTAGAGTGTATTATAAATTAAATTATAATAACACTTTATAAAATTGAAGCCCCAAAAGATAAAACGATTGCACTTAGGTTTGCAAGTGTAAATTTAGATACACATAATCATAAAATAAAATGAATTTACAAGCTACTAAAGAAATATATTATTCTTGGGAACATGCTAAGAAAGAATAGTTAAAAATGGCAGCTTTCTAATTGAATACATGGGATAATATATATATACAAGTTAGGGCTTTTCTTTTACATTAGTTTAAACTGGTAGGTGGGTTTGTATTTGATATTTTTTTATACTTTGTGATTTGAAAGTATAGTAATAGCACATCCTGTGTTATTTAAATCTAGCATTGATAATGTTAAGTTAGTTAATTGGGAAAAACAATAATAGTAGTATATGATAGAGTGAATTGTGATATCTATTATTTATGGGGGGTTAGTTGAGTTGAATACAAGTTTAATTAATTTTTATTTAAAAATTGAATAAAATAATAGATAGGAAAAGAAGAAGTTGTGCGTTAGTAGCGGTTGTTTGTGGGGTTATTTTTCATGTGCGTGAAAGGTTAACTACCTATTAAACAAAGAATTAAGAAATAATAGATTGCACTAATTTCGAGGTCAAATAAGTTATTTTATATGAGGTGTTACCTACTGAAAACAGCTTTGTCATTAAGAACTGGGTTTATTTACAAGCAACAAACATCTAGTTTCAGAATTAAAAAATCTTAAAGAAAAGAAAATTATAATATTTGGGTATTACCAAGATGAACTTTAATTTATGTGCAAGAACAAACTCAAGCATTCATAAACAGTTGCGGATCATCTCGATTTTGGAGAAATATCAAACCGATTTTCCCATTTATTTACATAACATTGTATCTAGAAAACGACTTCAAGCTTTAATAAAAAAAGTTCTTGGGTATTCGTGAAGAAATCTCTTTTATTATGAATCATTCATTTGAATATATATTTATTCTATTTTAGTAGCACATAATATACCCGTACAAAATAGTATTTTAACATGTAAAATTTATCAAAACAAAATTATATAATAATTATATATATATATATATATACATATATATTATATTTTTCAGAAAAATAACTATAAATTTGGTAAAAAATACAAGTCAAAGAAAGATCCTTTGACTACAACCTATTTACACTTCAAACGTACAAGTAATTATAACAACCAAAGCATTCTCCCTCTAAAATAGTATAACAAAACAAAATATTATTTATGTTTACATTCATCAATTGCACATACATCAAACTCTAAGTTGCACCATTGTCTTTAAGTGTAAGTTTGTTAAACTAAGTCTCAATTAAATGGTAGTATTTGGATCGTTACGTTCTTAGATAAAAAAACCTAATTGTTAATTATAACTTTTAGTTTAAGGATAAGTACTTGATTTAACAATTAGTAAAGTGTGGTTTCGATCAGGGACTCTGAGTTATAGTCAACACAAGTTCATGACCCACACTTACTAAATATTTTGTTGAAAACCAGATTTAATGATTTATCCTTTTCAATATGAAATTTCAAATATTACTTAGGCTAGTCAACCCAGGCTATAAACTTGTTGAATACATCAACATAGTGTGCACATAAGACCCAAACCATCTAAGCACATCATATACTTATTATTGTCACAAACTTCCATGATCTAAGTAGCAATAGTTGCTCTAAGAAGTTGGTAATGGAGGGTTACCTCCACATAGCTATTTAGCAAGTTAAAATCCCCTTCACTTTGTGAAAAATTAACTAGATAAATCACTCCACCAATTAAGAATGACCACACGCCACCAACCAAATAATAAAGAAATAACGTTTTAGTTTTGCTACCATGGCCAACATAGAAGGCAACATCAATGGTGGTGAAACAATGACCTTTAAGAAAACCATCTCTCCTTACGACATTACTCCCAATGAAAATCCTATAATTATGTTAACATAAGTTCAATTGAAGGTAGAAAATTATGATGAATGAGTTCATGCTCTTAGGACTATATTGAGAGCAAGGAAAAAATTTGGATTTGTGGACAAATTTTATTAAACATTCAGATGAAGAATCATCATAATAGAAAAAGAAACCCATAGAATAAGCATTGTAGTAAATCATGTCACATATGAAGGTGGCACAAGAACTTTAGCAAGACATAAAAGAACAAATTTCCTTTGTGAAGAACCACACATAAAATAATTAAGGGTTGAGCTTGCTGAATGCAAACAGAGAATTAACAATTGTCACTTATTGGTGCAAGGTAGCTATAAAAGGGGGGATAAATAGAGTCGTAGACCTTTTTAAAACGTTTTATGCAATAATAAAATAATTAAAATAAGAGTTTAAGAAAGAGATTGCACACAAACATCTATACTAGTTCAACCAAACACTAAGACTGTTGGGTTTATATATATATTTTTCATATATGGGTTAATTATGGTTATAATCATGGTCATTGAGAGATTGTGGTTGACATATATATGTTTATATGACATTAGTCTTACACATATAAGACCTTATACACCACTTTTACACAAAAACCTTAAGGCAATGTTGTTATGGGTCTTTATTCTTATATAGTGTTTAACTTTGTCTATTATATCCAATGTGGGACTTTTTGACTCACACTTGGACTGTTCCCAACATCTCCCCTCAAGGGTCTCAAGGGTGAGTCCCTTGTTTTTTTTTTCTTTTTCATATGATATATTTCCCTTCAGGTGTATGAGTGACCCCCTTTGGTTGTGGTTATGCGGTCAGTCACTCCGAACCATCGACTCTGATACCACTGTTGGGTTTATATTTTATATTTTTCACATATGGGTTATGGTCATGGTTATGGTCATTGAGAGATTGTGGTTCCATATGGTTATATGACATTAGTCTTACACATATAAGATCTCAGACACCACTTTTACACCAAAACCTTAAGGCAATGTTGTTATGGGTCTTTATTCTTATATAGTGTTTAACTTTGTCTATTATATCCAATGTGGGACTTTTTGACTCACACTTGGACTATTCCCAACAAAGACTATGTCCAGTTTCTTAACAACGTCCTTAAGATATTTCACTAGTCAAATCCCTTGATTAGCACAAATATTAACCTTTCTAGGTTACAACGAGTATCAACATTTCTAGGTTACAATGAGAATCAACCATTCCAAGTTACAACGAGTATTAACCTTTCCAAGTTACAACGACTATCAACCTCTCTATATTAGAAAGAGTATAAACCTCTTCAAATATCCTTCTCAATATCCCTTTGAGATCAAGAAATCTCAATTGATATTACAATAACAAATTCTCAAAATAAGAGAGAAAACAATAAAGCTTATTGGGCATAATTTACGTTGCGAAGGATATTACATCTTACAGTGATTTTTCACTCAACTCAATATTACTCAACAACTTGAATTTGACTATAAGCTCACATTCTCTTTTCTCTTTGAATCTTCTTTAGTATTTGAAAATTTTGTTTGTTCTCTATTCTTTCACCATTTATCTCTCACACCTTCTTATTTTCTTCATCTAGGTCTTGGTATTTATAATGACATTGTGTAATTTGACTGTTAATGTATATTCATATGAATATCTTCTCAATATCTTATTTGCACTTCATTCGAAAGTTCTTGATATATCATTTAAAATATTTGCTTCCTCGAATTATCTATTAATTCCTTTTTTGTATTTCTTCAATTTGAATTTCTTCAATCATATTACCATTGTGGCTATCATTTCCAGGATATTCTCTTGTAATCTTTGATCATTAGAGTATTTCCTTGTTCGTGACTAGTTTACCATGTTATATCAATATTCACATTCTTCAATCAGAGAAGATTTTCTTCATATATTCTTCTTCAATAAGATATTGAATCAACAATTGATCTTCTTCAAATATTTCTTCAATCAATGTTGATCTTTTAATTCTTGATTAGCAAATTGATGATTTTGATGATGTTCTCTTTGTTGATCTAATCATCAATTTCAATGTTCAAATTTAATTCATAATATCATACTTTATTCTTTGTATAACCTAGTGATTTGCTAACGTTTTCAAGTAGTCTGGCCAACTCATCTTGGCCCATCTAATGGTCATTATACTTTTAGTCATTTGGTTAATCTCTTAATTGAGTTCTCTAATGAGCGTACTCGTCTAGTAGTGATATTTGACTTTTATCTTTAGGTGTTGACTTGATTCGTCTAATCAACATAATTATCGTTCAAATCACTTTGTCGTGCAATGGTCTTGTTGACCTACATTAACTTTTGTGGTCAACACACTCATCTATTGAGTTTATCTGAGTCACTACTATTTGAGTCATCTGATGGCTTGGTCACCTAGTGATCTAAGACATCTAGTGAGCTTAGTCATCTGATCTAACTTTTCTTTTTAACTCATTTGGCCAACATCTTTGATTAAGCTCAATTAATCTTCACTTTTTGTGTTGTTTGCTCTAGTCTTCAGATTTCATTTATCCTATACTAATTTGCTTATGATGCGTCTTGCTTAAAAATCATGAACACACATTAGATAAACAAATATATAATCATAGTGTTTACTATCTACTTAACTATGGCGTCTATTGGGTACTTATCGTAGTCTAATAATTTCTTGATCTAGTCTACCCTTTTCTTTATCCAATCCTTGTATAAATATATCATCTAAATTATCTTTGGCTTAACTGGAATATGAGTATCCAGATTATCTTATTTCATTATAGATTTTGTTATTATGAAAATGTATGCACTATAGAGTCCTTTAGCATATAATACTAATATCACTTATTATGGAAAGCTTAAGAAACTATGTGAAGAATTAACAAACTTTGAACAAATGTCAACGTGCAAGTGCGACTTATGTATCCGCAACCTTAGACCAACTTTACAAACAAAGAATGAAGAAGACAAGTCTCATCAATGGTGCAAGATTCAATACCCAGTTTAACTAGAATTTACTTGTGTAGGAAGAGCATGTTAGAATCATATCTCACAAACAGGAAAAATGTGAGCTGATGAGTTTTAGAGTACAAATCTTGCATAAACTATTAACACTAGCTTCAAATCTTGCATAAATACTAAGCTTTTAATATTTGAAAAGTATTTTTGTGGTACCTTGACATTCTTTAAACATTGGCATAAACTTTTTTTTTCTTATTTAGACATAGTGTAACATGTTAGGGTGTAAATAAACAAACTTACCTACCTTTCTTAGTTTCAACTCTTCTCATATCTTCATTTCAATCAAATCCAAACGAGCATTCATCTTATCCTTTGTCTTATTGTGAATGTTCAAAAGTGTACCAATTAAACTATCACACACATTTTCCTTTACATGCATTATATCTATGTAGTGTCTAACTTCTAACTTCGACTGATATGGAAGGTCAAAGAAGATAAAAATTTTCTTCCATATATTTGTCATAAATGTCTTCTTTTTGTCGACTTTCCAAAGATATGATGTATGTTATTTACCTTTTCATAAATATGAGTGAAGTACACCTCTGGTATAACTATTAGGAGTTACCCTTCACCACCTTTTATTGGTTCACCGCGCGTAAGCATACATTTACATTTCCAAACAACATATTAACATGTCATCAAAATTATACTAATAACATATACTCCACAATGTAGACTCATATAAAATATTACACCACTTATAAACAAGAAAACAATAATATAAGCTCACTCCTACCTTTTACTCTTCACTTCTTCCTTCTTCCCCATAAAAACTCAACCTTTAAATCGTTTTTCCCTTCTTCCTTGACTTGATGCCATTTTTATTAAAATTTTCCTCCTAAACTTTGTCCTCCTATATATTTATAAGACAAAAATTTCTAATAAAAATACAATATTTTATTCTCACTTGTTATTATCTAACAATAACAATCTAATAGTATATGAGAATGTCCAATAACATCTAACAATATCTCAATATATCATTTAATTTGTAACAATATAACAATATCCAAAAATATCTCCTAACATCTAACCATATCTAATAATATTTTTTTCTAACCGAATAATTATTCACCAAATCTTATTTTTTAAAACTATTTTAAAATAAAATAAATCTTTTAAATTATAATTAATAAACTATTTTATTTTTTACTTAAAATATTTAACTATATTTATATATTTTTCTAATTATTGAAATTTCTAGGATCGCGCACATAACTATAAAAGAAATAATATATCTTTACATTATAATTTCGCAGTTTATTAATGTTTAATTTAGCAACAAATGATTGTTTTCATTTTTTATTTTATCAATTATCGAACATACGAATTGAGATTAACACAAAAATTATGATATTCAGAGAAAAAGATAGCATCTGTAATAATTCTATTTAATTTAAGGACAGTTCTTTCTCATATAGAATTCTTATGATCCTTACGAAAAGACGTCTGTTTTTATTTTCCTTTAATTATAAGCAAATTGTTGTTAAATATAGCCACATTATACTTAAATTAGTTTTTAAATAGACAAAATTGATTGATAGTTGTCAAAACTAAAGACAAAGGTGAGCATGATAATCAAAGTAAGGGATTAAATTAATTGAATTTTTTAGAAGTAAATATCGTTATTGCATTTCTTTCATAATAAAAATACAATTGGGTATATGCTCATAATCATAAATGGTCATAATCATAAATGCCACCATAAAATCTAGATGTCCTACAATGAAAGTGGGCAACTTTGTTAGCTTCCTTCATACTAAACTCATGCAAGAACAAAGTGAAATAATTCAATAATTGTTACAATTAATTGATATAATAGTGATGGAAACCAAGTTTGCTTTCAATATTACAAATTGAGGTTTTATTTCTAATTCTTTATCTCGAATATAGTACGCAAAACACACACACACACACATATATATATATATATATATATATATATATATATATATATATATATATATATATAAAAGGGTATTTTGGTAAATTAAAGTTTAGTGGGTATGGGTATCCACGAGTACGGATACTATGATACACGTACCTGTCTCGTTAACATGCAGGTTTAAAAAATATCTATACCCGTTATTTGCAGATATTCATTTTTAATATCCATTTCCTAACCGTTGCGGGTTTTATCCGCGAATATCTGGGGGTATGGAATTTTTTGACATTCGTAGGTTAGATTATATGGATGTGGAGGTGACATGGTCACCAGATTCAATAACGGTTAAGAATATCTTTGGATATTGAATTTAATGATTGATGGATAAGATAATTGATTTGCTTGTTTTATATATAGTATGAATGATGAAGTGAAATGTAATGTGGGAATGATGTGATCACTCTATTTGATTTTAGAAATATAGTCTATGTTGATGAAATTTGGATAGATGACTTTCAATGAATTTTGGCCATAGAGGTCGATTGGATGCATTTTATGTTTTAGTGGTTATATGTTGTTTGAACTTGTTTTTAAATGTTTGAGTTGAGATTTATATAGTTGAATGAATGATGTTTGAAGTAGTCATGGTTTGGACTGATCATTTTGAATCGTTCAGAAGTTGTGTGATTGAAATGATTTTGAAAGAGATGTTAAAATTTGGATTGTTTTTTTTTATATTTTCACTCAAGAAAAGCATTTTTTGCCCAAGTGAAAATAATACTATAATTCAACCTAGTTTCTATCCAAATTTCTTAATCGAGCATAATTTTACTTAAGGTAAAAGACAATATGTTCATATTTTTTTCTCTATAACACTTTAACTCATATTTAATATGTATGTTTGTATATTTGCAAATGAATATTAAATTTTGTATCTGATTGATTTGTGATTTTATTTAAAAGAGTTATATGTTATTACAATGCTTATTTAGATTGAGGCAACTTGTATAAATTTGAAGTTATGCATTTGGGATGGTATGTGAACTATTGTTTAAGTTGTCGATGAAGTATCAACATAGACTAAGATATCACGTGGAAAGAAGGTAGGGGAGGAGTTCACACACACTATGACATGTGTACATGTGCGAACATAGGTTGTGATGAACAAATCTTGATTTCATGATTTGTGATACCATTTTAAGAAGTAGATTTTAAGTCTAACTCAACTTTACAAAACCGACTTGTAAGTTGAGGTTTGCACTTACTTATATACTGTAAATTGACCTTATCTTTAGTCGATGTGGGATTTCTGACACACCTTCTCACATCGAGGCATATACATCTCAAATGTGAAACTAGACATTAATAGATGGTTCAATAGTGGGTTGAAGAATAGACACACCAAATAACAAACTTCATTAAGATAGGCTTTAACCCATGAATCTCATACCATTTTCTAAGAAATGGATTTTAAGCCTAACTTAACCTTCTGAAACTGGCTTATAAGGCGAGGTTTGCATCCATTTATATATTGTAAATTGACCTAATCTCTAGTTAGTGTGGCACTTCCAACACACCCCTAACGTGAAGCATTTACATCTTGAGCTATTGAACCATCCATTAATCTCTAGTCCGACACTTGAGATGTATATGCCTCAACATAAGGGGATGTGTTTGAAGTCCTACATTGACTAGAGATAAAGGCAATAATATATAAGTGGATTTTAAACTCAACTCAAACTCAATAAACTAACTTGTAAGGCAAGGTTTGCACTCACTTATATACTATAAATTGCTTTATCTTTAGTCGATGTGGGACTTCAATAACACCCCTTCATGCCAAGGCATATACATATCGAGTGTAGGACCCAACAAACAACAAACTACAATGTGATAGGCTATAACCCACGACTCTAACCATGTTATGAACTGGACTTTAAGCCTAACTCAACCTCATAAAATTGCACTGTCATAGGCTCAAACCTACGACTCTGACCATGTTATGAAGTGGACTTTAAGCCTAACTCAATCTCACAAAATCGCGTTGTAATGTAAGGTTTGCACCCAAATATATACTATAAATTGGCCTTATTTGTAGTAGATGTGATACTTCTAACACTCCTCCCTTACATTGAAACATATACATCTTGAGCATGGGACAAGACATTAATTGGTGGTCCAATAGTAGTGCAATAGCGTGTGTAACAATAGACCCAACAAAATACAATCTTTGTTAGGATAGGCTCTGACCCATGGCTTTGATACCATGTCAAGAAGTGAACTGTAAATTTAACTCAACGTCACAAAACCAACTTATATATTGTAAATTAGTCGATATGGGACGTCAATAATACCCATTCACATTGAGCCATATACATATAGAGTGTAGGACCCAACAAACAACAAACTTAACTATGATAGGCTCTAACCCACGAATTTGATACCATGTTATGAAGTTGACTTTAAGTCTAATTCAACTTCATAAAATCACATTGTAAGGCGAGATTTGCAACCAATTATATATTGTAAATTGTCTTTATTTGTAATCGATGTGGGACTTCTAACACACCTCCCTTACGCTAGGGCATATACATCTCGAGCGTGAGACTAGACATTAATAAGTAGTCTAATAGCAGTGCAATAACGGATGGAACAATAGGCTCAACAAACAACAATCTTTACTAAGATAGGCTCTGACCCACGGCTTTGATTCCATGTCAAGAAGTGAACTTTTAAGTTTAACTCAACCTCACAAAAACTAACTTGTAAGGTGAGATTTTCACCCACTTATATATTATAAATTGGAATTCCTTCTAGTCAATGTGCAACTTCCAACATACACCTTCATGTTGAGGCATATACATCGGTGTGTGAGACTAGACAATAATGAGTGATCCAATAGTGGGTGGAACAATAGACCAACAAATAAATAATATAAATAGGTGCAATTGACATAAGTGCATGCTTAAACACACTTTTTAATAAGTATTTCAAATAGAAAAAATAAATAAGTAAGTGCCTTATTAATTAGCATGTAAACCACTTAAAATAGAAAAATGGCTAGATATTTTGATTTTTTATAAAACAATCTAATATAGTCCAAAAACATCTTATTACAATTTTATTTGATAGAAAATAACATTGGTATTAAGTGTATCAAAATTGAGAGATCGAAGAAAAGTATTAAAAAGTTAAATATCGTAAAGAATAAGATCAATACACTAGAAGACAAAGATATCAAGGACAAGATTAAGAAAAAGATGATTACATAGGGGAATCTTAAAAGGAGAATTAGAATATAAGTGAATCAAGGTAGAAGTTGAAGAATGATCGAGAACTCAAGAAATGCATCGAGAAAGGTGTTTGCTAGATAAGATTGAAAGATAGACTACGAGAGATCGAAAAAGGAGTTAGGGCATATGGTAACTGCTACAAAGCACATGCTTAGTGGGCATAAATGATGCAAAATGGGAAATTTTAGACACTTCTTGCAAATTATGTAATTTTATTTTGGCTTAACCATTAGAAAGAGGAGAGAAAATATAAATAGGTCGTTCATGTATAACAAATGAGTGACACATTTATTTACAATTCAAACACTTAGAGAACATCGTGAATATGATAATATCAAATCCAATGACGATTGTTGCAATTTGGATCACTACTTTCATTGATTTCCTTTATCAATTTATGTTATATCCTTGGCAATTTATTTTCATACCGTTTACTTTTTCTTACACTTTATATTTTTAGTTTGTCAAACGATTCAACTTTAATTCACCTTCATTCTTCTTCACTACATTTAATATAGATTTACATCATTCCATCTTTATTGAAAAACACAAATGCATGAGTTTATATTGATACTCACATAAAAATAGAATTCAGTGAATTAAACATTTTTGTAAATTTGACCCCCAATATAAACGAATTCACATAAACTTTTGTGTTAATTGTGGAGTCTCAAATGAAAAACACTCTAATTTAGATTGAAAAGAAGTTGTATGTTAGCCCTACTGATGAAGAATCCACATCGAATTTATTTGGTTCACCTAAAAAATATTAAGTATCAAATCAAAATCCTTGTGAAACAATTGGATAATATATCATAATGTGCTTTGTCATGCAAAATAATCAATTCATTAAGATCTTCAATTTGAGTCAAATGCAATATTTTTTTATTCTAATCATATAAACTTTGGGTTATGTCAAATAAGTTAGAACATATAACACCTTATAAGAAAAGCACAACATATAATTTAAGAGAGGGCTTGTACATTCATAGTATTAGGTATTTCAAGATACCACTTAAACACACATATTATATATATATATATATATATATATATATATATATATATATATATATATATATATATATATATATAAAGAAGTTTAAAGTAAAGTTTACATTTTTCTCCTAATGTTGCTCCTGCATTTTTTTCTCATGTACACACTAGTGTCATAGCAAGTCATTACAAAAACAACACAAGATAAAGGTAAGTTACTAAAAATAAATTTCTAACAAGAAATAACGATATAAAATGGACAATGTCATTAGCAATCTATAAACAATTTAATTTCAATCACACAAACATTCATAACTATATAGGCCTCTTAAGGATTTATACATAAAAAGATATTCTACAAATAAAATATCAACTCACACCTTCTAGAAGACTTGTATTAAGTATGTTCTACTATTGACCAACATCTGATTCAATCTAAGAGTTTGATTTACGAGTGAAGTCAAGTATAAAGAATTAAGATATGTTCATTGTAACCCATGTTGCATATCCACACATGTCGTGGTGTGTAAGAACTCTCCCTTCAACTTCTCATTGTTTGATATCTTAATTTATATGACATAAATCATTAGTAAAACAATAGGATCTTTGATGCAATATAAATGTGAATACTCAATTACAACTCAAAAAATGCTTAACACATAATCTCATGTATGACCCAAAATTCATATAAGTCATTAATTCGAGTAAGCATTATGATACAAACATAACTTATTTAAACAAAAATACAAATAAATGGACTGTAAAAATGAATATTCATTTTCTATTCATAGAAAATACATAATAAATTAGTTAAATTGACCGCAAGAAAGAAATATTTTTTTAGGCTAAAATACCTTTTTCGTCCTCATTTTCGTAATGTTTGTTGCGGATAGTCCTCATTTTGACATAATGTTTAAAATGGTCCTCATTTTTACCGAATGTTTAAAATGATCCTCATTTTCGCAACTCGTATTTTATTTGATCCTTTTCTGTGACGCCGTTTAAATCAGTAACGGAACCATTAATACAATACACGTAACACACCCCAATGCAACGTAATACAAACAGTGTCACCTATTCAATGCTCTGTTACTGACTTAAACGGCGTCACAGAAAAGGACCAAATAAAATACGAATTGCGAAAATGATGACCATTTTAAACATTTGGTAAAAATGAGGATCATTTTAAACATTTTGTCAAAATGAGGATCATCCGCAACAAACACTACCAAAATGAGAACGAAAAAAGTATTTAAACCTTTTTTCTATCTTAACTTGAGAGAAAATGGAATTGTTTGAGCAAAAATGAGCTTACCTGAGTAAAAATTAGGGATGAGAATGTGAAACGGACCATGTGGGCCGACCCACTAACCCATAAAATAAAGTGTAGTGTGAGCTAAGTATTTTAACTCGCTGACCCACATAGACCTATTCCTGCGTAACCCATAATGTGCATGGATCAATGATGAGCGAGACGGACTAACCCTCATAGCTTGCAAACAAATTTTACCATATTAATTTTAATCTCTAAGTCAAACATAATTACATCATCTCTTTACATTTAACATTGATTAATTGCTATAATTTTCTCGTAGCTTAAACAATAATTTATTTTATGTTTTTTTTTTCATGAAAGATTTAAAAATTTGACGTATTTATTTAACGTGGATCTTAATTTTGTTTATTTAGCTTATTTTAATTTTATTGTGAATGATAGACTTATGAAATGAAACAAAGATACAAATCATTAAAACAAATTTTATTATTACAACATTTATTGTATTACTTTTTCTTAAGATTGTTTTTATACCCACGACCAAATGATCATGTAGAGGAACCAACAAAATTAAGTCGTAATTTTATCCGGAACTGACCAATTCAATCTACTTTTTGGAGTCAAATAAAAGACAGGATAAAACAGTAAAGACCTTATCGTCCCCTAACAAAATTTTGGCTGATTTAGAGATTGAGCAAAATTTATCTAATACACTTTAATTTAAATATCTAAAACACTATCTGAATATGGACCAGAAACAAAACAAAAATTTATTAGATATAAAAAATTATTAAAGACAAAATAATCTAATTATTTATTGAAGCAGTAAGAAATCTGAATATTTAATTACAGTAATATTGATCACAGTTCACTTATAGATAGGATCATTTTGTCACATCCTCTGTTTTCTTTGTTATCCCACGTTCATGTGTTGTTTATTTTCCACGCTTTGTTATATTTGTTTCGTAACTTTCAAACGATGACTAAAGTTGTATGTTCAAGGTTTAACTTTTTTAAAAAAAATTCATCGCTCATGCATTTGCTCTAGGTTTAAATTTTTGACCTCTCAACACGACAACTGCAATGTTTGAATTTTATTTTTTTAATTTTTATAAATATAATAACAAAAACAACTTTTTAGTTTCTATAATATAATATTATTTTGTTGTGTTGCTTTTACTTTTGGAGATAGATGCATAACTTTCTTGTTCTTCCTATTTTTTTCTCAATATGGATAACTCCTCTTACCTTCACGTCTTCAACAATAATTTTTTTTCAAACATTTATACAACTTTTAGTGAGATGAGGGTCTCACCTTTCTCTTTGATTTTTATTCACCAATGACAAGATGCCTAAGATAATGTTTCTTTAAATCGAATACATAATAAATTAAATATTATTGTTTAAGTCCTTAAATGAAATATTTATTTTGTTTTAAGTACTGAAATGTTTTTAATTTTCTTTTTATTTCTCAATACTTTTTATTATATTCATTAGTATGGTTTGTACTATATGATAATAAAACAAAGGAAAAAGACACAATAGTGACCCTTATCAAATATTCAAAATTCTATTTTTTAAACTCGTCCATACTAACCAAATTTATTTATAATATTTAGTTTAATTTATTTTAATGTTGAAGTTAACTTAAATAAATATAAATATTAAAAATAAATAAAATTAATGTTTTCTAAGTCTATTCTAATCTAATTTATTTTAATGCTAACATAAATATTTATTTGATTAAAAAATTTTAAAAATAATTTTGTGTTTTTTAATCTTTTATGAAAAAAATAATAATCTTTCTATGTTGTATTAGTATGCTAAACGGTTTCACCGTTTGACCAACGCTACTATTTAAAAATTAAATCTATATTGTACACTTATTTAATTATTATATTAAAAGCATTTCTATATTTTCATCTTTATTACTAATATAAAATTATTTAAAAAGCTAATTTTCATCAAACAAATTTATTAAAATAATTATAATTATGGTGACAATGAAAGAAATAAAAAGTGAATGTTATTATTTATCATCATGAACATAATTATGAAAATAACTAATTTTTAAAATAACTATTATACTTATAAATATTTTATTTTTTATATATTTTTGACAAATCTATAATCTAAATTAAATAAAACACTTCTTACTATTTATTTTCAAAACAATTTCTTTCCCATTTTCTAAAATGTTTTTTCAATATTTAAAATTTTAAATTATGTATTTTCTAAATATTTGTTTTTTCTTTCTAGAATATGTATGTTATAAATATTACTTTTTAAAATAAGTATTTCCTAAATAAGTATTTCTTGAAATATATTTTTTCTAAATAATTATTTTTAAAATATATTTTTTTAAATAATATGTCTTAAAATAATTAATTTTGTAAATTATAGTTTTTTAAATAACTAGTTTTGTAAAAAAAAAAAGCAATAATTGTTGTAGTCCTCAATAGTCAAACATCGCTTAGAAGTCGATACCAAGTGTAATTTAAATGTTCTTTTCTCGTTCAACCTTCGAAGGTTCCTTTAAAGGACAAAATCATCACACTACAAGAAAATTATTAAATAGTGACCAATTTTATAACTGAAAAATATCTTTAGGGACCAGAAACCAATTTCCTATTTAGAGACTAATTTCGAAACCAATATTTTGGTAGCCAAAACCTAGGTAGCTAATGTTATTGACAAATTTAGAGACAAATTCACAATAGAAAATATTTTAGTTACCAATTTAGAGACCGATTTAATTTTTTGAAATTATTTTAGTTACCAATAATTTTTAGTTTATAAATTGATATCTAAATTAGTCACTATAGTTACTAATTTTTTTTTTCACTAAAATTGGTCATTAATCAAAGATTTTATTGTAGTGATGGGAATTTCGTACTCCAAAGCAAACAATAGCTCAAATGTAGTGATTGATCCTAACTATGTTATCTCAACAAACTTGAGGTAAGAACATTCATGTCGTTTATGAGAACGAAAACACTCTTAGACCTCTATTAGGAGCTTATTCCAATACCTCAATGGTTCCACATTGTTTAAAAGTCAAGGCCAAGGGAAATAAACACAACTTCCTCCTTCAACCTTCGGACTCACCTTTTAAAGGAAAAATCGTGAAGGAGTTTTGAGCTTTAAGTGGACAATTTCTCAATGCGATATTGACCTTTACGATGTTATCTCAATGGACTTGAACATTGACATTGTCTATCGAAACGAATAATCCTTTAGTCCTAGATTAGGGGGCCTTATTCTAATAGTCTCATATCGCTTGGGAGTAGAGACCAATGATAATTTAAATACACCTTTCCCATTCAACTCTTTAATATGCCTTTTAAGGACAAAATCGTGATAGGAGATTCAAGTTCTAAAGTAAACAATACCTCAAATGTGGTGATTGGTCCTAACAATAAACAATTTGAATACATCTTAATCCTTCAACCCTCAAAGATGTCTTTTTAAGGACAAAGTCGTGAAAGAGATCTAGGCTTCAAAGTGAATAATACATCAAATGTGGTGATTGATCCTAACTATAAACGAGGTTCCAAAGACGAACCCTTGTTCCCTTTAGCCCTCAATTAACAGGGTTTGTACATTCAATAGTCTCACATTACTTAAGAGTAGAGTATATGCAATTTAAATACGTCTTCCTGATTCAACCCTCCAAGACACATCTTTGAAGGACAAAATCGTGAAGGAGTTCTGGACTCCAAAATGGACAATATCTTGGATGTAGTGATTGATCCTAATGATGTTATCTCAATAGACTTGAGGTCGAAAAATTAGTGCTATCTATGGGAATGAAAACTCCCTTAAGAACAACAAATCGTGACAAGAATTTCAAGTTCCAAAGTGGATAATACCTCAATTGCGGTAATTGATCTTGATGATGTTATCTCAACAAACTTGAGGTTAAAATATTAGTTATTTTTCACTTTTTATTCCTAAATTTCTTTCACTTTCTAAAAAACATAAAACTTGTCAAAAATGTTGGTTGGTATTCTAGCAAATTTTTGAAAACAACTTTTAAACTTAGATTTTTTATAGATTTAATTTTAAACTATCCGAATAACTTGACCATAAAATCATTCTCTCATTGGAATCGATCACTAAGACAAACATTTGACTCGGATACCATTGATATTTTATTATTATTTAATTTTTTTGGTAATCCTTTTTTAAAAAAAAAACCCATAATTAAGCGATAAAAGACTAAAATGATTAACGTAAATTACAAGATGAATTATTTCTTTTACGACAGACTATGTTAATATGCATAGTCCACGCCCATTTTGGCATAATATGCCATTTGTGGAATAAAAAAAAAGGGGGAGTAACAGCGATAGTATAGGAAAAAAAAAGTTGTTAATACTGAAGATGGTGTGATTAAGTATTAAAAGTAAGAAAAGACAACCTAAATTTTACTTGAGCCAATAGATTAAAAGGTTGTTTTGAATGTTTTATTCGACATGGTGGGAAAATAAGATTGAGTGGGTAACTTTTGGTGGCATGCATTGCATTTGCATGGTGTTGTTGGAAGAGAGAATGCAGATTTCAAGAAAAGCGAAGGAGACATATTGTGGTGTTGTGACGTCCAAGGCCCGCCAAACACACTCCTCCGTCTTTTACGGAAGGGTAATATTCTCCAACCCCAGTTCAACACACAACACAGACAAAGCCAAGAGAAAGATTAAAAAAAAAAAACTATAAAAAGGAAAAAAGAAAATGAAAAAAAAAAGTACCACATTACTGACTACCACTGCTACTCATCCAATGTTGCAAAGTATTATAAAGAACTCAAAGAAAACAAAAGGTCAAACATACACAACTTGGACTCAACTTGTGTTGGATCTCTATTTAGGCCCCCCCACACCTTCTTTCCTTTGCTTTCTATTTACCTTTTCACACAAATTCATCACTCCATGTAACCAATTCATAAACCATTTTATTTTAGGCCTTTGGGACACACACAAAAAACATTCATCTTCTTTTTTCTGGGTCTAATTTCTTCATCTCTTCCTTCATGGAAAACCAGTTCTTCCTCAATGCTCCTCAGCTGCATTATGACCCTTCACCACCTCCTTGTCCACCCTCTTGGCACTCACTCTCTTCTCCCATGGATGTTCAAGTTTTGAATTCTTCAACCGAGAGAACACAGGATTGCTTTTACACACCGCCGTGGGAGAAGTCAACGGATCATGCTCTTCACTTTGATTCTGCACTCAGTTCAATGGTGTCTTCTCCTGCAGCTTCCAATTCCAACATGTCAACTGACAACTTTGTCATCAGGGAGTTGATAGGGAAATTGGGAAACATTGGTGGTGGTGCTGGTGGCTCTGATGAGATCTCACCTCATTCTCAGCCTTTGCTTGCTGCTGCATCTTCTTCCTACATCAATGGCAATAACAGCACCAACACTTCATGTTACAGCACCCCTTTGAGTTCTCCTCCCAAGATCCCCACAATGATGAATCACTTGGTGAAAGAGGGGTTGAATTCCAGTGTGGCAGAATTCTCAACTGATCCTGGTTTTGCTGAGAGGGCTGCAAAGTTTTCTTGCTTTGGAAGTAGGAGTTTCAATGGCAGGACCACCCAATTGGGCCCCACCAATGCCGAGTTGACTCACAGATCTTCTTCTCCATTGCTGGAAAATGGGAAGCTCCCCAGAGTCTCAAGTACTCCATCTCTCAAAGTGCTTGGATCTCTGGTGAGTTCTCAGGAGAACAAGAATTCTCCATTGCAAGACCAAATGGAAGTGGCCAATTCTCAAGAGGAATCAACAATCTCAGAACAGATTCCAAATGGGGACAATGGGGTGAAACCTTCCCCTTATGCGAATTCTAGAAAAAGAAAAGGTCCATCCAAAGGAAAAGCCAAGGAAACTTCAACTTCAACTTCAACCCCCACCAACACCAACACCAACCCCAACCCCAACCCCAACCCCAACCCCCCTATGGTAAGTACTTTTTCTCATGTTCTGTTTTACACTTTTTTTTTCATTCAAGGGGCACTTCATTTCCTTAACCCCAAAGGGTCTTTAACTTCAGGCTGCTGAAGCCAGTGAAGATTCAAATGCAAAGCGCAGCAAAACTAACGAAGGTGAGGGCAATGAAAAGGGCCAAGTGAAGGCAGAGGAAGAGTCCAAAGGGGTAACTAGTAATGCAAATGACGACAAACAGAACAAGAGTAACTCAAAACCCCCAGAGCCTCCAAAGGATTATATTCATGTCAGAGCAAGAAGAGGTCAAGCCACTGACAGTCACAGTCTTGCAGAAAGAGTAAGAATCGGCCATTTTTCTCTCTCTGAATGACCCTTGTGGCCCTTTATTTTGACATTGTGTAAACCGATTTTGAAATAGGTCCGGAGGGAGAAAATCAGTGAAAGAATGAAACTTCTCCAAGATCTTGTCCCAGGTTGCAATAAGGTGCGTGTGCTGATAACTCGATAAGCTAAACCAGAATGCAAAGAATTGGGTTGGTTTTGAATTCATTCCTTTACTAATTTGGTTATGAATTGTTTGTTTGTTTGTTTGTTTGTTTGTTTGTTGCAGGTGACAGGTAAAGCACTTATGCTTGATGAAATTATAAACTATGTGCAGTCATTGCAGCGCCAAGTTGAGGTAAACCAAACCAAACCAAACCAGTCTTAGCCAATAAACATCTGAGATAATGGCCACAATAATGTTAAAGATTTCTTGCTGATTAAGAATGGCTTTTGGTGTTGCAGTTTCTGTCCATGAAGTTGGCTTCTGTTAACACCAGGCTGGATTTTAGTATTGAGAGTCTAATCTCGAAAGATGTAAGTTTCAGGGCTCTAGACAATGGGTTTGCTTTTTCAACTAAAAAAATTGTTGCTTTCTTTTTTTTTTTTTCTGAATTGGGATTTGTTGGCTTTTTGGTGATTTCAGATATTTCAATCAAATAATTCTTTGGCACAGCCAATATTCCCACTAGATTCCTCAGCACCAGCCTTTTATGGGCAACACCCTCAACCAAACCCAGCAATCCACAGTAACATTCCTAATGGAACTGTGTCCCACAACTCAGTGGACCCATTGGATTCTGGTTTGTGCCAAAACCTTGGCATGCAGTTACCTCACCTAAGTGCCTTTAATGAAGGTGCCTCTCAGGTAATCAATTCCTTCAAAAAAGTTCCTTTTTTTTTGTTTTAAAGTCTCATTACCCTTTTTCTAATTCTTCTTATCCAATTTGTTTGCAGTATCCAATAGCATTCTCTGAAGATGACCTCCACACCATTGTTCAAATGGGTTTTGGCCAAACTGCAAATGGGAAAACAGCAGTACAAGCTCAGAGTTTCAATGGTAACTGATAAAGCAAAAGCAGAAAATGTTAACACAACACATCCTTTTCATCAGGCCCATCATGTTTATGTTCATTTTTTCTTGTCCAATGCAGGCTCAAATCAAGTACCCCTATGAAAGTTATGAAAGTTAAGCTCTCATCACCATTCATTACGCCTGAATTGAAGCTGGGAGGAATAGAAAAAAACTGCTTCTGTACACAACAAGAAGAGATTTAATTTGAACGACCCCTTGAATTATTAAGCCATTATTATCATCATAAGTAGGTATAATAGAACCCTCTTTTGTCCTTATGCTACCCATTTCTTTTCTCACCATGATTTTAAATTTTTAATCTTCAGGGGCAGTTCTTTTCATTATTTTTTTCTTACAACTATTCACTGTAAAATCTTTAGGACCGATTCTGTATTCTCTTGGTGCAAATTCTTATTATTACAGCACCAATTGTAAGATATAGTGCTAATTAAAGGAGTTTTTCTTCTACCTGCTGCTGCTATTATGATTATTCCTTTTCACTTTGTCTATTATTGTACGCTTTATATAATTCACACATCACATCATCCCACAAAGAATTTTCGTGGGACTTTATTAAAATCTTATTATAGGTCATGTCAATTAACCTTCTCCTAAATGGCGTAATCTAGTCGATGTGATTCTCAATTGTGTTGCTAACCAGCTGTATTAGTGGGACCATTTTCTTTTTATCTCACAATTATAATTCTAATTTTAATGATTAAGACCTTTGGTTAATTTGAGCTGTGGTCAACCATAACTTCTGCCATTTTTCTTTGTCTTTTTCTCTGTAACTTTCTTTGGTTCACCAAAAGTGGAAGCTTCTGTGCCGTTTTTTACTAACTGGGATGCAAAAATCCAAAGGGAAAAAGCATTATCAATTGCAGAGGTTCCAAGTTAGAAGTTATAACCACCCCTTTCAGACCAAACATCATTTTTTTTTACTAATATATGTGAACATTAAAGGAATCCCAGGTTGGCATTGGTGAACTTCTGACTAGGCCCAATGAATCATTGAGCTTTATAATTTCATACCTTTTATTATTAATTTTCTGAATAAGAAAAGGGGTTTTGTAGTGGAGTTCAGGTTTGGAAAAGATACTCTTCAGATATTACACTAATCTTTTTTTCAGAAGTTGTTAGCAAAAATCCACTTTCAAAGGTTTAACAAAACATTTCTGAGTCTGCTCATGCCATTTTAATATTCTGGCTCTATAATTGGTTTGCAGATTAGTGTGATTTAATTATTCAAAAGATGCTTTGAATGTGGTGCTGTATACAGCAGAGTATCATTGTATAATACATAGTTTTTCTTTCTTTAAAAAAGAAACATAAACAAATTCAAATCCAAAGTGTTAATCTGACAACCTTGTCTCAGAAAAATTAGAAACTCCTAATCATATAGCGACGTGTCAAAGGATGCATTGCTACATATTTTAATCAGTATATTTAAAGTGTACTGTTATAAAAAAGACAAAACAATTAATGCATTAAATCAATTGATTTTTGTATAAATTAAAGTCACAGAAACAGTGCTATATTGAATATATGTGAAATTATTAACTTTAACATTAACATTAATTATATTTTAGTATTTTATGATTCATGTCAACAATGATGTTAACTAATAAATGAAACATAACCTTGACAAGGAACATACAGCGTGTAAATGGTAGCTGGTATCCAAATTTAATCACTTAACATTTGTTAATTTGTCAGTTCATAGTTTTATATTCTCTTGTCACAGAACACTCTTTTTCCTAATCCATAAAGAAAGGCTTGTGAAGCAACAGCATATATATATATATATTACTGCATAAAGTTAGTGCAAAATCAACCTGAAGAGTGACTATGAGACAGTGTATTATGGAGAGGTTTATCATTAATTTTGATAAAGCTGAACATTAAGCTTTTCTTCAGTGAATTGCTTGCATAAGCACTTTTAAAAGTTATAAGCAGTTCCCATTTAGAAGGTTAAGAGGTTTCTTTTCTTTATATCTTTGTTTGTTTTTATTTCAAAGCCATGTTGCTTGTAATGTAAAAAAGAAATGTGCTTTACTATTGATCATCTTCAACCACTGAAGAAAATTTAAGCTCAACTACATGGGGCTTGCATATGCCTAATATTAGGTTGAATTTTGCAGTTGAATTGTCATAATCAGATACTGAATTCCATGACCCTAATAGAAAGAAAAAGAGAGAAAAATGTGGTTTGAAGGAAAAATAGCTTTAGATTGTTGTCCTTGTAAAATGAGCAGAAAATGAGGCCCTACCAAGCAAGAATGTTTTGAGAGATTTATAAGGCACACACACCATAATGATGATTAGGGTAGGTGCCCTACTAAGCAAAGTTGTCACTGCTATATCACCCACTTCCCACTTATTTTTGGGACCCTCTTTCACCTTAGGATGAAGCAAATAACTTGTTTTTGGGGATTTTGGCAAATTTACTTCCTTTGTTTGGGGAGAAAATCAAACACCCTATTTTAAAAACCCATCATTTGTTTTACCAACCATCCATTATTTCATGCTCTACAACTGTAACATTTTTCTGTCACTGTTTTCTGCATTTCAAACCCTCTCACCATCAATCACCAGTTTCTCCCCCCCTTTGAGTCACCATCAATCACCATTTTCGTTTCTCTCTTAAAACTTGATTCAACACTTTTGTTAGCTAACTTTCGAGTAACACCCTTCAGATATACAATTAAGTTTAGGGACAACACCTACCAGTGACAGTGAGGTGCTATTCAACATGAGACACGTTGTGCATGGGTCCCCACCTACCAATTCTCAACAACATCGTTCATGGCTTTTTCCATCATCAAACAACAACCCCTTCTATTTCTGCAATTACGATTCTTAAAACGATGTAAAACTTTTACCACTCAATTTTTGTTGAGTTCAAATTTGTCATTTTTTTCATGTCTTCGCACAGATTTATTACCCCTTCGTCTTTTTCATCATGTTTATACACGTACTACAACATTCTGTCTTATTTTATCATCACTTTCTGTCTTTTCATTAAATCATTACCCAAAGGACTGTTTTGTTGATATAGGACATGGATTACACTTACATATCAGGGGTTTTGTGATAAATTCTCATTTAAAGAGTTTGGTTTTGTAGTTTAAACAAAATTGAATTTTTAATTTTGACAAAAGGGTATGCTTGAGGCATTTGTGTTGCATTGTGTTGGGAATAGTCCAAATGTGAGTCAAAGTCCCACATTGGATAGAAAAGACAAAGTTAAACACTACATAAGAATAAAGGCTCATAACAACATTGCCTTAAGGTTTTGGTGTAAAAGTGGTGTCTAAGGTCTTATATGTGTAAGACTAATGTCATATAACCATATAGAACCACAATCTCTCAATGACCATAACTATGTCATGACT
>Ga0099822_1001342_pt1 | contig 28325 bp, 28 predicted proteins | sample CowpeawhiteBW_FD_76839 | JGI IMG/M metagenome (GOLD analysis project Ga0099822, IMG submission 76839) | Root nodule microbial communities of legume samples collected from California USA - Cow pea white BW | ecosystem: Host-associated > Plants > Roots > Nodule | place: USA: California | collected... | reverse complement strand
TGAGCAGAGGGCGCAGGGAAAGCCGGGGGCCGATCGCACCCATGGGCCCCGAGCAATGGTAGAAAGCTCGGGCATAACCAGAGCAATCCCGGCTTTCCCTGCGCGATGGGTTACGGCTTATACCTGCTCGCCCCGGCGAGACTGGGCTTGGTTGTCACCGTCCCGCGAAGATGCTGCGCATCTCGCGAAAGATACCTGCCACTAGGTGTGAGCTCAGGCACGCGCCCGCCACAGCGTGGCCGCAAGCAGGATGAACGCAGCGCAGGTCCATAGCGACTGCCAGTTGGCCGGTCCTTCGTTGAATCCTGCATAGATTGCCGCTGCAGAAAAGATGCCTGCGAATAGCGATTCCGCCATCGGGCGGAGTCCTTTCTTCGGAGGATTGAGCAGCGTCGCAGCCGCAAAGGGCACCGCTGCCATGGTGAGAGCCGCGTAGGGAAAATCAATGAAGCGTGGATCAAACACTAGGCCGAGTGCGATCGCCGTGCCGATCACGACGGTGATGATCCAGGCCAATCCGTGCATGGTCGCGAGCACCGATTCGGTCTGGTGGCCCTGCGGACCCAGCAACTCCAGAAAGCTGGGCGGTGCGCGGCCCGACATCAGGGCGTTGGCGCCAAACAGCGGCGAGGCCGTTGCCGCCGCCAGAAGCGAGCCCCAGAGAACCCAGCCACCTGCTCCATAACTCTCATAGACCATTTTTTGAGCGGCGACCCCAAACAGGATTCCTGCTGTCGTCGCCGATAGCGCGAGCGCAATCCACAAGCCGAAGTCGAGCTCTCCCGGCTTTCCGCGCAAGGTCAGCCATGCCGCGCCAAATACCAGGACCGCCAGCGCCATTCCGCCGCACATTTGCACCTTCCAGAACGGAAAGTTGCTGATCGGGACGCCGGGCGGATACTTCAACGTACGCTGCTCGGAATCGAACAGGCCCCAATATCCGCCGATCGTCCCCTCGATCTCCCGCTTCCAGGATTCATCATAGGCCTCGAACAGATTGACGCGGAAATGTTCGCGCCGCGCCAGCTCGAGCACCTCCGAGACCACCCGCGCCTGGTTGACCGGCGACGCCAGTGACGACTCGCGCATTCGTCCCTCGCTCGGCCAATCTATTTCTCCGACCAGGATTTCCTTGCCCGGAAAAGCCGCCGCGACCCGTCGGCGGATCGTGTCGGCGTGAGCCGCGGCATGTTCTGCCGGGATTGGGACATTCTCCCAATAGGGCAGGATATGGACCGTGACGAAATCGACGGCGTCACCAAGCTCGCGATTGCTCAGCCAGAACTCCCAGACGTCGGCATAAGTGACGGGGACGGTGACCTGCGCCTTGATCGAGCGGATCGTGGCGGCGAGATCGGAAACGGACATTTCCTTACGCAACAAGACCTCGTTGCCGACCACGAGCGCGATGATGGTTTCCGGATATTGCTTGGCGAGCCGTATCCCCGCCGCGATCTGCGTTGCATTCTTTCGTCGGTCACGATCAAGAAAAATGCCCTGAATGACTTTCAGCCCCACCCTGGCCGCCAGTTCGGGAATTTGATCGAGCCCAAGATCGGTCGCATAGGTACGAATGCAGTCGGCTATCTTCGCAAGCTGGGCGAGATCTTCCGCGATCTGCTCCCGCGACACCTGCGTCGCCGGCGAAAGCGACGTCTGATTGCTGCGGAAGGGGGCGTAGGAGATGCACTGGACTTTATGATTGGGATCGATCGGTGCGTAGGCCAGGTCGGCTGGCAGGCCCAGCCACCACCACACCGCGGCAATGGCGCCCAGCGATATCAGGAGGAGCGTCAGCGGGATGCGGGGCGAAACCAGTTCCGTCCTCCGTGCAGGAATGACTTGCTGGGCGTCCTCGATGCGCGAGGCTGGCGACTTAGGGAAATGCGTGCTGGCCAAGCATATATCATGCGATCACGCCGCAAGTGTGTTTTTCTTGCTGACCGAGATCTAGCGTGGGTGTTCGAGAGGAAAGCGCGCGTGGCGGGTTTTGAGGACTTAAAGCTGCTCTGCGGCGAAGTTGAAACACCGCACCGTTACCGGAGTTGAGAATGGGCCGCCGGCTCTCCAAATGAGACCGCGCCCCCCAATCCGCGACAGCGGCCTGTCCTTGCAAACCTCCACCGACGAGTAGGCTCATGCGACCCCACATCATCTGCCATATGGGCACATCCATCGACGGCAAGCTTCATCCCAGCCGCTTCACCAAGCCGGCTGCGGGCATCTCCGCCGACGTCCTGCGCTCGCACTACGAGAGGATCCATGACGGCTTCAATGCCGACGGATGGATCATCGGCCGCGTGACCATGAACGAGATGGCCAAGGGGTCCGAACGGCACATCGCCAACCCGCCGAAGCTGCCGCGTGAGCCGCACGTTGCGAAGCGCAACGGTCGCAAGCTGGCGGTCGGCATCGATCCCTCGGGCCGCGTGCATTTCGGGAAAGACAATGTCGGCGGCGATCACGCCGTCGCAGTGCTGGGCGAGCAGGTCTCCGACGCCCATCTCGCCGAACTGCGCGAGGACGGCGCGTCCTACATCTTTGCCGGACCGAGGGGCGATGATCTGCCGGGCGCGATGGCGCAGCTTGCTATGCTGTTCGGCGCCAAGACGCTGCTGCTCGAGGGAGGCGGCGGCATCAACGGCGCCTTCTTCAAGCATGGGCTGATCGACGAATTCAGCGCCTTGATTCAGCCGGCCGTTGACGGCGTCGCCGGCGCGCAAAGCATCGTCGACTATCACGGGCCGGAAGGCGATCGGCCGGGTGCCGGGCAATCGCTCCAGCTGACCCACTGCGAAACGCTCGAGGACGGCATGGTCTGGCTGCGTCATGCCGTCGAGCGCGCACCGGGTTGAGCTTACCTGCGAGCTTCGCCGTTCCGGCAGCCCGCGAGAAAGAACGCAACGGCGCGCGCCACATGCGCGTCGATCTCGGGGTCAAGCACCCCGAGGTCGACCTCATACAGCGCCCTGAGCAGCATCGGCACCGCGACGAGGTCAAGAAATAGCCGCGCTGTGGTCGGCAAGTTCTCGGGAGCGAACGCGGGCAGCGTCGCGATCTCGTCGGACTGAGTGAGATCGCGCAACAGGTGAACGCCAAGCTCGGTGCTGAGCTCGCGTGCCCGCCGATTGACCGTGGCGGCGAGATCCGGAAAGCGGCGCGCCTCCGCGATGGCGAGCCGCATCAGTCCGATCCTGTCGGTATCGAGCCCCCAGTGCAGCATGGTGGATGCCGCGCTGGTGAGACGCTCTTCGACCGTGGCGCCGGTCGGCGCCTCGACCTTGTATTCCGCGATGCGTGCCAGGATGTCCCGCGTCACCACTTCGGTAAACAGTGCGCGCTTGTCCTCGAAGCGGGCATAGATCGTGCGCTTTCCGGAGCGGGCGACCTCGGCGATCTCGTCGATGCTCGCGCCTTCAAACCCGCGCTGCAAAAACACCGTGCGGGCGGCGTCGAGGATGCGCTCATCCACCTCCCCGATCAGTTCCTTCGGCGGGCGTCCCAGGCGCACCTCGGCCCGCTTGGGCCGCGATGATGGTGTTTTCTTCAAAATGCTGGTGCTCATCACATCGAGTTCCATCGCCGACGAGCTGCGTTGCGGATCAACCTACCTCCATCAAATCTACTTGTAAATAGAACGATACTGTACCGTTCCTATTGACGCAGCGCCGAAGCGAGACTATTTGCCGCACAGAAGGAAACGATATCGTTCCTTTATGCGAGGCTCTCGCAGATGCGAGGTCCTCGCGGACCTCGCGGAAGCAGGAGCAGCGATCATGTTCGAAGACAATGTTTTGGAACGAGGCGCACCGGGACTGGAGGGCGTTGGAAGCCCACCTGCTGATGCGACCTCGCATGAGCCCAGCGTCGAATCCCGCAAGCCGGAACCCGCCGCGCGTGCTCCCGCAGCGAAAGACCCTCCTTCCGGTAAAGCACCGCAGTCTGAGACGGCCGCGCCACAGGCCCCTGCCAAGGCGCCCGGCAACAACTTCCTGCGCCGCCGCCCCGTGGTCTCCGTGACCGGCGCCGTGCTGGTCGCTGCCGCGCTTGGCGGCGGCTATCTCTACATGGACTATTCAAGGCATTTCGAATCCACCGACGACGCCTTCATCGCGGCCCGGCAGTCCGCGATCGCGCCGAAAGTGGCCGGATACATCACCGCCGTTCCGGTGACCGATAACGAACACGTCGCCGCCGGCCAGGTGATCGCCCGTCTCGATGACCGCGACTACCGCGTCGCGCTCGCGCAAGCCGAGGGCCAGGTCGCGGCGGCGCGCGCCAGCATCGAGAACATCGACGCGCAACTCGACGTGCAGCAGGCACAGATCGGCGCCAACCAGGCACAGGTGGATCAGAGCCAGGCGGCGCTGGTGTTCGCCCAGCAGCAGGCGGCGCGTTACCAGCACCTGGAGCAGACCGGCTACGGCACGGTTCAGAACTCCCAGCAGTACACCTCGCAACTGCATCAGCAGCAGTCCGCACTGGTCAGCGCGAAAGCGACGCGCAACCTGGCGCAGCGGCAGATCGAGGCGCTGAAGGCGCAACGCAAGAGTGCGGTTGCGAATCTCGCGCAGGCCGAGGCCCAACGCGACCAGGCCAAACTCAATCTGTCATACACGACGGTGACGGCCGCCCAGTCGGGGCGCGTCGCCAACCTCTCGGCTGCCGTCGGCCAGCTCGCGCAGACCGGCACCAACCTCACGATGTTCGTGCCTGACGAGATCTGGGTCACCGCCAACTTCAAGGAGGTCCAGCTCGCCCGGATGCGGCCGGGACAGAAGGTGACGCTGAAGATCGACGCTTGTCCGGGACGCACGATCAACGGCCATGTCGCGAGCGTGCAACCAGGATCCGGCACCGCGTTCTCGCTGCTGCCGGCCCAGAATGCCACCGGCAACTACGTCAAGATCGTGCAGCGCGTGCCGGTCAAGATCGTGATGGACAACCCGCCGACCGACGTCGCGCTCGGCCCGGGCATGTCCGTGGTCCCGACCGTGCGCATCGATCCCTCGCCGTCGCTGGTCGAGCGCCTTGAAAATCTAAGTCATGAGTGGCTGCCATGAGCGCCGCCGCGACCGATGCCAGAAGCGTTCCGGCGCCGAGCGCCACCCCCTGGCTGATCGCCATCGTGGTTGGGCTGGCGAGCTTCATGGAGGTGCTCGACACCACGATCGCCAATGTGGCGCTGCCCTATATCGCAGGCGGCATGGGGGTGAGCGAGGACGAAGCTTCCTGGGTCGTGACGACCTATCTGGTCTCCAACGCCATCATCCTGACCGCCTCCAGCTTTCTTGCGCGGATGCTGGGCCGCAAGACGTTCTTCCTGATCTGTCTCGGCATCTTCACCGTGAGCTCGATCCTGTGCGGGTTCGCGCCCAGCCTGAACGCGCTGTTGCTGTTCCGCATTCTGCAAGGCCTCGGCGGCGGCGGCATGGTGCCGGTCGCGCAGTCGATTCTCGCCGATGCGTTTCCGCCGGCGAAGCGCGGCCAAGCCTTCGCGGTGTTCGGCGTCGCCGTGGTGGTTGCACCGGTGGTCGGGCCGACCCTCGGTGGCTGGCTGTCGGACAATCTCTCCTGGCACTGGTGCTTCCTGATCAACGCCCCGGTCGGTGCCTTTGCGATCGCGCTGATCGCGGCGGTGCTGCATGAGCCTGCCGAGCAGGCCAAGGGCGCGCAGCAGCCAGACAACAGATTCGCTTTCATCGGCTTCGCGCTGGTTGCGACCTTCCTCGGCGCGCTCGAAGTGGTGCTCGACCGCGGCTTGGAGGACGACTGGTTCGCCTCCTCCTTCATCGTCACGTCAGCAGTGATCTGCGCCACGGCGTTCGTGCTGATGATCCCCTGGGAGATGACCCGGCGCAATCCGATGATCGACCTGCGGATGGTGGCAACCCGCCAGTTCGGCGCCTGCTTCCTGGTGATGCTGGCGACCGGTGCCATCCTGCTCGCGACCACCCAGTTCCTGCCGCAGCTCGTGCAGCAGGATTTCGGCTACACCGCGACCTGGGCCGGCCTCGTGCTGTCGCCCGGCGGCGTCGTCACCATGCTGATGATGTTCGTGGTCGGCCGCCTCGCCGCCAAGGTGCAGCCGAAATATCTGATCGTCGTCGGGGCCTTGATCATCGCGATCTCGATGTATGGCATGACCAACGTGTATGGCGACCTCGGCTTCTGGTTCATGGCGCGCACGCGCATGCTGATCGGCGTCGGCCTGCCCTTGATCTTCGTGCCGATCATGACCGCGTCTTATGACGGCATTCCGCCTGACAAGACCGACCAGGCCTCCGCGCTGATCAACGCCGCGCGCAACACCGGCGGCTCGATCGGCGTTTCGATCGTGTCCAACGTGCTGGCGCATCGCGCCCAGTTTCACCAGAGCCGGCTGGTCGAGCAGGTGACGCCGTCAAGCCAGCAATATCAGGACACGCTGCATCAGGTTACCAACTTCTTCGTCGCTCAGGGCAGCTCGCTGGCGCATGCGCACGACCAGGCGATCCAGTGGATCGGCCAGCAGGTGCAGACCCAGGCGTCGTTCCTGTCCTACATGGACGCATTCTGGGTGCTGATGCTGGTCTCGCTCTCCGCCGTCCCGCTCGCGCTGACGCTGCGCAAGGTCAAGCTCGGCGGTGCGGTCAGCGTCGGGCACTGAGGATGGTCTGCGATAGCTGAACAGGCGGGTCGCCGCGCCAGGCAATGCGCTCGCCTCGTGCAACTTGCCGTCAGGCGCCCTTGCGCCGCTGGCCGCGCCACCACAGGCCAAAGGCGATGATGACGGCGGCCGCCAGCGAGAACCACGTGATGGCGTACTGCATGTGGTCGTCCTTGAGATGCACCTGCAGCGGACCTGGCTTCGGCGTCGCGCTGTCCGGCACCGGCGCTTCGAGGTCGATGTAGAACGGCGCCACCTCGCCCCAGCCGAGCGCCTGCGCCATCCCGCGATGATCGCGCGCAAACCACAGCCGCTTCGGCACGTCTGCCGCCGGCGTCAGCCGCCCGGGGCGCTCGGGAAACCGAATGTAACCGGTCAGGGTGACCGGCTGGCCGGTGACGAGACGGCCGACGACCCGGTCTTCGAAGGAACGGTCCTGCATCGTGTTCTGCACGAAACCGGCATTGATCACGATGGTCTCGCCGCTCGGTAGCTTCGCCGGCAGGAACGCCCAGGTGCCAGGGCCGCTGATATCGGCGCGGACGGCGGAGCCGGAGCTGTAGACCATCGCATCCGGCAACGTCGTGTAGGTTGCCGTGAAGGTGACGCGACGGAATTCATCCTTGGCTGACGTCAATGTTGGCCACAGCGACGGCTGTGGCAACGCTTCCGGCGCCGCCGCCAGCCGGATGTCGAGTTGCGCGATCAGGGCATGCTTCTCGACCCGTCGCTGCAATTGCCAGATGCCGAGACCGACAAAGACCACGATCAGGATCAGCGTGAAGATGCCGAAGCCGGCGGCGCCGGGCCGGCGCATAGCTGTGCTGCTCATGACGGGTCGCGGCGGATCAACTGGCCTTCGGCGGCCTTGTGGTGGAATTGCAGCGCGATCAGCAGCGACTTCATCGACCGCAACGGCAGGATCGTGGTGACGATGATCAGCGGCAGCCATAGCGCCGCATGCACCCAGAACGGCGGCTGGTACTTCACCTCGACGATCAGCGCGGCCGCGACCACGATCGCACCCGCCAGCATGATGACGAAGATCGCCGGACCGTCGCCGGAATCGATGAAGGCGTAGTCGAGGCCGCAATTCTCGCAGCGCGGCGCGAGCGTGAGGAAACCTGAGTAGAGCTTGCCCTTGCCGCAGCGCGGACATCTGCAGGCGATGCCGCGCAAGGCGCTCTCGGTCACGGTGGGTGGTGTATCCGTCATCAGTTCTCTTCGATCATGATGCGATGACGAGCAAGCGCATCACGATCTCATCTCCTTGTTGGAGCACGGTCTCCGCGCACGCTCCGCGTGGTCGAGAGGAAAACCGGCCTCCAGTCTTCCGCATCATGCTCTTGAAAGCAAAGGGGCGGCCAGTGCGGCCGCCCCCTCTTTAGCACATCGGACCTGCGATTAGTGCGCGCCGTGAGCCATGGTCTCGGCGCCGCGGCCCCAGACGTAAATGCAGATAAACAGGAACAGCCAGACCACGTCGACGAAGTGCCAGTACCAGGCGGCGAACTCGAAGCCGAGGTGCTGCTTCGGGGTGAAATGTCCCTTATAGGCGCGGATCAGGCAGACCAGCAGGAAGATGGTGCCGACCAGCACGTGGAAGCCGTGGAACCCGGTCGCCATGAAGAAGGTCGCGCCATAGACGTTGCCGGCGAACGAGAACGTCGCGTGTGCGTACTCATAGGCCTGCACGCAGGTGAAGCAGGCGCCGAGGATCACGGTCAGGATCAGGCCCTGCTTGAGGCCCTGGCGGTCGTTCTCGAGCAGCGCGTGGTGCGCCCAGGTCACCGTCGTGCCCGAGGTCAGCAGCAAGAGCGTGTTGAGCAGCGGCAGATGCCAGGGATCGAAGGTCTCAATGCCCTTCGGCGGCCAGGTGCCGGGCACGTTGCAGGCGCCCATCGCCGTGCCGGGGCCACAGCCGAACACCGCGTCGCGGGTGGCGTGCACCGCATCGGCCGGGAACAGCGCGGAGTTGAAGAACGCCCAGAACCAGGCGACGAAGAACATCACCTCGGAGGCGATGAACAGGATCATGCCGTAGCGGTGACTGATCTGCACCACGCGGGTGTGGTCGCCCTTGTACTGGGCTTCCTTGATCACGTCGCCCCACCAGCTCGCCATCGTGTAGAGCACGCCGACGGTGCCGACGCCGAACACGATCGGCGCCGCCGAATACATGTGATGCATCCAGCCGATCGCACCGAACGCCATGATGAAGGCCGAGATCGAGCCGACCACGGGCCACGGGCTCGGGTCGACGAGATGGTAGTCGTGATGCTTGACTTGCGCCTCAGCCATTGCAGTCTCTCCATTCGCGTGCCGTCAGGCACGTATTCGTCTCAAATTCCAAAAACCGCTAACCGCCCTTGCGCTGCTCCGCCTCGCCCGCCGCAACGGGCTTCGGCGCCGGATCGCGCACGGGAAAGAACGTGTAGGACAGGGTGATCGATTTCAGCGTGTCGTTCTCGCTGTCTTTCGCCAGCGCCGGATCGACATAGAACACCACGGCCATCTCACGCTTTTCGCCGGGCGCCATGGTCTGCTCGGTGAAGCAGAAGCAGTTGATCTTCTGGAAGTAGGCGCCGACCGTCAGCGGCGCCACGTTGTAGGCGGCCTGTCCGGTGGTGGTCCGCGCCGACTGGTTGGTCACGGTGTAGTAGACGGTGACCACCTGGCCGATCTTGACGTCGATGTTGTTCTGCTCCGGCTCGAACTTCCAGGGCAGGCCCGGCGCGACGTTGGAATCGAAGCTGACGGTGATGGTGCGGTCGAGCGGCGCGCTTGTCGGAGCCGAGGTCGCGACCTGGGTGGTGCCGTTGAAGCCGGTGGTGCGGCAGAACCAGTTGTAGAACGGCACCGCGGCGTAGGATGCGCCGACCATCAGCACCACGACGAACCCGCAGATCGAGGCGACCATCGCGTCGCGCGTCAGCACGCGCCGCGTGACCTTGGCGTTGTCGCCCTGCGGATCCGGGGTAACCGGCTGGTTCGCCATCTCGCTCACAGCGGCCGCACCAGCACGGCCGGCCCCTTGACGAGAGTGACTGCGAAGAACAGCAAGACGAGCACGCCGAGCGCGAGCGCCGTGGCGATCGAGCGCTGGCGGCGGCTCTTGAGCTGCGCCTCGGTGAGGACGATTCCTTCTGGTTCCTGCTTCTCGTCCATTTGGTACCCAAGCGCCCCCATCTCGCCCCTACCCGATGATGACAGGCGCAATCGCGCGGACGGCGACCTCGGCCAGGAGAACGGCGAACAGCGCGAACAGATAAAGGATGGAGAAGGCGAACAGCCGGCGCGTGGCGCGATTGGCCGCAACCCCCTCGCGGCGGCGATAGACTTCGATCGCGAGCCACAGCATGCCGGCGCCCAGTACCAGCGAAGTGACGCCGTAGATCCAGTCGAAATAGCCGAGCGGCCACGGCGCCAGCGCAATCGCGACCAGCACGATGGTGTAGAGCAGAATCTGCAGCCGCGTCACATCTGGACCGGCGACGACGGGCAGCATCGGGATGCCGGCGCGCGCATAATCGTCGCTACGGAACAGCGCCAGCGCCCAGAAATGCGGCGGCGTCCAGAAGAAAATGATCAGGAACAGGAGGACCGGCTCCACCGACAGCGAGCCGGTCGCCGCGGCCCACGCCACCACCGGCGGCAGCGCGCCGGCAGCGCCGCCGATCACGATGTTCTGCGCGGTCCAGCGCTTCAGCCACATCGTGTAGATCACGGCATAGAAGAAGATCGTGAAGGCGAGCAGCGCGCCCGCCACCCAGTTGACCAGGATGCCGAGCGTCACCACCGAGAAGAAGGCGAGCGTGATGCCGAACGCCGCCGCCTCCGGCGGCGTGATGCGGCCGCGCGGGATCGGCCGGTTGGCGGTGCGCGTCATCAACGCGTCGACATCGCCCTCATAGGCCATGTTGAGCGCGCCGGACGCGCCGGCACCGACGGCGATGCAGAGGATCGAGGTGAATGCCAACACCGGGTGGACGTGAACCGGCGCGATCATCAGCCCGACCAGCGCGGTGAAGATCACCAGCGACATCACGCGCGGCTTCAACAGCGCGATGTAGTCGCCCACTTCGGCCTCGGAGATCCGGGGCAACTCAATGGCGTTGTGATCGATAACCGACAAGATCTGGTCTCACTTCTCTCAAAAAGCGCGGCGCACTTTGAGGGTGCGCCGCGCTGTCTCGGGTTACTGCACGCGCGGCAGCACTTCGAACTGGTGGAACGGCGGCGGCGAGGTCAGCGTCCACTCGAGCGTGGTCGCACCCGCACCCCACGGATTGTTCGCGGCCTGCTCCTTGCGGACGAAGGCATCGATCACGCCGTAGATGAAGATCAGCACGCCGAAACCGGAGATGTAGGAGCCCCAGGAGGAGATCAGATTCCAGCCGGCGAAGGCATCCGGATAGTCGACGTAACGGCGCGGCATGCCCGACAGACCGAGGAAGTGCTGCGGGAAGAACACCTGGTTCACGCCGATGAAGGTGACCCAGAAGTGCGCCTTCGCAATGGTCTCCGAGTACATGTAGCCGGTCATCTTCGGGAACCAGTAGTACCAGCCCGCGAAGATCGCGAACACGGCGCCGAGCGACAGCACGTAGTGGAAGTGCGCTACCACGTAATAGGTGTCCTGCAGCACGCGGTCGACGCCGGCGTTGGCCAGCACGACGCCGGTGACGCCACCGACGGTGAACAGGAAGATGAAGCCGATCGCCCAGAGCATCGGCGCCTTGAACTCGATCGAGCCGCCCCACATCGTGGCGACCAGGAGAAGATCTTCACGCCGGTCGGCACCGCGATCACCATCGTGGCGGCAACGAAATAGGCCTGCGTCGCCGACGACATGCCGACGGTGTACATGTGGTGCGCCCACACCACGAAGCCGATACCGCCGATCGCGACCATAGCGTAGGCCATGCCGAGATAGCCGAACACGGGCTTGCGCGAGAAGGTCGAGACGATCTGGCTGATCATGCCGAAGCCGGGCAGGATCAGGATGTACACTTCGGGGTGGCCGAAGAACCAGAACAGGTGCTGGAACAGCACCGGATCGCCGCCACCATCAGCCGCGAAGAAGGTGGTGCCGAAATTGCGGTCGGTCAGCAGCATGGTGATCGCACCGGCGAGCACCGGCAGTGACAACAGCAGCAGGAACACCGTCACCAGGATCGACCACACGAACAGCGGCATCTTGTGCAGGGTCATGCCCGGCGCGCGCATGTTGAAGATCGTGGTGATGAAATTGATGGCACCGAGGATCGACGAGGCACCCGCCAGATGGAGCGACAGGATCGCGAAGTCGACTGCCGGCCCAGGATGACCCGAGGTCGAGAGCGGCGCGTACATGGTCCAGCCCGCACCGACACCGTTGGCGCCCGGCTCGCCCTCGACGAAGGTCGAGATGATCAGCAGCGCGAACGAGGCCGGCAGCAGCCAGAACGAGATGTTGTTCATGCGCGGGAACGCCATGTCGGGCGCGCCGATCATCAGCGGCACCATCCAGTTGCCGAACCCGCCGATCATCGCAGGCATGACCATGAAGAAGATCATGATCAGGCCGTGCGAGGTCACGAACACGTTATAGGTATGCGTCTCGTGGAAGATCTGGACGCCCGGATACATCAATTCCGCGCGGATCGCGATCGACATCGCGCCGCCGATGATGCCCGCGATCACCGCAAAGATCAGGTACATCGTGCCGATGTCCTTGTGGTTCGTGGAGTAGAGGTAGCGCCGCCATCCGGTCGGATGATGGGCGTGATCATCATGGGCGTGATCGTCGTGTGTCGCTGCGCCTGTAGCCATGTTCCAAATCCTGCCTTGCAGTCCCTCTTGGACCTTGCGGTCCCGTCGCCCTTGTTCTTCCAATCGCCGAAAGCCGTCCGCTTACTGCGCCGCCTGACCAGCCGAGGCGTAGGTATTCGCCGGGTTAGCCGCAAACTTCTTCTTCGCGCCGTCAACCCAGGCTGCGAAGTCCTGGTCGCTGACGACCCGCACCGCGATCGGCATGAAGGCGTGGTCCTTGCCGCATAGCTCCGAGCACTGGCCGTAGAACATGCCGGTCTTGGTGGCCTTGAACCAGGTCTCGTTGAGGCGGCCGGGGATCGAGTCGATCTTGATGCCGAAGGCCGGCACCGCGAAGGAGTGGATCACGTCCGCGCCGGTGGTCTGGATCCGCACCACCTTGTTGACCGGAACGACCATCTCGTTGTCGACGCCGAGCAGCCGCGGCTGCTTCTCCTTGTCGAGCAGCGAATCGAATTCGAACTTGCCGTTATCCGGGTAGGCGTAGGACCAATACCACTGCTTGCCGGTCACCTTGACGGTGAGATCCGGCTTCGGCACGTCGAGCTCGAGAAACAGCAGGCGGAACGACGGCACGGCGATGCCGACCAGGATCAGAACCGGGATCAGCGTCCAGGCCACCTCGATCAAGGTGTTGTGGGTGGTCCGGGAGGGGACCGGGTTGGCGCGCGCGTTGAACTTCACCACCACGATGACGAGCAGCGCCAGCACGAACAGCACGATCAGGGTGATCAGCACGAGGAGGAAATTGTGAAACCAGATGATGTTTTCCATCACCGGGGTCGCGCCTTCCTGCAGCGTGTGCTCCCACGGTGCCGGCTGCCCCATCTCGGCGAAGGCCGATCCCGCGGCGATCGACGCCATGCCCGCTACCGCAAACCCCAGCAATTGTCGGCCAATCCGGCCAATCGACATCTTCATGCCGCTCGCGCTCCCTAGATATTTCCCCAACACACCCCCGGCACATGGCCGGGAATGCGGCACGATCCGCCCTGACAAACGGCCTACCGGACGTACCCGTCCTTGAGTCAAGGAGGGTACGGGAGCCAGATCGCTAGAACGCGTCGAAATCCAGCCTCTCAAACCATAATTCGCAGGCGCTCGCAATGCAGTAGTACGGCCGAACGCCATGCGCCTGCGACTAACCTGCCGACCTCGATTTTTCCCGCAAAATCAAGCGAAAGCCCTTGGACGAATTGTCCACGCTGCTTGACAGGGGGATTGCCGGATGTACCCACAGGCGGGTGCTCCGCAGGAACCTGATTCGCTGGTGGATGCCCCGATCCGGCGCGGAAATGGCTGCAAGATCGCCTTCAAGGCGCCGTCATTGCGATACAGTCGACGGGTGCGTGCGACCGGCGGCCGAACGGACGGCCGGGCCCGACCGAACATTCAAAGGATCGACCCGGATGGGCGCTTCGAACATTCAGCCAACAAGGCGAAAGACGCAGGCAGGCTGGCTGGGAGGCCTGCTGGCGGCCGCCCTGTGTCTGGGCCTGACCCAGGCGGCGAACGCGCAAGGGGCCGTGCGCTCGGTTCATGGCGACTGGCAGATCCGCTGCGACACTCCGCCGGGCGCGCAGGCCGAGCAATGCGCCCTGATCCAGAGCGTGGTGGCGGAGGACCGCTCCAATGCCGGCCTGACCGTGATCGTGTTGAAGACTGCGGACCAGAAGAGCCGCCTGATGCGGGTGGTTGCGCCGCTCGGCGTGCTGCTGCCTTCAGGCCTCGGGCTGAAGCTCGACAATCAGGATGTCGGCCGCGCCGGCTTCGTCCGCTGCCTGCCCAATGGCTGCGTGGCGGAGGTCGTGCTGGACGACAAGCTGCTGGGCCAGCTCAAGAACGCCAAGACCGCCACCTTCATCATCTTCGAGACGCCGGAAGAAGGCATCGGCTTTCCGCTCAGCCTGAACGGACTGGCGGAAGGATATGACAAGTTGCCGTGATCGACCGCACCGCCCCGGCCTCTCCCGATTTGCAGCCATAAGCACTATCTTTGACGACGAGCGTCCGGGGCTTAACCCGGGACCGGCAGCCTGAGGTTTCCGGGATGTAAGATGAGTTTCAGGCTCATCTCTGCTTAGATCGCGTAAATGCTGGCTGCAGGTTCCCTCGCGCCGGTATTTGGTTGCGCCCGAGGCAGGGATGGCAAGAATTTGCAGTTCGCTGGAGTGACCATGACCAATCCCGCCACGACCTCCCTGCTCGACCGTGCCAATCTGGACCGCGATACCGTCCGCCGCGAGGTGGCGCGGGGACTTGCGGGCGCCGATGACGGCGAGTTGTTCCTGGAATTCGGGCAGACCGAGGCGCTGGTGTTCGACAATGGCCGGCTCAAGCAGGCGACCTACGACACTTCGCAAGGATTCGGCTTGCGCGCGGTCAAGGACGACGCGGTCGGCTATGCGCATTCCTCCGACGTCTCGATCCCGGCGCTGATCCGCGCCGCCGACGCCGTGGCGGCGGTGCGCGGCGGATACGCCGGGACGTTCGCCCCGGCGCCGGCCCACACCAACCTCAAGCTCTATGGCGACGAGAACCCGCTGGATGGGCCGGCATTCGAGGCCAAGGTCAAGCTGCTCGGCGAGATCGACGCCTATATCCGCGACAAGGATCCGCGGGTGCGGCAGGTTTCGGCCAGCCTCACCGCGACCTGGCAGGTGGTCGAGATCCTGCGGCCGGACGGCGAGAGCTATCGCGATATCCGCCCGCTGGTGCGCGTCAATATTTCCGTGGTCGCCGGCCAAGGCGACCGGCAGGAGAGCGGCAGCAAGGGCTATGGCGGCCGCGAGGGCTACGCTCGCTTCATCGAGACCAGGCTTGGCGCGACGCTGCCGATGGCGCGCTGCGCGAGGCGCTGGTCAACCTCGAATCCGTGCCCGCCCCTGCCGGCGAGATGGACGTGGTGCTCGGGGCTGGCTGGCCCGGCGTGATGCTGCATGAAGCGGTCGGCCACGGGCTCGAAGGCGATTTCAACCGCAAGCAGACCTCCGCCTTTGCAGGATTGATGGGCCAGCAAGTCGCCGCCAAGGGCGTGACCGTGGTCGACGACGGCACGATGGCATCCAGGCGCGGCTCGCTCTCGATCGACGACGAGGGCACGCCGACCAACCGCACCGTGCTGATCGAGGACGGCATCCTGGTCGGCTATATGCAGGACCGCCAGAACGCACGGCTGATGGGCATGAAACCGACCGGCAACGGAAGGCGCCAGAGCTACGCCCATGTGCCGATGCCGCGCATGACCAACACCTATATGCTGGCCGGCGACCGCGATCCCGCCGAGATCATCGCATCGGTAAAGAACGGCATGTATGCCGCCAATTTCGGCGGCGGCCAGGTCGACATCACCTCGTGCAAATATGTGTTCCAGTGCACCGAGGCCTACAAAATCGAGAACGGCAAGCTCGGCGCGCCGCTGAAGGGCGCGATGCTGATCGGCAACGGACCGACCGATCTCCACAGGATCACGATGATCGGCAATGACCTTGCGCTCGACACCGGCATCGGCACCTGCGGCAAGAATGGTCAGGGCGTGCCGGTCGGCGTCGGCCAGCCCACGCTTCGGATGGAACGGATTACGGTCGGAGGTACAGGCTAGTGAGCAGCGGAAACGAAACCGTGACGGCCAAGCCGTCGACTTGGCGCTCACAAGCCGCACAGTTGGCCGCGATCGTCGCCGTCGTGTTCCTCGCCAAGGGCGCGATCGCCGAGCCGTTCTACGTGCCGTCCGGATCGATGGAGCCGACGCTCCTGATCGGCGATGCGCTGGTCGCTTCGAAGTATCCTTACGGCTACGGCGCGGCCTCGTTGCCGATCCAGATCACGCTGCCGGAAACCGGCCGCCTGTTCGGCGAGACGCCGAAGCGCGGCGATGTCGTCGTATTCCGCTGGCCGGGCGACCGCTCGCAGGCCTGGGTCAAGCGCGTGGTGGGGCTGCCCGGCGATCGCATCCAGATGCGGCAGGGCCAGCTCTTCATCAATGATCATCCGGCGGCGCTGAAGGCGGACGGCACCGGCTTTGCCGAGGACGACCGCGGCGGCGGCGAAGACGCGTATCGCTATGTCGAGACGCTGCCGAACGGCGTCAGCCACGCGATCTTCAAGATGCGCGACAACGGCCCGCTCGACAACACGACGGAGGTGACGGTGCCGCCGGGCAAGCTGTTCGTGCTCGGCGACAACCGGGACAACTCGGCCGACAGCCGCGTGCCGGTGCGCGACGGTGGCGTCGGCTTGCTGCCGATCGACAATCTGATCGGCCGCGCCGATGCGGTGGTCGGCTCCTGGGATATGGGCATGCGCAGCCAGCCGGTCTGGACCTGGCTCTCCGGCTTCCGCCTGGCACGCTTCTTCACATCAGTGCATTGACACCGACGCAGCCCGGACAGAGCGCAGCGAAATCCGCGGCCGTCCAGCCGCGGATCGTGTGCTCCCGGATTTCGCTTCGCTGCATCCGGGCGACATTCTCAGCGAGCCGTAGGGTGAGCAAAGCAGCGCAGCGACGTGCCCGCCATCGCTTGCGGTGACCTGAATTAGCGGGCACGCTTCGCTTCGCCCACCCCTGCGCTTCTCTTCATGACCCAAGATCAATTCCTCGCCGCAGCGCTGAGCAATCCGGCCAATCGCATCATCGCCGACGAATTGTTCCGTCTCGCCCTGCCTGACGCATGGATCGTCTCCGGCTGCCTGGTCCAGACCGTGTGGAACGTGCAGACAAACCGGCCGGTCGACTACGGCATTAGCGATTACGACATCTTCTATTTCGACCTCGACACATCATGGGACGCCGAGGATGCCGTGATCCGCAACCTGCAAGCGCGTCTCGGCGAGCTCGACGTCGTGATCGAGGCGCGCAACCAGGCGCGCGTGCATCTCTGGTACCCCGAAAAGAACGGCGTGCTCTATCCGCCGTTGTCGTGCTCGACCGACGGCATCGACCGCTCCCTCACAGCGACCACTCAGGTCGGCATCCGCCGTACCGCTGAGCGCTACGATGTCTATGCCCCGAACGGCTTCGACGATATCGCCGGCATGATCGTACGACCGAATCTCACCGCGAACTTCTCCGCGGCGAACTACGCGAAGAAGGCGGCGCGGTGGAAGGCGCTGTGGCCAGAGGTCGCAGTGCTGGAAGCCGGGCGAATTCCCGGAACGTCGGCCGGAATCAGCGCACCACGCCGGAAATGAACCCCGCCTTACGGCGTGGCGGCTTGATCTCCTTCTTCAGGAAGCAGTGCGCATTGCGACCGGCATAGCCGGGCCGGGCATAGGTCCAGGCGCGGCACTTGTTGTCGGCGGTGCAGGCAGCCTGGCAGGCTTCGGTGCCGTCGGTGCTCTTCAGTTCAAGCGACTTGTAGTCGCCGCCCGACCGGTCGATCGAAGTCTCGATCGCGCCGTTGCGCGGTTCGACCACGCCGGCGCCGCGGACGCCGGAGACGCAGCAAGTGTCCTGCACGCGCAGCGGCACCGTGCTCTTGAGCCAGCACACTGCGCCATTGTTGGCGTCGGTCGGATAGTTGAAGCTCCAGGCACGGCAGCGCCTGTCGCGCTCACAGGCGAGTGCGCAATCGGCGGGGTCACCCGACGTCACCGGCGAGCTCAGATAGTCGCCACCGGGCCGGTCGAAGTTGGTCTGCGCTGACGCGGGGCGCGCCACGGCCATTGCCGCCAAAACAGCGAACGTCACCACACACGCCCGAAAGAGGCGGTCTATCCCCATGAGATTGCTTTCAAATTCGCGCAGCCCCGCGACTTTCGCGGGCAGTCATTTGAGCGCCATGAACCTGTACGGCGGATGAACGGCGCGGAACCGCGGGCCGGGATGGGGAGCCCAGCACTGCCTGGAATCGGATGAAGCCCAGATCGCTAGAACGCGTATTCCCGATACGCGGGTTCCACCGAGCCATTCCAGGGACCGTTGAACTTCTCCAGCATCTCTTCCGCCGGCGAGCGGCCGGCCTCGATGATCCGCTCCAGCGGCTCGAGGTAGCGGCTTTCATCGCGCCCGAGATGATCGATCCGGCCGCGCCGCCGCAACCCGGCATGCGACAGGATGAGGCACTCCTTGGCGATCTCGAACAGATATCGGTCCTTGATCCGCGCCTTGAAGCCGAACCGTGGCACGTCGTCGCGCAGCGCCTGCCGCTCCGGTGCGGTCCAGTGGCGGACGATGTCCCAGGCGGCGGCGAGACTGTCATTGTCGTAGAGCAGCCCGACCCAGAACGCCGGCAGCGCCGGCAACCGGCCCCACGGCACGCCGTCGGCACCGCGCATCTCGAGATAACGTTTCAGCCGGACTTCGGGGAAGATCGTCGAGAGGTGATTGGCCCAATCCGACAACGTCGGACGCTGGCCGGGAAAGGCCGGATTCTTGCCGGCGAAGAAGTCGCGGCACGAGGAGCCGGAGACATCGATATATTCGTCGCCGCGCTTGACGAAATACATCGGCACGTCGAGCGCGTAGTCGACATAGCGCTCGAAGCCCATGCCGTCGTCGAATGCAAACGGCAACATACCGCTGCGCGCATTGTCGGTGTCGCGCCAGATCTCCGAGCGGAACGACAAAAAGCCGTTGGGTTTGCCTTCGGTGAATGGCGAGTTGGCGAACAGAGCGGTCGCGACCGGCTGCAGCGCCAGCGACACGCGCAGCTTCTTCACCATGTCGGCTTCGGAAGCGAAGTCGAGATTGGTCTGCACCGTGCAGGTCCGGTACATCATGTCGAGGCCGTACTTGCCGACCTTCGGCATGTAGTTGGTCATGATCTTGTAGCGGCCCTTCGGCATCATCGGGATCTGCGCCCGCGACCACGACGGCGTCATGCCGAGTCCGAGGAAACCGATGCCGAGCGGAGTTGCGATCTCGCGCACCTGCGCCAGATGCGCCATCAGCTCGGACTGCGTCTGGTGCACGGTCTCAACCGGCGCGCCCGACAGTTCGAACTGCCCGCCCGGCTCGAGCGAAATCGCGCCGCCGCCGGTGACATCATAAAGCCCGATGATGTTGCCGCGCTCCATGATCGGCTCCCAGCCGAGCAGGAGCTTCATGCCTTCGAGCAACGCTCCGATGCCCTTGGCACCCTCGTAAGGCACGGGCCGGTGGCCTTCGAGCGTGAATGGCGTCTTCTCGTGCTCGGTGCCGATCCGGAATTCGGATTCGGGCTTCACGCCGGCTTCAAGCCACGCCACGAGTTCGTCGCGCGATTGCAGCGGCGTCATATCGATCTGGTCACGCGCCATACGAAATCCAACTCAAGGGCGCTTCGATCGAATGCGCGCGGTGGCAGGGTCCGCAGGCCCGAAGGGCCGCGGTTGGTGGGATCAAGGATATCATCGGGCGACCACACCGTCTCGCGCGGGGGCCGCCCTGGTCTCGGTCTTGGTTTCGCCTTTGGCGTCGCTGCAGGAGCAGCCCAGCCGGTCGAGCAGGCCGCACAGCCTGGCCGCCTCGGCGTCGGACAATTTGGAGCCGACATGCTTGTCGATCGCGGCGGAATACGCGCTCCACATCCGCTTCTGCAGCTCGCGGCCCGCCTCGGTGATCTCGACGAACTGCCCGCGCTTGTCGATCTTGCATTCGCGCCGCGCGGCGAGCCCTTCGTCGACCAGGCGGTCGATCAGACGGGAGGTGGAATATTGCGGGATCAGCATCTGGCGCTCGTGCTCGACCGGGCGCAGCTCGCCGGACGGCGCGCGCGACAGCTCGAGCAGCGCGTCGTACCAGGCCAGCGGCGGAAAGCCGGCCTTCTTCAGATCGTGCTCGACGCAATCAAGCACGCGGCTCGGCACCCGCATCAGGCGGATCCAGGCCGCAGTTGCCTCGCTCGATAGCTTGCGTTTCATAGTCTGGCCTATAGCTCCCGGAACAAGTCTACCGCACTAAATGCATCTGCATCAATCTTGACTATTCCATGCAGGTGCATGTAGGCAATCCCTCTCCCGCCGCCAAGAACAAGGGAAGGAAATTACCCATGAAGCTCTATTACTCCCCCGGCGCCTGCTCCCTCTCGCCCCATATCGCGCTGCTCGAAGCCGGCCTGCCCTATGACCTGGTGAAGGTCGATTTGCGCGCCAAGAAGCTCGAAAACGGTGACGATTTCCTGAAGGTGAACCCGAAGGGCCAGGTGCCCGCGCTGGCGCTGGACTCCGGCGAACTGGTTACCGAAGGGCCGATCATCGTCCAGATGATTGCGGACAAGGTTTCCGACAAGAAGCTGGCCCCGGCGCGCGATTCCAACGAGCGCTACAAGCTGCTGGAATGGCTGAACTACATCACGACCGAGTTGCACAAGAACCTCGGCCCGATGTTCTCGCCCGTACTCGCCGACGACGCCAAGGCGTTCTTCAAGGACCGCGCGACCGGCAAGTTCAAATATGTCGACAGCCAGCTCGCCGGCCGCGACTACCTGATGGGCAGCCAGTTCACGGTCGCCGACGGCTACCTCTTCACGATGATCATGTGGGCGACCGACCGCCTCGGCTTCGATCTCTCCGGCCTGCCCAACCTGATGGCCTACAAGGCCCGCGTCGCGGCGCGTCCGAAGGTGCAGGAAGCGCTGAAGAAGGAAGGCCTGCTGAAGGCAGCGTGAGGCTTGCACTGCATGGCTGGCGAAGGGCCGGATCGTCGATCCGGCCCTTTCTATTTATAACGAGACGTCGTCCGTTCACCCGTGTCGTCCCTGCAAAAGCAGACGCGTAGCCCGGATGGAGCGGAGCGCAATCCGGGGGCGGCCAACGGAACAAGCTGTCCCGGATTACGCTTCGCTACATCCGGGCGACCAACTCGTCTCCTTCCCCCTGAAAGGGGGAAGGTCGGGATGGGGGTGCAGCCACAGGCACCGGCGGATGTGGAGAGAATATCCCCACCCGCTTTGCTCTCGCGAGCAAAGCGACCTCCCCTTTTCAAGGGGAGGTGAGCAACGCCGCGCGATTACTCCGCGGCTTGCGCCGCCGGCTTCTTCGGCGGGAAGCGGCCGTAGAAGGTCTCGCCCTTGGCGGCCATCTCCTCGAGCTGTTTCGGCGGCGTGAAGCGCGAGCCGTACTTCTTCTCGAATCTTTGGCACAACTCGACGAACGTTTTCGTGCCCATGAAGTCGATATAGGACAGCGTGCCGCCGGTGAACGGCGCGAAGCCAAAGCCGAGGATCGAGCCGACGTCGGCCTCGCGCACGTCGGTGATGACGCGGTCCTCGACGGTGCGCGCGGCCTCGACCGCCTGCGCCACCAGGAAGCGCTGCTTCAGCTCCTCGACATCGAGCGTGTCGGGGTCGAGATGCTTCGGCTGCAGGCTGGCCAAGCCCGGCCACAGGCTCTTCTGACCCTTGCCCTTCTCGGGATAGTCGTAGAAGCCCTTGCCGTTCTTGCGGCCGAAGCGGCCCTGCTTCTCGACCATCTCGACCATCAGCTTCTTCTGCGCCTGGTTGACGGCGTTGGGACCGAGATCGGCTTCGGTCGCCTTGGTGATCTTGAGGCCGAGGTCGAGCGCGACCTCATCCTGCAGCGACAACGGGCCGACCGGCATGCCGGCCATCTTGGCGGTGTTCTCGATCATCGCCGGCGGCACGCCTTCGAGCAGCATCTCGTTGCCTTCGGCGATGTAGCGCATCACGCAGCGGTTGGCGAAGAAACCGCGGGAGTCGTTCACGACGATGGGCGTCTTGCCGATCGCGCGGACATAGTCGAGCGCGGTCGCCAGCGCGACATCGCCGGTGTTCTTGCCGAGGATGATCTCGACCAGCATCATCTTCTCGACCGGCGAGAAGAAGTGGATGCCGAGGAAGCGGCCCTGGTCCTTGAACTCCTCGGCCAGCGAGTTGATCGGCAGTGTCGAAGTGTTGGACGCAAAGATCGCGCCCTCCTTCAACAGCGGCTGCGCCTTGGCAAAGGTATCCGCCTTGACCTTGCGGTCCTCGAACACGGCCTCGATGACGAGGTCGCACTCCTTGATCGCGTTGTAATCGGCGGTTGCGGTGATGCGCGACAGAATGGCGTCGCCCGCCTCCTGCTTCATGCGGCCCTTGGCGACCTGCCCGTCGATCACGGTCTTGGCGTGCGCCTTGCCCTTGTCGGCACTCTCCTGGTCGCGGTCGACCAGCACCACGTCGATGCCGGCCTGCGCCGAGACGTAGCCGACACTGGCGCCCATGAAGCCGACGCCGATCACGGCGAGCTTTTTCACCTTGGTCGGCGGCACGCCCACGGGGCGCCGCGCGCCCTTGTTCAATTCCTGCATCGACAGGAACAGCGAGCGGATCATCGCGGCCGCTTCGTTCGAGCGCAGGATCTTGGCGAAGTAACGCGACTCCACGCGCAGCGCGGCGTCGATCGGTAGCTGCAGGCCCTCATAGACGCAGCTCATGATGGCGCGCGCGGCCGGATAATTGTCGTAGGTCTCGCGGCGATAGATCGCATTGCCGGCCGGGAACATCTGCATGCCGGCTTTCGAGAACACCGGGCCGCCGGGCAGCTTGAAGCCCTTCTCGTCCCACGGCGCGACGGCCTTGCCGCCGCCCTTGATCCAGTCCTTCGCGGCCTTGATCAGGTCGGACGCCGGAACGATGGCGTGAATCAGATTGAGCGCCTTGGCGCGGGCGAGATTGACCGCCTCACCCTTCAGCAGCAACGTCATCGCATCCTGCGGCGGCACGATGCGCGGCACGCGCTGGGTGCCGCCCGCGCCGGGGAACAGGCCGACCTTGATCTCCGGCAGGCCTAGCCGCGTCTTCGGATTCTCGGCCGCGACGCGATAGTGGCAGGACAACGTGATCTCGAAGCCGCCGCCGAGCGCCAGGCCATTGATCGCGGCGACCCACGGCTTGCCCGAGACCTCGATCGAGCGGAACGCCTGCGAGAAGCGGCGGCTCTGGTCGAGCAGCACCTGGTTGGCGGCCTCCTCGCCCTTCTCCTTCAGCAGGGCCGTATAGGTGCGGCTCATGGTCTCGAGCATCGAGAGATCAGCGCCGGCGCAGAACGCTTCCTTGGCCGAGGTGATGACGACGCCCTTGATCGCGACATCGTTCGTGGTCTGCTTGACGATCTCCTCGATCTCCAAGATCGACGTCTCGTCGAGCACGTTCATCGAACGGCCTGGAATGTCCCAGGTGACGAGCGCAATGCCGTCAGCGTCGGTTTCGAACTTGAAATTCTTGTAAGCCATGTTGTTCGCTCCCTCGCCTTACACCCGCTCGATGATGGTGGCGGTGCCCATGCCGCCGCCGATGCACAGCGTCACCAGCGCGGTTTCCTTGTTGGTACGCTCGAGCTCATCGAGGACGGTGCCGAGGATCATCGCGCCGGTCGCCCCGAGCGGATGGCCGAGCGCGATCGCGCCGCCATTGACGTTGATCTTGGCATTGTCGATATCGAAGGCCTGGATGTAGCGCAGCACCACCGAGGCGAAGGCCTCGTTGAGCTCGAACAGGTCGATATCCGACTTGGTCATGCCGGAGCGCGCGAACAGCTTTTCGGTGACGTCAACCGGACCGGTCAGCATCATAGCCGGCTCCGAGCCGATATTGGCGAACGCCCGGATCGTGGCGCGCGGCTTCAGACCGTGCTTGGCTCCCGCCTCCTTGCTGCCGAGCAGCACCGCGCCGGCACCGTCGACGATGCCGGACGAGTTGCCGGCGTGGTGCACGTAGTTGACCTTCTCGACCTCGGGATGCGACTGCACCGCCACCGCATCGAAACCGGCCATCGCCGCGACTGCGGCAAATGACGGCTGCAGTTGCGCCAGCGACTGCATCGTCGTGGTGGGACGCATGTGCTCGTCCTTGGCGAGGATGGTCAGCCCGTTGATGTCCTTGACCGGCACCACCGAATTCTTGAAGCGGCCCTCGTCCCAAGCCTTGGCCGCGCGCTGCTGGCTCTGCACGGCGTAGGCGTCGACGTCATCGCGCGAGAAACCGAATTTGGTCGCGATCAGGTCGGCCGAGATGCCCTGCGGCATGAAATAGGCCGGCACCGCCATCGAGGGGTCCATCGGCCAGGCACCGCCGGAGGCACCGATGCCGACGCGGCTCATCGATTCCGCGCCGCCGCCGATCACGAGCTCATGCTGGCCGCTCATGATCTGCGCAGCGCCGAAGTTCACGGCGTCGAGGCCGGAGGCGCAGAAGCGGCTGATCTGCACGCCCGGCACCTTCTCGCCGAGGCCGGCGTTCAGCGCGGCGAAACGCGCGATGTCGCTGCCCGCTTCGCCGACCGGATCGACCACGCCGAGCACGACGTCATCGACGGAATCCTCGGGAAGGTTGTTGCGCTGCTTCAGCGCCTTCAGCGGCACGGTGGCGAGCGCCAGCGCCGTGACCTCGTGGAGCGCGCCATCGGCCTTGCCGCGGCCGCGCGGGGTGCGAACGTGATCGTAGATATATGCCTCAGGCATGATGCCCTCCTTATATGAGGATCATAATATATAGCCGAACGGAGCGCCGCCGCAGAGGGTGCGGCGGCAATTTTCGGGGCTTTTTGTTTGACGCGTTTTCTTCACGCGAACCGGTATCCACTTCGCTGGCAAACGCTTTAGAACGCTTCGGCGGCCAGTTCCATCGTGGTGGCGCTGCCGCTCTGGATGCGCGCCAGGTGCACGGCGGTCTCCGGCAGCAGCTTCTCCATGAAGAAGCGGCCGGTGACGAGCTTGGCTGTCAGGTGCGGCGTCGCGGTGCCCGCGGCGATCTTGTCCTGCGCCACCTTGACCATCTTGGCCCACATATATGCCAGCGCGACGAGGCCGAACAATTTCATGTAGTCGGTCGCCGCCGCGCCGGCGTTGTCGGGCTTGGTCAGCGCGTTCTGCATCAGCCAGCCGGTCGCCTGCTGCAGATGGCCGAGCGCAGTGGAGAGCGGCGTGATGAACGGCTTCATCGCCTCGTCGCCGCCATGCTCCTTGGCGTAGGCGCCGACCTCGCCGAAGAACGCCATTGCGGCACGGCCGCCGTCGCGCGGCAGCTTGCGGCCGACCAGATCCAGCGCCTGAATGCCGTTGGCGCCCTCATAGATCATGGCGATGCGCGCATCGCGCACGAACTGCTCCATGCCGTGCTCGGCGATATAGCCATGGCCGCCGAACACCTGCTGCGCAGCAACCGTGTTGGCGAAGCCGGTATCGGTCAGGACGCCCTTCAGCACCGGCGTCATCAGCCCCATGTGATCGTCGGCTTCCTGACGATCCCTGGCGTCGTTGGAGCGGTGGGCGACGTCGCTCTTCAGCGCGGTCCAGATCACCATCGCGCGGGCACCCTCGTTGAAGGCGCGGATCGAGGGCAGCGCGCGGCGCACGTCGGGATGCACGATGATCGGATCGGCCGGCTTGTCCGGCGCCTTCGGTCCGGTCAGCGAACGGCCCTGCAGACGCTCGCGCGCATAGGCGACCGCGTTCTGATAGGCGACTTCGGACTGCGCGAGACCCTGCACGGCGACGCCGAGGCGAGCCTCATTCATCATCACGAACATGCCCTGCATGCCCTTGTTCTCTTCGCCGATCAGCCAGCCGGTGGCGTTGTCGTAGTTCATCACGCAGGTGGAATTGCCGTGAATGCCCATCTTGTGCTCGATCGAGCCGCAAGAGACGCCGTTGCGCGCGCCCAGCGAGCCGTCGGCATTGACCAGCACCTTGGGCACGACAAACAGCGAGACGCCCTTGATGCCAGCGGGCGCGCCTTCGATCCGCGCCAGCACCAGATGGATGATGTTGTCGGCGAGGTCGTGCTCGCCGGCGGAGATGAAGATCTTGGTGCCCGAAATCTTGAAGCTGCCGTCGGCCTGACGCACCGCCTTAGTGCGCAGCAGACCGAGGTCGGTGCCGCAATGCGGCTCGGTCAGGTTCATGGTGCCGGTCCATTCACCCGCGACCATCTTCGGCACGTAGGTCTTCTTCTGCTCCGGGGTCCCGTGCACCAGCAGCGCCGCGGTCGCGCCCATGGTCAGTCCGCCATACATCGAGAATGCCATGTTGGCGGAGATCTGGAATTCGATGACCGCCTGGCTGAGCACCACCGGCAGACCCTGCCCGCCATATTCCGATGGCGCCGAGAGCCCGAGCCAGCCGCCTTCGGCGACCTGCTTGAACGCGTCCTTGAAGCCCTTCGGCGTGGTGACGCTGCCGTCGTCATGGCGCTTGCAGCCTTCGAGATCGCCGGTGCGATTCAACGGCTGCAGCACCTCCTCGCTGAGCTTGGCGGCCTCGCCGAGGATCGCTTCGCGCACGTCGGCCGATGCATCGGTGAAGCCGGGAAGATTGTCGTAGCGGTCGATCTGGAAGACGTCGTTGAGCAGGAAGCTGACGTCTTCGACAGGGGCTTTGTAGGTTGGCATGGTGTTCTCCCGGCTGGCGGCGTCGGCAGCACAGCTTGTCCTTGGGTTCGTTGGAATGGACCTTATCCGGTTCCGAAGGTCCGTGGCAGTGACACTATCGAGACTGAGCTTGCGGCGTTGCGCCGCCCTGCTTCATCAATTCATCACCCATCAGCCGATGCAGCATGTTGATGGCCTTGAGCGGGCGCACCATCACCTTGAAATGCGTGATCCGGCCATCGGCATCGAAGCTGATAATGTCGACGCCGTTGATCCTGATGCCGTCGATGACGTTCTCGAATTCGAGCACGGCGCCGGTCTCGCTGGTCCATTCGCTCAGATATGTGAAGGTCGGACCGCCGAGCACCTTGGCGGCGCTCGTCAGATATTTGAAGGTGATGTCGCGACCGCGTTGCGGCGTGTGCACCACAGGGCTTTCGAACACCGCGTCGGGATGCAGGAGGTCCCACAGCGCCGCGGTATCGTGGGACTTCATGTGGGCGTACCACTTGTCGAGGCCCGGTCTGGTCATCGGACGTCTCCTGCTGTGGAATGAGGAGCCTGGCGATCGATCGGTCTCCAAAACACTGGACCGATCGCCATATGCACATTGACGCATATGCACGATGATGCATAAAGTCAAGCGGAGTTCAGAACGCGGATGGGGAACCAAGATGGAGGTGGGCGTTGGCGCTCGGTGACGCAATCCTCGCCTGTCTCACGGAACGTCCGATGACGGGCTATGAGCTCGCCAAGACGTTCGATGCGTCGATCGGCTTCTTCTGGAAAGCCGATCATCAGCAGATCTATCGCGAGCTGTCGCGGCTGCGCGACAAGGGTCATGTCCAGGGCCGCGAGGTGGTGCAATCGGGCAAACCCAACAAGCTGGTCTACACCCTGACGGCGGAGGGCCGTGCGGCGCTGAAGCACTGGGCGGCGCGGCCGAGCGTGCCGCCCTCGATCAAGGATGACCTGCTGATCCGACTCTACGCGCTCGACAGCGTCGAGATCGAGCCGCTGCGCACCGATTTGATGGCGCGGCTCGAACATCACCGCGACCGCTACGAACGCTACGAGCGCCTGCTCAACAAGCGCTTTCCCGACGGCACCGCGCCGCCCGCCGATCTCGGCAAGATGCTCGGCTTGCGCATCGGGATGCGGCACCAGCGCGTGGTGGTGGAGTGGTGCGAGGAAGCGCTCGACGCGCTGTCCGCGATTACCGGTCGCGGCAACGTGCTGCCGCTCGACGACAGCAAGCGCGAGAGCGGCGGCTAGCAGCAAGCGCCCAACCTCCCCTTGAAAAGGGGAGGTCGCTTTGCTCGCAGAGCAAGGTGGGTGGGGGTCATGTCTCTCCACGAGCAGCGGCGTCTGTGGTTGACCCCGTCCCAACCTTCCCCCTTTCAGGGGTAGGGCAATCGCATTTGGGAAAAAAACGCCCTGCGGCCCATCGTTCGAGACGCCCGCCTTTGGCGGGCTCCTCAGAGCCTGTGAATCTTTGTGCAGATTTTGATTGAGTTTGCACGCTTGCAGTGATTCCTGATTGTGGACACTGGAGAGGTGCAACGATGTCCGG
>Ga0099822_1001340_pt1 | contig 28335 bp, 11 predicted proteins | sample CowpeawhiteBW_FD_76839 | JGI IMG/M metagenome (GOLD analysis project Ga0099822, IMG submission 76839) | Root nodule microbial communities of legume samples collected from California USA - Cow pea white BW | ecosystem: Host-associated > Plants > Roots > Nodule | place: USA: California | collected... | reverse complement strand
TATACTAAAAAATAATTTATCATAATCTAATAAAATATTGAGAGACATAAGTATTAGAAGAAAAATATATTATAATCAAGTCACAATTAAAAATCGGTTATAAAAAACATATAATACATGTTTATAAAAAATATATAATACATGTTTTGTTTTCTTTTATTATCATAAAAAGTAAGTATACAAAAGGCTCATGATATAAAAAATAATTTTAATAACTATTAAAGTAATATTTCATCATCAAGTAAGACAAGAGAGAGTTACATTCTCTTTCTTCAAGAAATGAAGGAAACAGATGAGAAATGAGAGCAAACATAATGAGTACGTGTCTAACTTCATTTTTTTTTTTCAAAAAACATATGATAGTGAGAGATGAGTACAATTTTGTCAAAATTTTAAAAGACAGAAGAAAATAAAATTATTTTAATAAATGTTTGATTTAATTACTCTTTTGGTTATTGTTTCCAAAAATGTAAGTTGATCTTCTTGTTCTTTTACTTTCAATTTAGTGGCAATTTGATATTTTTAGAAAAAAACAGATACTAGAAGACTAATTAAACCTAAATATTTTTTTATTTTTTATTATTTATTAACATTAAATATTGTATTTTATAAAATAAATAAAGAAACACAATTTAATTATCATCAATTTTTAAAATATATTATTTATAATTTTAAAATTTTCAAAATTTTTAAAAATTAAAAAAGTGGATATATAATTTTGAAAAAAATCAAAAATATTTGAAGGTCTAGGCCCTCCCTACTCCTATGAGGCTCCGCCTCTGGCTATAGTGTTTATTTATTCCACACCACCATAGGAATAATTTTATTCACTCTAAATAAACCAAAGTATACAACTTATTGCCAAGTCCAACAGTAAGTTAGACCTATTGATAAATATAATACAAAGAAGAAAAAAAAAATACTAATTATATACAACTTGCATCATTCCAGAAACTTCACCATGCAATGTATTGAATAATGTGATCACATAAACCAGATAATTTAATTTGTAATAGCTTTTTTGGCCTCATTCTGGTAATCATCTTTTTCTTTCAGCCATAGGTCAGCAAAAGCACAATTCTTCCAAGCTTCAAACCATGGTCCTCCACGAGTATAATGAACAGCCTTAGGAAAAGTAGTGGGGTCACTCTCAACAACCTTGTTATGTCCCTCAAGGAAGTTCCAAACAAAAGGAATCGACCCAATTTCATCATCTTGCAGCCACTGAAACCTGTGAAGAAAAGCACCGGTTTGTGTGTTCACAATTTCAGGACTCAGAACACTGTTCTTGGGGTGCCCACAATTGTACAACACCATAGAAGACCAATTCTTTCTGGGATACACAGTTTGCACTGCCCCATCCATTTTTGTTGTCTCCTTTGGAGCATAATCATGTTGCACACACATCACAGCATACTTGTCATCGATCAAATCTCTCAGCTCTCTGATATCTGCAAGATAGAGGAAATCGCAGTCCACAAACATTGCCCAACCTTCGTAGTTCGCCAATTTTGGAGTCAAAAACCTCGAAAACGAAAACTCTGTGCTCTCGTATTGGTCCTTTTCACGCCAATACAACCCGTTTTTTCTCAACTCTGATTGCTTGATCGGTGTGATCTCAACTGGGATCGAAGCTTTCTTCAAGATCGAGTGGCAACAAACCTCGTAAGCGACGTCTTCGCGTGGATCATAACCCACGAAAATCTTGAAGGGTTTCAACACATCACCCCCTTTCGCCATCTCACCGCACTGTGTTCAATGTTCCTCTTTGTTCAAACAATAAAACGATTGAAATCGAAACTCTTAATCCGGAACGATATCAATGAGAAATTCCCAGGAAAATTATAGAGAATATAGAAGCTAAATCTAGTGCCTTCTAATTTTGGAAGGGATGTAGAAACCGCATGTCATTTGGAATCAGATAAAAATTGAACATGGAAAAAAAAAAAAAAACTAAAGTAGTCAAATAAAGTAATCCCAATTTTGAAGGGGAAACAAGTAAATGAAATGTATAATAAGTAAGTCTTGTGTTTGGTGGAGGAATGAATGGGTGGTTACTTTTGGGTGGAATAACAAAGTTAGAACAAATATTTGTTCACCATATTTTATCCAACAACCACGACTCTGAAAATTGTAAAAAAATTATACTCATACATGATAATAATAAATAGGTTTAAATATTTTTTTCGTCCTCAATTTCGTAGTGTTTGCTGCGGATGATCCTTATTTTGACAGAATATTTAAAATGATTCTCATTTTCAGTAAAGAAGTAACGAAGCACTGTATAGTTGACACTGTTTGTATTACGTTGCATTGGGGTATGTTAATGATTTAAAAAGCGTCACAGAAAACGACCAAATAAAATAAGAATTGCGAAAATGAGAACCATTAATGAGAACTATTTTAAATATTCTGTCAAAACGAGGACCATTGCCAACCAAATAAACCTAATAAATATAAACAAAATTTGAGAGAGTGTCAAATATGATTTGGGATAGAATATAGTTTTAACGGGTGTCGAAATAAATTGGGAGATAAGTTAGTTTAACGTTGGTTGTAACATGGATTTATAGTGATGAATTAGGGAGGTAATTATTTATTGTTTGCTAAATACAAAATAATTCAGTGTCTTATTTCGGAACTACGTTATAGATTTTTTAATGTCTTTATCTTGTTTAACTTAAAGATGAGGTGTCTTGGGAAGATATTTCAGACAACAAAATATTTAACTTTTCATTTTTTTTATAAATAATTATTTTCAAATTTAATTTTATCTTGACTGATCTCTGTTTTTCTATATTTTAGTAGTCATCATTAATTTAGTCAAAGTTTTCCATCTTTATAAAAATAAATTTTGAGCTATTTCTAATTAATTTCTAAAATTTATTTTTATAAACAGTTTTTCTGTCAAGCTGTCTTTAAAATGTTTATCTTCAATATTATTAACAAATCATTATTGTTTTTGGTTCATTTTGTCATATTTTTTTCTCATATTTAAATTTATAAAATAAGAGAATAAATACAAACAAGGCATATTATTTCTATTTTCAATTCACTATGTTTTTATATTTGAAAACGTGATTTTTAAAATAAGTAATCAAATAATTGGATTTAAACAAAAAGTAGTTGAGGTTTTTTCTTTTGTCAATAGTTTAACCCCGATCTAATATAAAAAATATTTGTAAAAGAAGTACCTTTTCAAGAAAAAAAATCGAAGTTAAAGTATTAATATCAAAATAAGATAAAATCTAAGAATTAGTTGAAAAATATATTTTAAAAGCTTTTATTTATATTGAGCAATATTTTAAAACTAGCGGAGATTAAAACTAAAATCTAGAGTGCTTATCTGTGAAAAATAGCAAAATCAAGATAGATAATACCTCTTTTTTTGAAAAATAAAATTAAAATTATGTCATATTTTAATTATGAATTCTGCTTATATTACTCACTAAATGCACTTGAAAACTCCTGATACTAAGCTATTTCTAATACCATTTAACATTAGTAAAAATTTATTAAGAATACATAACTAAGTAAAAACAGTGAAATAAAAATCAAAACCATCTAGTTTTATAATTTAATAAAATTAATTAATAATAATAAAACTGTAATATCCATATTTTTCAAATATAAAGATTATATATATTCGTTGATATTTGTTGGCGGGAAACACTCACTTTTCGTGCTGCCAACGCAAACTGCGATTCAACTCGTTTCTCGTATTACCGCTTTGCTCGCTTCCGTTTCCTCTGATTTTCGTGGCCGTTACCTTCAGCCGCCGCCGCCTTGGCAGAAACCTCCGCCCGCCCGGCGCCGGTATGAGTCTCTTCTCCTCTCTCTTGTTCTCTAATTGAATTCGCAGAGAGATTTGAAAAACACACTAAACCGCTTCTTCTCCGTTCATAGTTATGGACTCAACAACTTCAACACCTTCGCATGCCACATTCTCTGGTATCAATGTTTCTTAGTTCCGAGAATCAGATTCGTTAATCGTTATTTTATTACTGCCGCAATTCTGTTTGTTAAGATAGTAAATCGCATTTGCCGACAACACGGAATTGATCTCATGCTTTCTGAAACTCTAATACTGTGACTCTTCTATACTATTGCATCTCTATTTTGCCTTTGAGATCTGTTTTTAGCTAGGGAAGAAGAAAAGGAGCAACAGGAATAGGTTGAAAAATACTTATGTCCTCCATGAGTAGAAGGATATTTTAAGAGTCATTAGGAATTTAATTTCCTAGGGAGAATGATCTATTGTTTCTATTTTCTTTTAGATTTCGAGTTTCTTTCTTTGAATTTTATATTCGTGCTTTCAAGCAATTTGATAGGAGGGTGAAGTAGCTAGAGTGTATTTTTGGAAAATTGTTATAAAGAGAGTTATTCTCATCAAATTGATCCGAATATCTGATATAGTGTGCGGACTCTGTTTCTTCACCTAAAACCACCCTTCATTATGAAATTCTGCAATAATTCTTGTAACTCTTATCTTAATGTATTGTTTTAACCGTGTATTCAATGATGACATCTTGACGGAGAGCTTTGTTACATATTTAAATTTTTAATTACTAGAAATGCATTTTCTTCTTAACTCGTTAAGTTTAGAACGAGGTCATTGTTACGTACTGTTGTAGGTACAGCTGGAATCTGTTTGATGAGAAATGCTTGGAAAGAGGATCAACATCCATCGTTCATCAATTTTATCTCCACTTTCCTCTCTGCAAATTCTTTTCGCCTAAACTTTGTCCCGATTGACCCGGTAATTCCAGTTTTTTGTTTTTATCCCTGTTCTTGTCTCGTTCCTTTCAAACACCTTTCAACTCTGAAACATGAGGACTATCCTTGTAGGACTTTATATTCAATTGTGGGGGGTTATCTGTAGCCTTCATTTTTGTGACAAACTGGGACCGCTACAATGTTGCTTCGATCTTCAACAGGTACTTGGTTGATGTTTTGGAGTCAATGCCTACCTTTGAGTGGTTCTACAGGACTAAGAGTTACGAGTTTTATATCTGATTCTAATTTTCCCGTGCAGAGTTAAGAAGCTGAAGATGCAATTTGCAAGGTTTTACGTGGTTATCACACTCCCAGCAAAAGAGCAAATAAATTCGTTTATTCAGTCATATTTCACGTGAGTTTTATTACTTGGGTTATGATTGATATGGTTTGCTATGTATGACTTGAATAATGGAAAACAAGGATCATGGTTATGCATCTGTGTGCAGATTTGGTATGGTGATTGGGAAGCCTACATTTGTGCCAGTTCAGGACTTGGAGATGGGGTTTGAAAAGATGGTAAAAATAGCCCATTCTTCTGGAGGTAGAACCAGAATCTTCAAACTGTATTTGTTCAAATTTATGTTTCTCATTTTCCAACTGATTGCAGTGTACAAGCAAGAAAGAATTGGAGAAAAATTGAAAGATGAGGTCAGTGGTTGATTCTGCATTCATACACTGTGATTGTGCTTGGAGTCCCTCTAGAAATTAAAAAACATTGATGTACGAATGTTGTTATGGGTTTTGAAGAGGAAGCAGTTGGTGCAAAGAATGGACTTTTACCTTAAGGTGGTTACATCCATCCCAGGCATTGACAATCACGATGCAAATGCGGTGAATTCCTCTATCATGTGGCAACTACTCTTAAGTTTAGCTTTCCTATTTTTCGTTTCTTAATCTTAAGTTGCTAAAGCCCAGAATTCTTGATTGTATAGATGTTTAAAACTCGTTAAGATAAAACAGCCATACATATACACACACAAACACATGTATGATGTAGTGCATTCGTTATATACTTACTGATAACTGGACAAATGAAAAGCTCTGAATTTGTTTCTACATTAGAGTCATGCAACTCGTACAATTTATAAGGATAGTGACCGCATAATAATAATTTAGTCACGTGCGAAACCATGGTAGCCAAGCATATATAGCTTGATTTGTTTTCTTATTCTGATCATTCAATTCAGCTCAGTCAAGCTGTTGGTTCTGTCCAAGCAATTGCAAAGGCGTCAAAAGAGCAAATTCTAGAGAACACAGATCTTTCTACAGACAAGGCAGAGTTGGTTTCAAGGTTTCTCAGGGACCCAAAGTTTTACTCGCGTCCCAAGATCAATTGATGGCAGAGTAATCCAGGTTGGACTTGATTTTGCCAAATGAAATAAGCATTCTTCTGCACTGTTTTTATATGGGATATTTGTTATTTTCTTTATCTTGTTAACTTCTGTGAATCGTTATAAAATAATACTCGTAGTTCCAAATTTTGTTGACTGACAACCATCATAAGAAAGAACCATTTTCGTTGAACGGAAAACATCGTGATTTTGTTTTGAAATCAACCAGCTTTTTTACCGAATGAACGTAAAAAAAGTGTCAAATGTTTGGTGTGGTGTGACTTTCAAAAGATATGTGAACAGACGTTTGGATTTTGAAAAGTGAAAACAAACACACCCTTAGTCTTATATCTTGGTTCGAAGAAGTTTTAATTAATGATAGGCGGAAGCTTGACTAAAAAACACTTATAGCTCATTAGTCTGTTCTTAGGTTACAGTGGATTGACAACCCAATCCTAGGCCTTGCTGTCTGATAGTTATATATATTAGAAGAAACTGATGTGTAGACTTATCCTGGAATCACGATATATTCATTTACGTTTGAGATTTTCGTACACTAGTTTTTATTATTTTACAATCAGCAAATATACTTATTTATGTATTTTCTATTATATTTTTTTGTCATCGTGTGGTTTCTATTATTATTTTTAGTTAAATATATGTAAGGTTTTTTTTTTTAATTTGATTTGATGTCATGTTCAAACCCAACCTTTATTATTTCTTCCGTAAACATAAAGAAATTATTATAGATCACATGTCTATTTTTGTTACAATTAACAAATATAATTATTTATGCATTTTCTATTTTATTTTTGTCATCGTGTGGCTTCTATATTATTTTTAGTTAAATATGTGCAAGTTTTTTTTATTTGATTTGATGTCGTGTTCAAACCCAACCTTTATTATTTAAGATATTTGGCAACTCACTCAAGGGAGAAATTATTTAAGATATTATTTAAAATATCCTTCTATCATTATTTTTAGTTAACTAACTTCTTCCGTAAACATAGAGAAATTATTATAAACCACATGATATTAACTAACTTTCACATTGCCACGTATTTACATTTTTCAATTTTTTAAAATTAGAATTAGATATCACATATTATGAGTTAGAACTGAATTAGATAGTACATATTATATATATATATATATATATATATATATATATATTATATTAGTAGATGATGATATTGTAATATTATTATGTTAATATAAAAAATAAATTTATATTTATTAAAAAAATAGAATAAATAGAGAAAAAGACAATGTTAGAAGAGATTTATAAAAAAACATGTAAAAGTAAATTAGTTTAAAAAAATAAATAAATAATTATATTGTAAAAAAGATTAAAAATAAAAAATTATGTACAAAAGAGAGTAATTTTTTAAATATAGTAATAGATATTTTTTTATCATACTATAGTTTCTGGTAAATGGGATAACTATTGATTTTAGTTTCTCAATTGTATTTGGCTTCTGACATTTCATTTATGAAAATGAATTAGTGATCCTTCTATTTATCATTTGTCTTGAGAGAGAAATGTAGTTTAGTTTCCCGGGCACGCTAATATTGAGATAAATAGCTTAAAATGTCTGGATAATTTAGGCTTAAAATAGAAAATAAGCAATAATTGTTCGACTTCTAAGAAAAAATAAAAAATAAACCCTTGTTCACAGATGATCAAGATCGAAAATGGGCCTGCAAGGTAATCTTCCATGTGTTTCTTTTCCCGCAATTTCTTTTTAGCCCCCTTAATCATCATAATAATACAAAACTAGAAATTTCCATGTGTCATGCTTTGATTATGTAAAAAATTGATCATAGCTTAACTTTTTTACGCCACAAACAATTTATTTGAAAATTTGATGATTCATGATATAGAAAAATTGATAATAATGCAGTACATTAATAACTTAACACATATTTTATTAGATTCATTGTTTTTAGTAGTGTCACTGCAAGGAAAGATCTTTTATCATTAGTAATATATGAATGGGGAAATCACATACCGAGTTACCCGGACTCGAACATTTATTGGAGGAAAAAGATAGCCGGAGAGTGTGAAGATTTTTCCAAGTAAACATTACTGATAGAAAAATATAATCTGTAACTATCTTTTATGACCCGCAAATAATATTTATTTATAGCTCATTTTTCCAGTTAACATTTAGTTATTTATGTACCCTTTTATTTTAGATAAGGTGTATTACCAATCATGTCAATAGAAATGAATAATTACGTTATATAAGAAAATAAAATTATATTACATTTTAATAACAAAGTTAGAAAATCCCAAGATGAAAGTAAAGCAGCGAATGTTGCCTGTATTCAAAGTCCAAAAGCTATTCTTTGCGCAAAATCTGGGCGTCTCTTGCTGGGCATTCTAACCAGTCCTGTGATCTGCAGCTCTGTAACTGCCTTACAAAAGCGTGCTCTATTGCAAACAAAAATTAAGGATGGTGATCCAGATCAATAAAATGCATTGCAATTGCTGAAGCTAGGGAGATGAAAATGAGAAATGTACAAATACAACAAATAATACTCACAACAGAGTTGGCTTAATACCTAAAATCATTTAAAAGATTATGACTCGAATCTAACTTGTCATGAAGTAGCCTACAATTGAAACTCATTTAAAGAACTTCCAAAACTATGGGTTTTTATATCTTACCTGTGTCTAAAGCAATTTCATGACAGAAATCAGTTACTGGTAAATGTACTTCCACTCAAGATTTTACATTATGACTCTTCAATGAAACTAACATTTCAGGAGCAATTTAAATGAGAAAGGGCAGATATAAGCAACAAAAGATGCGAGATTGCAATACCATAAATGAAAGGTAAAAGTCCAATTTTACACTCAATCTGGGTCGTACCCTCAAAACGGGATATGATTCCTTAACTTTGAAGTGCCCAGTTTAGCCAGTTAGTCTAATTTTTCATCATACGTTATGTAAATTAACATGAAAATGAGAATTTTCAATAAGTTTTGATGGAAAATGACATGAAAATGCTTGATCGTACTACTTAGAAAGCATTAGACAATTAAAAATTTGAAGGATCAAAATACACAAGACCCTAAGGTAAAATGTTTAGTCAATTAAAAAAGTTTAATAGCTATACCGTATATTATATGCAGTAGTTTGTAATTAGATGACAGTGTAATTTTACATTGAACGTGTTAGCTTATTTTCTCTGTTTCATATAGTTTTGAAAATGCTGGCATTATCTCTTCTAATGTTAAAATGCTATGCAAATAAAAAATGACGCAAAGACATAATAATTTTAGAACTGCTAACTAATATGGGACATCTAGCAATGCAATTGAAGCAATACAGCTACTGCTATCAAACATACTATGTTAAATGCAAAAACTAAAAGGATACTGAATTGACGCTTCGTTTTGGTCTACAGATCCATTTATAGCTTTTCTCTTCTTTGGTTGGGGGGATTGCTTTGAATTTTGCTTCCGTTTATTTTTATTTTGAAGAACAATTGTTCTAAAAGACTGAAACCAGTCATGGAGATTGATAAGATCTCCATGCTCTTGAGCCAGAGAATACCTGTAAAATACTACAAAATATTAATATCAAATCAAACCGACAAGTAGAAACTTCAAAGTTAAATGAAAGAAAATTTCCGTTTTCCATTATGGTTGAAGGGAGTCTAGATTCTTTTTTGTGTTCGTGCTCTGAGTACCTTCAAAATATATTGATTTTGATATATTAAGTGTGTTTTTAGTATATTTTAAAATATCAGTGTACTTTTATATTTAAGATTTCAAACTTTTTAACAATACCAAAAAGCCTAAATTGGGTAGAAGCTTACTATTTATGTTCAAGATTTAAGGGAACAAATCGAAAAGTTGCAAGAATGGGGATCCTGTATACAGGCACTCTATTCGATACTCACATAATTGAGGAATCATGCCTGGATGGCAATAGGGCATTGCCATTCTTGCTACAGCAGCCACACCTTAAAATCTTATGGAACTCCAACAGATCAACCTGAATTCTTCTTCTTGGATCTCCAATCAAAACCTATGAAGACCAAGAGTTAATTGTAAAAAGAAATCGAGTGCCTTAAACTTTGTGCAACCTAGACGCATTATAGAAATCTCATATAAAGAATATATGCAGGAATTGTATCTTGTTAATTGAAGTTCATACAAATAAACATCCGTAAACAACATGCTCATTTTCAAAATGCGATACAATACATGCTGCAATTTCATTTCATTCGTGGTGCATTAACCATGCCAAAGAAAAATGAGTCAGCGTTTAACTCAAGCTAAGGAATATACACAAATGGAAACTCATGGGAATGGCAATATAACCTGGACCAAAGAAGTTCATTTTATCCAGGTTAACAACAAAATTATGAAGCTGCACTTATGAACAGAAAAATTAATGGCCTCCCTAGTCTTAGTTTTAACTTGTAAGCATAAATAGAAGTCCTGATACAAATTAATGACATTTCCTCAGTTAGGCAAAGGTGTGCATGAGCTGGCAGTGTCTATAGGTAATACGAGGCTGCAAATTAAATTCCAACCGTACTCCTGTGAGTAAAGTAGTGATCCATCCAATGAAAAAGATAATCTAGGATGTCTTACCAATTGAAGCTTTTCAACATTCTTGAAACATAAAATTTCGTGGAAAGGCATGCCTTCAATGGGCTTCAAAAAATTCCTGTTTAATGAAAAGAATAACCAGTAACTTAACTTAAACACCAGCAATTAGGAAAGGCCAGGTGAAGTGCTTAATAATTTTTTTTTCTGTTTTACTTCAATGCAGCAAAAGCAATAAGATTTTCATATTTTTCACTATAGATTGTGTCAACAAGATTATGTAAAACAAAAAATAATACAAGTTATCTGACTGTTTATCACTCGAAAACATTTATAACATTGCTAGAGGCTTAGTGATTATAAATACGATTTAGAGATATCAACTTCGAAATACAAATATTAAGGATGATAGAATAATGCATAATTAATGAAAAAGCCGAGCATAAATCAACCGTTTTCTAACCTAAGACATTCATCAAACTATTGTCATGCTTTAATTAAATTTGGTAAGTTAAAACGAAAGGGGGTGCGGGAAAATGCAGTAGTGTTGGCAAACCAACAAATTGAGCGAACTGTTTTTCTTTTCCAGTTATTCAAGGTTAAAACTCAAACACCTTTCAAAAACGACCTATTCCTTCCATTTCACATCTCTTGCATCGTTGAGGCAAGCCTAGTGTTTGACAATAACTAGATTTAATACATAACGCTGCTTCTGCTACCATCCTAGCATAAACAGAAAACAAAACATAGTTAACGATATTAAAAAAAAAAACTTACCCAACTAGATAGTCTAAAAATGCGATAGCTTGTGAATTTGTCATTCTCGCATCCTTATCAGTGTTTACTGAAATCCTGGACGCATATTTCCTGGATATATAAATAATGCATTAGTTATCCAACAGAAAAAAGCTTTACTTCAATACCAATCTGTACACTTTGCATAAAATATGAATGATGTTTTCTTTTTTGTTTTTTGTTACAAAATAGTAATTTAGGAACAAGGGATGGTATCTCAATCAGAAACAAGAAAACCCCCAGACCTAAAGAGCGCCCAATAAAGTAATTAAATTTATCGTATCACGAAAGACTAGTGGACACTTGATTACGAACTGTCAAATATGAGTGATGGCTTCATGTTTACTCTAATTTGTTAATAGATTGAGTAGGGAAAAAAATTTAATGCAAGAACTGTGTGTGTGCTTTTAGTTCTTGCTCTAATAAGACTTAAAGTTTCACTTAGTGTACATTACAATATAAATACTTATTTTAAAGGTCAAGTTACGAAGGTGAGATTTCAATTGTCAATATGGAATAAAACTAATAAAAGCACCTAAAAGACTGCATGTAGATTTTGTTCACAGTTTAAATCGTGCGACTTCCACTTTTTAACAATGTATGGATTTTACCCTTCAAAAAGGGCATGAAGATTAACTTAATTTGGTCATTTTCTTTCGGAAAAAAAGGATAGTCAGGTAAAGTTTGGGTACCCAAACATCATTAATAAAGTATCCATCTCCCGGGTCATGGACTCAGTCCTCTGGCCTGATTTATTTTCACCGTTGCCAAAGCACAAGAAATAATTACATGTCCAGTAAATGATAGCTACAGTCAAATTATGATCCATAAAGAAATAACAAAGATAAAGGATTAGAATGTTACTTGGGATTGTCCTTGGAACTCTTGCGTGGACTCTTTCCATCTTCACATCTTACTGAAGATTGCAACACTTTCAGTTTGTCGTGAATCTGCAAGAAATTATTTGGTAATTATTTGCTTTAACCAGGAACTAAGTTGTACAAGATTTGACCATTAGCTGTCTCGATGAATGCAATAACAAACGGGTAAAGTGTTACAGGTTGCAGATTGATAGAGTTGTCTTTTCAAACAAAATGCAGTAAAATCAATAGTCTCTAAATCACAAAAGTATGTCACATACGACACCTTTACACTAACTTGCTAATGCTATAAATATATCCAACAAAAAAAACAATCAGCTAACTTCTTTATCTCATTAAGGAAGAAAAATTATCAACAAAAAAACCTTATCCCAGTAGGTATGGTTGAAAACATAGGTCATAGAATGTTATTCAGCTCGTTCATGAAAGAAAGATTATGAAGGAAGAAACATTATCAAGCAAAATACCTAATTACAGGAACCTTTGAAACAATCATGAGAACTTAGTTGACCACCATATGGAAGAAAAATAAAGCAATCTATCATATCATATAATGCACAAAGCCTTGTCCGCCTTGCCAACCCCACAAATTATACTTATCTCCATTCTGATGTAATTCACTGATCAACATAGAAACCATTGGTTTACAATTGCATACATGTTGGAAAGTTATAAAACTAATTTTAGATGGCATATCAGTTACTACTAATTATGTCTATATCAACTACTCCTTTAAAGCGTATAACTTAGATAATAGCAGTTAATAAAAGTCTTCAGAGATATATTCAATTGCAGCTGGCTAAGGTCAATAAGCACAATTCGCTTGCTGACCTTGAGCGCATGCAATTTCATCAATTAATATGTCAACATTCAATTATGGGATCCAATCCAATTACTCCAGAACATGGACTCAACAAGAAGGAAAGAAAACTCAGAAAAATTAAAATTCCCTGCAAGCATACATATGTGTATATTCAAGTTTAAGCATGCATACCTCTGAAATATCTGCAGTAAGTTTTTCCCAATTCTCAATCAGCTGATATAGCATCCCTGCGGGGAGATCCCTGCATAATTCCATTTTCCAATCAAAAATTGAATGCATTTGACAGAATAGACAAATAGACAAATAAAGAAGGAAGGAATATTTCAATTTAATCCCAATGTTTATCAACATGACTTTTGTGATGTCATCGTAATTTTTGGTTACGATATTTGACATCCTGCTCCTCTTCTTCTTTGAACTTAATAGTTTAGTATTTCTATTAGATTCAAGAAATAGAATACTTCATAACTTGGTGTTGCCAATATAAGGGTGTAGATGTATGCTGTCATCTTTAACATAGCAAATAGATTTTATTATTTCCTTACATATCCTTTCTCATATACTGCTTAAGAATGCTATCAGGAGAAATATTAATCTACATCAACGAGCTTCTCTAAACGAAGGACATGGATCATATCCTAGCTACCTCACATTTCGTGCTATCTGGCCAATATAACCACCGCTTTGCATGATGGAATATTGTTGACAGGGATCACTTGTGGAAGACAAACCACAATATCTTTCATTCCCCACATGATAATCAGGACCCCTTGACAGGTACAAATCTTGACTTAGAGCTTCACAAAACAAATCCAGTAGTCGCACTCTCCTATATTTTCCAGCTTCATATAGGCACTGAAAAAAAGAAAAATCAGGACGAACTCCAACTTAGCCTTGACAACAACTAATTACTGAAAAATTTCATTGGAAAAGATTTAGGTAGATCACGATGAATAAAAGATATTCAGTAACAATATAATGTAAAAACTACTTATTTCATCAATTTATCAATTACAATTCAAAGGAGTTTTAAAAGCAATGGAATTCCACCAATTAGGGTGGACGGATGATGAGTCCGAAGGGTAAAAAAGAAATTGCTAAATATTACCAGAACTGCAGTACTCCATAGTTTCTGTGTCGTCACCAATTCTGACAAACCCTCAGCCGTGCTCCTTTTGGTGTGATGATCAGCAATTTGATTCCTGGATTAATGTTAACCAAGTGTTGAACTCATTGTCTAGCAAATATTAATTGGATACAAAATAATTGCAAACTGTAGTACCTTGCATACAATGGAAGTTCATCTATGTATTTCAGCAGTGTCTCAGGTGATACTGCAAATTTACCCTCCTGTCAATCCAACCATTAAAATAATAAAACAAAAAGAAATAAGATGATAAAAATTGTTTAAAAAGACTGACAAGAAAAATTTTAGGCAAGTTTCTGATATTTATACATCATTTAATGTGTTCATTGGAAATGCTTGGAGCCAAAGGAAGTGAACACTCCGATCAATATTGTTAAAATAGTGTTGTGAGAAAATTGCATATAATGACCGTGCAATTAAGTCTCTTACCATGGCTCGGTACAATTGAGTAGTTAAGGAGATAGTGATGTTAATATGGATCAAACACTCCGTAACAAGAAAGATAATTCAAAAATTAGAAAAGTTCAAGACAAACCTTCTGATCTCCAGCCAGTGCTCGCCCATTTATGAGACTTAGAGGTTCCATTGAGAAATGCAATAAGCAAGCTACCTGAAATATATAGTCCCAAAACATAACATTCAAAATACAGGTCATATACCCGTTTACTTTGTAAATATGTCATACAATGAAGATACAAATAACACTCAGACATTCGGTAAGGTAAAAACTGTATTATTAACCTTCAAAGCTCTAATAAAGGATGTTATTGTCCCATCCTGGTTGATGAAGTAGTTCCTTAGGAAGACTGCCACTTTATGACCAATACTAAACATGGAACAATGTTTCACAAGAACAGCCTCAACAACTGCATCCATTCTCTCAGCTGGTGTTCCAAGCATAAAACTAGAGGGACACAAACGCTCAAGAGCATGTGATGGCAGAATGTTTCTCGGGGTATCCACTGTCGTTGCAACTCCAAATATGAAGATAATTGGCACCTTGATAATCCATTCACTGAAGAAAATGATGAAGAAAATGAAAGCCGTTGCATATCATCTAAGCAAAACTCACTATTATACCTTAAAATAATTAAACAGAAATTACAATCTCTAAATTTCAAAAATAATATACAAGGAACATATAAGCAGGGAGCCCTCAACATTTTCGGAGACAACGTAATAACATAATTTAGTTCACGTAGCCAACCCCATCTAATGGGAACAGGCTTTAACTTTTATTTATTTTTATGTCGTATATAGATGGTGAGGCCTCCATCACATTTGACCTAAGCAATAAAATAACCCAATAAAATATTCAAAATGCACATATCAAACCACATTACAAATATACTTATAAACATCCTAGCAAAAAGATGCCCAAACATACCTCAGCATCAAGATAAAATCAGTTAAGACTGATCCAGAACATCTCCCCAGGTCATTAATGATCAGCACCAGTGGTTTATTGTAGTTTACTTGTTCTCTATACCATGATGCTAAGATTGATATATCAGCTGACTGCACACAAAGAATTAAGAAAAAGGGAAGGTAAAGGAGACAGCACAAATGGAATCTGTCAATCTAATTATAAATAAACGAGTACAGAACTGACAGAAGCACCCACATCAATAACACATCCTACAAACTCTCGCAATAGAGCTTTCAAGCAACCAGCAATCCCATTTTTCAATGAAAACTCTAGTGATGAAAGCTTAGCCACATGGCATCCATGGGATTTCAAGAAATGGCCAAGTTCTTCAAATGTCAATATATCATCAACGAACTCTATGTTTCCTGCCAATCATACATAATTCAATATCAAGACTTTTTGGAAATACAACATTGCTCTCGCTTCTCAAAGCATTATGAGAGCATACTTACTGGTGACAACAAAAGCAGTGAACAGCTGCCCAGGAGTAGTATTATTAAGAACAGGAAAAGACCGAGTTGCTTCAGCTATAGTATGTTGTCCTAGCAACTTAGTAGTGTTGAAGCACTCCAGGACCCATTGTTGTATATTATTAAATACACTGGCATTGAGATCTCTTAAAACATCCTGCAGTAGAAATTAGAATCTTCACTAATTTTCTTGCTGTATCACTCAAGGGTAATGAATGAAAATAAATTCAGTGTGCACACCACAATATACACCAAAACCAATAGCAGTAAGGTGCAAGATCTGGTAGAGGAAATAAAGGACCTTAATGGTAGATTCAATCTTGGCCCAAACAGTGTCAAAAGCTTCAATTTGTAGTTGCTGAAACAAATGGAGATCACATTCCTCCGTAATACTTCCTCCCAACTTCTTTACACTCTGCGGTGATGAAGATAATTCATTTGTCTTGCACAATTTTGTCTGTGCAGTTGGTGTTCTATCTTTTCTCCGTGATGAAGCTTTATGAAGAACAAAGAATGGCTACAGGAAGGAACCAAAAAGAAGACTAAATCAGCACTCTGCCCGTATTAGATCGGACATAAAACCAAACTAACACTAAAACTGACTTCTACAAATTACGCTTTGTTATTTTCTGGCTTTCCTCCACGTTGTAATGAATATTAACCAATATACATCACATAACTTAGATTAGAAAAAACGAAGCGCCGTAACTAACACTGCAACAACGGATTGAAGATACCGATCCATGACGTCAACATTTTAGAGGCCTAACTCACATTTTCACTTGTTATGACACGCAAAATTAATTACTACTAAACAATTACTATAACTGCATTCACAGATATTCATCATGCGTTTGAAATTAATCAAACTACTGTATATAATTTCAACTAAAACAACAGTTTCATTTCCAAACACCAACCAAATACTAAAGTAAAACCTAGTCAGGAGTTGAAAGAGCGAAAACAAAATACACACAGCGACGTTATCATTCTCACGGGATATAAAATCAAAGCCGATATAATCAACTTGAGTTACAACCAAGATCAATAAGATAAAACCGATCACGCCATCATCAATAAGATACACGCACATAATCGAAGACTAGAACTCAATAAACTTGTCACCGATAACAATCAGTTTTCACTGGTCATTTACAGTGAAGCGACATTCGAAATTATAAATGAAACAGTGTTTTGTAGGACACAGGCAAATCAGTGAGACATGTTCATAATAATCAGAGAGTTACGGAAAGGGCAAAGGAAAAGAGAGAACCCGAAAATCATTCTCTTCAACTTCGGGCGTTGCTGTTGACGGAGGCATCGAATCGGTAACACACCGAGAAGGTGCCATCGAATAGAGATTTCAAATCTACTATGGACACGCGCGCAGAGAGACAGAGAGAGAAAGAGCAGAGAGAGAGGGAGAGGGAACAACTATGTGAAGAAGATGAGTCTCTGTTATGGCGGGAAAATCACAAGGGTAGTTATGGAAAGACATAACCCCGTTGAGAGCGTTTTTTTTTTTTTCTTTGATTTTATTGTCTCACATCGAAGTCTATTCACTAGAAAGTTTTTTATTCTTAAAAAAATATTGGGGTTTATTTATTTATTTTAAAATATTAAACATTAAAATATAAATGTAAATAAATGCATGATAAAATAGCATTTAAAACCATTTAACAATTAAAAAATAATAATATTATCGACGATTTATTATGTTATTTAAAAGATAAAATTTAATGTTTTTCAAATATATCTTTAACGCGTGTGAGAAAAAAAACAAAAATTTTTAAATAAACATTAACATTTTTTGACACAAATAAGTCACACTTTTAGTTTTTCTTTTTCAAAATAAGAAATACATAGATAAATTATATTTTACACTCATTTTATGCCATTTTTTTCTTTTCACAATATATATGGTACATATAATTTTTTTCCCTTCTTTTCTTTTTTCCTTTTTCTATATATTTCTACTTTTTTGTTTTACATCTCTATTTTCTAAGGGTGGGCAAAAAATCCAGGTTTTCTGATCCAATCTATGATCCAATCCATTTAATATCCATTCCATTAAAAATTCAATCTATTTAAAATTCATTTTATTGAATCTGGATATCAATTTAATCTATATTTTATATATGTTATGGATTGGATATCCATTCTCGAAATCTAGATTTTCAAAATGGATAATCCAAAATATCCAATTCAAATTTTCACTTTATATTTTTTTTGTTAGGTTAGGCCAAAGGTTGAGATGAAGTAGCCAAAATTTATTCGTATTTGATTGAGTTGGCGTAACCCTATACAAAATTTGGCCGAATAAAGTCAAATTCTGTCAAGTCGGTCCCGATCGAGATTTGACCCAGTTGGTCCTGGACAAAATTTGGAAGTATTCGGCCAAATCTGTCAAATTCTTTGGTGTCAGCCCTATGGACACAAATTTGGATCCACATCCATTATTTGGATTCAAAATGGATGTGGATTACATTTTCGATAGGCTGACCCCATAGAATTTGACAGATTTTTTGTCGAGGTCGATGAGACCAAATTTCAGCATGGGATGAACTTGGATGAGTTTCGAACGAATTTCGGTCGGGGACGACGTGACCAATTTTGGGCTAAGGTCGACTCGACAAAATTTCAATTGAGATCGACTTGACTGGATTCGACTGAATTTCGACCAAGGTCAATTTTGCCTAATACGACCAAATTTTGGCCAGAGTCGACTTGGCCAAATATGGTCACATTTGGGTAAGGGCTTGATTAGTCAAATTTCGGTCAGGGTTGACTTCACTAAATTCATCGGCCGGAACCGACTTGACTGAATATGGCCAATTTTCGATCACAACCGACTAAGTTGAATATAGTCAAATTTTGTCCAGGACTTAGTCGACCGAATACGGCTAAATTTGGGCAAGTGTCAACTTGACCAAATTTTGGTCATGACCAACTCACGTCTCACGTTCCACGTCCTACGTCTCATGTCCCACGTCCCACGTCTTACCTTCCACGTCCCACATAGCACGTCTCACGTCCCACATTATTGCACTGAAATACTTGATTCTTTCATAAAATAATGGTCATGACCAAAATTTGGTCGAGTCGGCACTAGTCCAAATTTAGCCGTATTCGGTCAAGTAAGTCTCGAACGAAATTTGACTATATTCAATTTAGTCGGTTGTGATCGAAAATTGACCATGTTCAGTCAAGTCGGTCACGACCGACGAACTTAGTGGAGTCAACCCTGACCGAAATTTGACTGATCAGGCCCTGGCCAAATGTGGCCATATTGACTGATCTGAAATTTGACTGATCAGGCTCTAGCCAAAATTTGGTCGTATTAGGCAAAATCGACCCTGGTCGAAATTCAGTCGCATCCAGTCAAGTCGATCTTGACTAAAATTTTGTCAAGTCGACCTTGGCCCAAATTTGGTAATGTCATCCAAGTTCGTCCCATGTTGAAATTTGGCATCGTTGGCCCCGACAAAAAATCTGCCAAATTATATGGTGTCAGCCCTATGGACAAGTTTTAAAAAAAAAATTGAATTTATTTTATAAAAAATAGATTTTGTATTTTGAACTTGATCCAAATATTTATATCTGGATTTAAACTTGATCTAAATATTTGGGTTTGGATTTCTAAAAATCTAATCTACTTTTTTTGAAAAAATGGATTTAGATCGAAAATCTAATCCAATTATTTGGATCCAAAATGGAAAAATCCAATCCATTATCACCCCTGTATTTTCAAGTTTTTGTTCAAATGCACTTACGTATTCTTTTATGATAATTGTGTGGATGTAACATTAATATTTTATAAGTTTAATCAAATTTTAAGTTTCTCATAAATTTAAATATTTTTAATCAAATCTTTTATTAAAATAATTTATCTACATTGAGTATTTAAAAATTTTATATTTTTATTTGATTGGATTTCAACCGGCAATTTGTTATGATTCTTTAACGTGTCTCCACATGGTATAATTAAATTTCAAATCTCTCTTAAATTTGGTATTTTAATTGAGTTCCTGTTAAAAAATTCATTTTATTGTGTCTAAAATATTTAGATTTTCTAACTCAAACTCTTACATCAACTAATGTAATTTGTCCTTTTGGATTTATTTTCACGACTTTTATATTTATATATATAGATAGAAAATATATAAATAAAATAAAATAATAAATTTATTTTATAACATATCTTTTTATATCTTTCATATTTTTATAATTTATAGAAATTATTAATTCTCGCAATATTTCATATTATAGTTATATGATATTTTATATTTTATATTATAATATTGCTCTTAAAATTTTATAAGTTTGAATCCCAACTAAATTTATATTAAACTCTTCAAATCAAGATGCAGACATGAGCAAATGTTTAGTGAGACTTTAAATGTAATTACTTGCTTGTTGTTTGTTATTTTTCTCGTAGAAACATTTAAATAATTAGCAATACAGTTAAAGAGGAAAAGCCTAATTAGAAAATATACAAAATTGTAATACTCAATAAAATAAACAAATAAAAGAATAATTAAAAATATTTAATTAAACCCAGAGTATGTTGGTTCAAACTTATTCATAAGCACTTATAAAAAGGTAAAATAAATAAGTTAATTTACAAATATTTTTCTCTCATAAAGTTCCTCTAAATTATTATTTTAAACGTGCAGATAAATTAATTTTAATTCATAAAAAACTCTATTTACTTTTAAGTTTTTATAGAAAAACTTATCGAAACAAGTTCAAAATATTTGTAACCCAAACTTCATCTCATCTCATGGTTTATATTTGTAACTTCAAAGTCATTTTCTTGAAATGTTGTTTTACATTTAACAAATCCATTTTACTGGTATTATGGTATGTAAAAAAATTAATGAACATTTCATAGTGAAGACATTGCATAAAAATGAAAAAATAAACAAATAAAAATTCATGGACGTTTTTTTTTTTATAAGGATATAATTCATAAAATATTTTTTATTAACTAATAAAAGAACCATATTATTATCTTATCTACCATCTTTCTATAAGCACAGCAAAGGAAACTTGTACGGGATTCATTCAACAAAAGGCTTTCATTACATTTTGATTGGAATATATTACAAAGTTTGACAGAAACTTTCATCTTGAGTTGGCTATGACCAGCTTATTCTCTACTTCAACTTCAACTGCATTTTTCATCGAATCCATGTCAACTTCACTCATGTCAGTGGAAAAAAGAATTTTTTTACATGATTGTATCAAATATTCAAGTGTTGGATTTGGTAAACTACTATTGGAAACCATTTTGTTGGCCTCGTTCATTAGTCCAACAATCGTATCCTTCTGAAACCGGTGAGAATTATTCTTTAATAGTTTCAACCAAGACGATTTGGAAAATGGCTGCGAGTCTTTTGGGAGATTGTTGGTCATACATGTGAGAGCAGCAACGTAGTCTTCTCTCTCAAGCTTAGAACAAAACATCTCCTTCACCAGAGAAGTTGGTGGAGTTCGATCCATGTCGGTTAAGTGTTTCCATGTTATCTCCAATGGCCGTTCCTAGAACCCAAGTTCCATAGGTTAACAACATGATCTAGATTCTCCCATAAATTTAACATTTGTCACAATATAGTTTGTATCAATAAGGACAAAGCTGGACTTAGAACTATAATATAGCAGCAAGCTATTCACCAGGACAACATCAAAACAAAAGTACATGATACAGAAAAACTCAACTATCTATGGTGTCGATATGTGTTTTGGTATGAGTCGAGTTTCTATGCTAAGTTTTTGTGTGTTTGTCCTTTACTGTGTCTTCAAAATATATTATTTTTGGTAATATTAAAAAGATTTTTAATATATTTTAAAACATCAAAATCAGTGTATTTTAAAGACAAAGCAGGGACAAAAAAGAAATCAGCAAAGAATCCAAATAGATTTTGAACCAAACATGACATGTTGATACTAATTACAAGGCAGCAACTCAAACATGTACGTGAATAAGGAAATTTCCAAAACATTAAGGTTATTCAGTACATCTTTAAATTAAATTTGCTTAGATTATTGTAGTTATTCAAAACAACACAGACAAATTTTGAAGAGGAAAGCAAGAAAATGTAAAGTCTGTTTTATATTCTTCATCTTCTTTGGCAACCAAGCATGTTTTTCATCCTACTTACTCCCAACTTAGTATGCATATATCCTAAATCACTTCATGCTCAAAAGAAAAATGTTAATCACGTGATCATAAAAAGGATCACTCATAAACACATGGATATGTAGAAAAGGAATGGAAGGTTACCTTTCCCGCTCTTGAAGCATCCAATACCATTTGAAGATGACGTTTTGGATTGAAATGATAACCTTGGTACAACATCCTTTGATAGACATGATCAAAATAATCCCATCTCTGCTCTGAAACACATGCATCTAACATGGTGTTGAATGTGTATGTATCTGGTACCACCACCATCTTGTAATCAGTATTTCCCCTCAGACAATTTGCATTTTCTGACATCTGCTCAAACAACGCTTTAGCTTCTTGAAACATGCCATGTTCCAAATAAGCTTTCAGCAATATGTTATGTGTAACCAGGTTTGGAGCACAAACTTCCTTCATTTTCTCAAAAATATAAGCCCCATCTTGAATATTTCCAGAGTCTAGACTTGCTTGCATCAAACCAGTGTACGTCACTACCAGTGGTTTATTTGCAACCTTGCATATCTTGTCTATCTGTCAAAAGATGAATGATTCCTTGGTAATGGAGCAATTTAAAAGTGTATAAATATTATAACTTATTTTCGTAATAGACAGGACATTTCAAACCAAGAGAATTTATTCAACACAGAATTGAAAGTCAACAACATTGATCCAACCAATTTACGTCAATTGCAGTGATGACAATCAAGTTCACACTTTATTGAGGTGCAAATATTATGCATATGACACAGTTTAACAAAACATCATTGATCTATTCATGCATTCAAACTTTTCATATAAAACGAAATAACATCACCACAACTATCCTATTCAAAAGACAACAGTGAGAGAGAATAGGAATAATAAAAAGCACCTGCTTTAGTGCCTCGTAACTTCTTCCAGCTGCACAGAGGCATCGAGCCAGATCATAATAAAGAGAAGCCGAACCTACAATTCCTCGATTTTCCATTTCTTGAACAGCCAATATAGCCTCATCACTTTTTCCCTCTTTCCACAGTGTATTTACAAGAACTGCATATAACAGGAAGGTCAAGATTATAAAAGTTAAGCGAATGGCAATTTAGCATAGATATGAAATAAATGAGAATACCTCTATACGTCAATGAATTGGGAACGAAAGACTTCTGAAGTTTTCTGAAAAATTCATGAACCAAGTTGTACTTGCCACACGAAAGCATCACCTGTTCAAGCATTATACAAATTCATGAACTATGTGCAAGTTAGCATTCATGTATACATACTTGTTTCCAAAGTTGTATTTGTCCATGGAAACAAAGTTTCCACTTGCTGTATAATTGAACTCAACTAGGAGCAAGAACCTTGACCTAAATCTTGAAGTTCCCAAATTTAATGGGTTATGGCATTATATTCATTTGAGTAAAATTTGAATTAAACGTTGCTTTCAAGCTAGCCACAACACATCACTTAGTAAAATTAAATACTTCCTCCAATTCCATGTGCAAAAGAGCAAGTGGACTACTCTTCTAAGTGGATGTACTATTTTTGCCCCTTATTATTTTCTCTTCTGTACTCTGTATGAACTGCTGCTGCTCTAGGAGATTTATCTTACAAAACTATATAATGTATTTTGCTTCTAATAGAATCTCAATATTCTTAAATTAAAACAAAAAGAGAAACAAAACAAAACTACCCAATTTTACTTCCCAGCTTGATTAAAAAGATTTGTTATTTACCAATAAGCGTGTAAAATATTCAAATGTTTTATAAATTATCAAAAAACTAGAGGCAAGTACTACCTCCATGACTAGGCCGTAAGTTGTGGCAGAAGGTTGTTGCCCTTGCTGCTTTAACTGCTGCAAAACCCAAAAGGCTCCTTCCCATTGTTTCTGCTTAACACAAGCGTTAAGCACCTGCAAGCCAAATTAATATATAAATGCTAAATTAATTTGGACAACTAAGAAAGTTACTAAAAAAATGCTATTTTTAAATACAACATTAAAGTAAAGAATATGGACTGTATGAAACCCAGCTACAACAGGGTAGAAAAGACATATAAATGCCCTACAGAACAACTGAGCTATACATATATAAAAAATTGCAAGTACGTGAACTTTTATCATAATCACCCATTCAAGGAAGTAATTGAACCGCTATGCAACTTCAGATAAAAAAATTCACTTGGGAAAACATTCATAGGAAGATGATGGATCATCACAATCTTCTCATCGCAACCAAAATAGAGAAAAAGAAAAAGAAAATTATTTGGTCAAAATACAAACTATTTTTTCAAGACCAAAAAAGAATTAGCTACACAAAAAATGGTTTCTAATGTGTTAAAATATATATTATATTTTTAACTACAGAAACTATCACATCACCTCACAACAAATAAATTTAACCATAAGGATATTTTTGAATTTAACTTGTGCATTCAAAATGATGTGTCCAGTCCCAAAGCCATGGTAGAACAACTAGACATCTTAAAACTAAGTTCTTCTTTAAACAACTTACTGCATGATAGACTACAATATCTGGTTCCAGCCTTGGGTCCCAGCTCTTAAATACCCCTGTTTTAAACTTTTTCTTTGGTGGTGATCGCATAATATCAATCACATCAAAGAGCTCCTTCATATGCCCTGCTTGTCCAAGAGTCACAGCAATGCTCCGATAAGCTACTAAATCAGGATACGAGGACATTTGTTGCTGGAAGGAAAGGAAAGAGAGTTAGGGAAGTTTCCCATATTTCCACATTTTAAAAACAAGGATTTTTCATGGATTACCTGCATTGCATGAAATATATTTAGTGCCTCAACAGGTCTCCTGGACTTTCCAAGTGCAAAAAGAGCAGCAGTATATATATTCCTAATGTCAAAGAGATAGAACATAACTTTACATGTCAAAAGGTTCCTCTCTCTGTGTTGAAAATCAGTCTTACACCAATGACTAACATTAAATGACTAATATTTTGGGATCTGCTACTAGATTGAAAACACGTGGGCTTACAGAATCAAAGTGTAATATAGTTTCCAAATAAACAAACACACACACCATGTGATCACACATCTAGTTTCTTTAAAAAGTTTATAATTAGGCATGTTGGCATGAAAGATAAACGGATAATTAAGCATTTTTTTTCAATGGTTGATTACTTTAAAACCATTTTCTAAGATATCTACACAGGTGACTAACTAATTGTAGTTCAAGTATCAGTCAGACAAAGTACCACAGCCCACTGAAGTACCTTATCTTAGTGGACTTGAAACGTTCACGCTTTTGAAGCCATTCAATCACCTGTATCACTCGCTGCCAGTTTCCTAGTTTTCCCAAGATTGTGATAATCCTTGTTATGGAATAGTCAGAAAATTTAAGCCTTGCACTTCTGATCATCTTAGAAAATATCCATTCAGGTAAATTGATGTCTGCACCATTTAACCTGTTTGAGAAAATGGTAAAGACATGATTACAATAATAAAAACATTAAAAAATTACACGTTGAGAATAGTTATTTGATTATCAATTTAAGGACGAAAAGAAAGTATTATGCATGATGCACAGTGGCAAATTATGCATGATGCAACTCCAAATCACAACCAAGGATTACAAATCCACAGATTACCAACTTTGAAAGGAAGTAAGGAACGTTCAAAAAAAAGTAATTTGATGTTACGCACGCAGCTGATGAAAGTATTCCTTTAATGACTAAACCCTTAATTCTACACTTGTGTCACACTGATTCAACTCAGATCAAGGGAAAGCCACCAAAGTGCAAAATGTTTGATGTGAGAAAAATCCTAGACAGAAAAAATTACATCTATGATGTGAAGCCAAACAATCATTGACCTGGCTATAAATATCATACGCAAGTTTAGGCACTGAGCCTTCTCTGTAGATAGCTTCAATTGTTCCCTGAGGCACCACCTTACTAAAATTTGTTCATGAAAGAAAAGTGAAAAATCATCACAAAAGTTTACGTATATACTTAAATCCTGAGCATATTATTTTGTCTATTTTAGGTATCCCAAAAGCAAGAAAGAAAGAAAAAACTACATACGAATTGGCTAGATTTTGGATTTTCTCCTCCATTTCCTTGTGTGAAAATTGTAACTTTCTGATAACCTGGTTCGGGTCTTCCAGATTCTCAAATGCTGCTCGTTCCACCTCCGAACTGTCAGAATCATAACCCCTGTCAATGAAACGCTTGCGGCCTCCATTGATTCTCACATTAGACATGCCATTTCTATTTATAAAACTTCCATTCTCAGTGTGTCTTCTTACAATCCCTTTGTCTTGAACATTTTGTGTTACTACAATTTTATCTCTATAAGGGATTTTACCCTGTGTGTTGTAATCCCTCTGTTTGCTACCAACACCCTTCTCTCCCATAATCTTTGAAGAATACAAATCATGAACAACTTCCCTCTTTATGACACTCCCACGGCTACCATTAAAACTAGACCTAACAATACTCTTAGATTTTGGTTCTAAACTATAACTCTGGCGTTTCAACGACCCATTTTTCTGCTTTGCCTTTACATCAAGGTCGTTTTCTCTCCCATCGTTTTCACTTCTAAATCCTTTAGTACCTGATCTTCTGACCTTGCCACTACTTCTGGAGGAACCTTCTTCAGCACCTTCATGCCCATCTTTTCTCTCAATTTTCATTCTTGCACTGCTAAATTTTTTGGTGTTGTTATCACCCTTTTCCGTCGTCTTCTGTTTTCTAGTAGTGCCAGCACGCTTCTTGTCCCTCACAGTTCTGGCAGATTCCATAGCCTTCAAATATTCGTCAAAGGAAGGCTTAAATTCTGAGTCTTTCGGAAGAACCGCATCACTAATCAACCCAACATTAGAGCCACCATTCAGTGAAGCAGAAACTGCACCGAAATTCGGCTTCCGAGTCTGAAAAACCCGAACTTTCCCCGTAAACCTCGCGTTCAGAGCATTCCCGAAAAAGGGTCTCAAAGAAATAGGAACCTTATAGGAAGATAACGAATTGGCACCGAAATGCAAAACAGAAGCAGAAGCAGAATTTCCACTAATTTCAAATCCAGTAACTCCCATCTCAAACAAAATGAACAGTACAACGTTAAGGGCTTACGAAGGAGTCATGTGTAGCTGCTTCCTCGGAGGAACACACTTACTGAAAAACCAGTATGTTCTATCTCTCTCAAATTATCGCGATGTGAACTAAGGGCACATTTGTTTTCTGATAATCGGTTTTACCTATAAGGGGGAAAAATATAATCGCTGACAGAGGTAAAAGAAACCACGAATTTTCGTTAATTTGTGTAATAATTGTTTTAAAAACTCTACTGAAAAATTTGTACGTTTTTTATATTTAAAAAAAAAATTACATGGAAGTTATTAAAATTTAAATTGTTTATATTAATTTTAGATTTAAAGTATTCATTCTTTTTGGAATAAAATATATCTTTTGTTAAAATGGAATAGAATGCTTTCTATTAACGGTAAATAAATTAGTCATTGTTGTGCTGGATCATTGCATTTTCAATGGAAATGTGTTGAACAAACTCTATCTTAATATGCAATCATTCAAGTGAACTAAATTCAAACTTTGTAAAAGTTATTGCAACTATTAACTTTTTTTTATATATGTGTGTATAATTGTTAAATAAAATTATATACATCGATCTGTAATTCAGTTTTTGGTACAAATCGTAATTTAATTACTATGTTTGCATAACAGATACATTTTTGTTTGTTGAATAATTTTAATTTTATAATTTTAAGGGAGTAATTGTTAAAAGAAAGTCATCATCTTCGGTCATGGGTAGTTTTATCTTCTAAACTCATATTACGTTCGAGAATAAACTCTTTTTAATATATATATATATATATATATATATATATATATATATATATATATATATATATATATATATATATATATATATATATATATATATATATATATATTATTATA
>Ga0099822_1001339_pt1 | contig 28338 bp, 13 predicted proteins | sample CowpeawhiteBW_FD_76839 | JGI IMG/M metagenome (GOLD analysis project Ga0099822, IMG submission 76839) | Root nodule microbial communities of legume samples collected from California USA - Cow pea white BW | ecosystem: Host-associated > Plants > Roots > Nodule | place: USA: California | collected... | reverse complement strand
GATTAAAACCTAATGGAACTACACAGAGGAAAGAAAAAATGAAACCAAAAAATAACCACTTACCTCCGTCGAAGAACTTCGCGACACGAACCCACCAATCTGTCTTCGAGCTGCAAACCAAAACCCCTAATTTTGTTTTCGAAATCAAAACCCTATTCCAATTCGCAATCACACTTTAAAGCTTCTTTTCCAAAATATCAGTTCCACTACCACTATCATGCAAGGCAACCTGGGTATCAAAAGGGTCGATTCCAATTCTTTTGTACACTTTCTGATTAACAAAACCAAAGCTTCACACTCACTCCAGTTTACTTTTCGTCTTCCACGTTTGCACTGTAGCTCAAATCTGTCTTAAAGATAACGCGTGACCTGGAACTCCGTCTGCCAGCTCAAAAAAAAACTAACGGCGTGCTAAAATAGGGACCAATTCCACGAGTTTCAGAAGATGGAAGACCAAAATAGATTAAAGTTTGAAGGAGGGACCAAAACCAAAAACACTCAATAGTTTGAGGATGTAAAACATAGTTAACCCTATTTTCTTCTCTCTGTATAAGTTTGCATCAAATTTTGTCTTTCAGTTTACATGTTGGAGGGAAAAATATTGAAAAGTAGTGTTAAGGAAAAGTATCGTATTGTGAGAAGTAACGGCGTGAGTGAGAATATGTAAAATGAAAATTGTTGACCATATAATTAAATTTGACCTTGAAAAAGGATGACCGAGGAGAATGGATTTTTCATGGGAAATAAAAATGTTTTTATAGTTTTGTTGAAATGTTGATGGAAAGAGCAGAATACAATTTGCTATTGGTGACACGAAATGGAAAAAAGAAAAAACACGGACTACTTTGATGAAAGAAAAAAATATGTAATCATTTTTTCTTATCTGATCTATTTAAAAAATAAGTAATTTTTTTATTACTAAAAGTTCTCATATTATTTCAAATTTTTTTTACAAATTTATTAAAAGAATTTGTAAGAAAATAGTTTTTTTTTCTTCTACAAAATTTTAATTGACAGGATTGTTTTTTAGAATAATTATTTTTTTACGAAATTATAAAATTTATAAATATTTCTTATAAAATTTATTGTAAAAAATATTTTATGTAAAATATTTTATAAAAAAATTAGTAGTAATTTCTTACAAATTTATTTTTCATGATAAAATTTGTAAGTATTTTCTAAAAATAAATGTCAAAACAAAATTAACAGAAAATATAATTTTTTTAGTAGTGTTAATTTATTTTAATTCGTAAATTTTTTTAAGTAAGAGATTTTTCTAAAAATTTTCTTATAATGGAAAACCCTTATTTTATTTTTAAACACATTGGCTGTTGTTTTCATATTTCTTACGCATTTTGAATTTTTTCAACATTAAATAATTGTTAGCACTAATAAATAAACGATAATTTTATGCTAGTAACAATTAAGATATCTTAATTTTAATTTCATAACATATAGTTCTTTATAACAACTTTTTTAATTTAAATAATAAACAACTTATGTGAAGAAACAAATATTTTTTACCAAAAGAATTCTAGAATCTATTCATTTTATTTGAATTCTCTTTTATTCATACAATAAAATAAAAATGTAATTAACTTTTTATTCGTCTATCGTATACTGCAATTTTATTTTTATCCTTTCTATATTTATTTTTTTCACTTTCCTTTTTGAAGTGTATGAAATCCGAGAGACACACTAGATTCTGGAATGCAGTTCTGGAGATCATCGGATTACGAAATCTGGTTAATAAACACAAAATTTCACATAATCAAAATTTAAAATCCGCTAAACAAAAAATAATTGGCATCGAACTGGATTTTGTAATTTATTGGAAAAAAAAAATTAGACTTAACCGGATTTCCAAATCTAGTGAAAAAAAAAAAATACACCTAATTGGATTTAATATGGAATGCAGAAAGAACCACCCTTTACATAACACTGCTATTGGGCTTCTATTGGTTTTTCTGTACTGTGGGCCTAAGTAATTTATATCCATAAGTACTTGAAAACAAAGTTGTGCCTAAAAGACCAGAAAGAACCTTCTCAATCATGGTGGGTGAATATAAAAGTTTGAGGAATAATCTGAAACGGGTCGAACCACACCATAGTGAAACCAGAATTTTCTGGAACATACTACACTATCTTTTTACTTCATATAAATACTGCATCAGTTTCTCTGCCTATCATCCAACCAGAAAGAATAATCTGCTTATCCTTTCACTAAATCTCCCAATTTTCGAATTTCGGCGAGTAACAGAAACTGAAGATGTCAGTGATTCCAAGTTTGTTCGGTGGGCGAAGAAGCAACGTCTTCGATCCTTTCTCTCTGGATGTATGGGATCCCTTCAAGGATTTTTCTTTCCCCAATTCTCTTTCTTCTTCCTTCCCTGATTCTGTGACCCAAAATTCTGCATTTGTGAGCACTCGTGTGGATTGGAAGGAGACTCCAGAGGCACACGTGTTCAAGGCTGACATTCCAGGTCTGAAGAAGGAGGAAGTGAAGGTGGAGATTGAAGATGACAAGGTTCTTCAGATAAGCGGAGAGAGGAACGTTGAGAAGGAAGATAAGAACGACACGTGGCATCGTGTGGAGCGTAGCAGTGGGAAGTTCTTGAGGAGGTTCAGATTGCCTGAGAACGCAAGAGTGGATGGAGTTAAGGCTTCTATGGAAAATGGCGTTCTCACTGTTACTGTTCCCAAAGAAGAGATCAAGAAGCCTGATGTTAAGGCCATTGAAATTTCTGGTTAAGTTTACTTTGTCACTTTGTTGAAAATCTCAGAATCTTGTGTTGTTGATGCTATAAAGATGCTGTTAATGGTTGTTTGAGAAATAAAATTTCGTATTGATAAAATCTTCTTCATTTGCTTTTCCCTGAGTTCTGAATTTCGATTCTCTTCGCCAAGGATTTTTTTTTTTTTTTTTTTTGTTGAGAATTTTTTGTGCCATTAACATTTCCAACGAAGATGGTGTATTAGTTGGTTGAGAAAGAATGGAAAGCAACCAGATATGGGAACTAAGTTGTGAAAAGAATAAACAGAGTTACTCAAATACCAAGACTACATTACTTTTAGAAAAAGAAAAAATAAGGTTTGTAAAAGGGTGAAATTCATTTGATTGGATGGAAATGTAAGAAGTAGATAGGATGGTGAATTCCTCTAATAAAATTTAATTTCTTTTTTTCAAGAAACTTTCTTGGAGAAATGTTTATTTTCATTTGATTTACAACCCTAATCTTTTAAAAGTAAAGAATGTTGAACATCAAATGCACAACAATATGAAAACAAATACAAAGTTTAATTTCAGTTTTACTAAACCATACATCTATAAAACATGATAACTTAAAAGAAATTTTATTTAAAGCTTATTTGATCCCTATTCTTATTAAAATTATTTAATTTAATTTTTATTTTTTTTTGTGCGGTTAATTTGATCTTTAATTTTGTAAAATTATATTTAGTGGAGCCTTTAAGTCTTCAACGGTGTTAAAATTGTTTACACTTTTTAGAAAAGTGTAAAACACGAATATGAATGATGATGGGACATACCTCACAAACACGAATTCAAATTAATTAAATTGTGCACACATTTTTGCTTGTCATAAATTTTCTACACATCTTAATTCTTCTCCAAATTAATTAAATTGTGCACATATTTTTGGTCATAAATTTTTTACACATCCTAATTCTTCTCCAATTGAATTTGATTTATTTTTAAACCTGTAATGGCCATAAAAATGAACACAGTGCTAATGTTAGTGCAAAAATTTGACATATATCCCAAACAATTCTACGTTGTTATTGTATCGTTAACAATTTTAACACCATTTACTAAAAGAATTTCATTGAATACAATTTTATAAAATTGATGACCAAATTGATCACACAACGAAAACAAAAATCAAATCAAATAATTTTGATAAAAATAGAGACCAAATATATATAAATTTTAACTAATACAAAGTTTGACAGAGAATATAAGAAGTACGATGAATCAACAAAATTTGCATGAATTGACAGGGAAACATTCGACACAAAGGTATTACATAAAATTACATGAATACTTATTTATATCTATATGGATACTGTCGACTTCTTTTAGTGTCTTAAATTACATTTTAAATATATTTTTTAAAATTAAAATAACTACTTTATTAATTTATTATTATTTTTAAAATATATGTTCTTTTAATTCGATAATTTTTTTAAACCTAATTATTTATGAAATCAATAAAATTTATTTATAATAAAATTATAAAATTTATCTATAATTGATATAATAATAATAATAATAATAATTGTTATTTTTTATTATCATAAAAATTGTATATAAAGTAAATGTGATAAAATTTTTACAATAATAAGACATGTTATTTTATAAAAGAAATTGAGAGTATTAATATTTTATTTACTTTCCTTAAAATTAATATTAAAAATAACTTTTAAATTTAATTACAATTTATATTTTTATATAATTTGTATGTCGAGTTGGGTTAGTCCGTTAAAAAAAAAATATGTTGGATTGAAATTGGGGGTTTCTCCCTGCACCTCCAATGATTTCTCCTGTATCTCCAAAATTTACTTTAATTCCATCTTTGCCCATGGTTAAAAAATGAGTTACTATTTTTTTTACCGCAGTGCACCCCAAATACCCGTGCCTCACCGCACTGCACCCCCAAAAGCAGATTCTCTATACTCTCTGAACCCCTGCACTTGGAATCTTTGATCTTAAGCTTTTTTAAGGTGCAGGGCCTCCATCCTCCACACACTCTCCCCCTTCTCCCTCTTCTCCCTCTTCTCCTTCTTCTCCCACACACACAACAGCACCCACCTTCTCCCTCTTCTCCCTCTTCTCCCCACGCCATCTTTTTCTCTTCTCCACACACCATTCTTCTCCCCAACGTCGGCAACCGCATTTCATCTCTTCCTGCCGCTTCTCCATTTTTCACGGTACGTGTGTATTTTGATTTTAATTGATTTTAGTTGTAGGTTTGAATGTGTACATCTTCACTGTTTTGTCTTAAACCTGCTTCGGAAATAGTTTGGAAAATGTGTTGTGTTGATGTCTGTGTATTTGAGAGATGGTTTTCGAGTTTTTTTTTTCTTTGTTTTAGGAAACGGATTGTGGAATCCGTTCTCCATCGCTGTTTTGTCTTAAACCTGCTTCGGAAATAGTTTGGAAATTGTGTTGTGTTAATGTCTGTGTATCTGAGAGAGGGTTTTCGAGTTTTTTTTTCTTTGTTTTAGGAAACGGATTGTGGAATTCGTTTCCCTCTTTTTATTTTTTATTTTTTTACAAAACGGATTGTGGAATCCGTTTGGGTTTTTTTTTTAGGAAACGGATTGTGGAATCCGTTTCCTTTTTATTTTTTATTTTTTTTCAAAAACGGATTGTGAAATCTGTTTGATTTTTTTTTTGAAACGGATTGTGTAATTCGTTTCCTTTTTTTTATTTTTTTTTTCAAAAATGGATTGTGAAATCCGTTTGATTTTTTGAACGAAATAATTGATTCAAATATATATTATATATTTACGACAGAGTAGCGTATAAAAGTAATGGGATGAGGTGGATGGGAAAATCAAAATTTATGGGAAACGGATTACGAAATCCGTTTCACAGTGTATGAAACGGATTCTGTAATCCGTTTGATAAAAAAATTTGCAAATTTTTTTATGAAACAAATTCTGTAATCCGTTTCCCATAAATTTTGATTTTTTTCGTGAAACGGCTTTTGTAAAAGTTTGAAACGCGTTATATAGTTTATGAAACGAAAAATTTCACTTCACAAGCAAACAGAAAAAAACTTTAACTCGTAAGAAGCTGCTAAGAAGGCTAACCTGGATGGGAAAAGACAACGCAGTTACTCACAACGACCTTCTTTCAAAGAACCAATGAAATAACCTTCAATCACAATAAACATAAATGCAAAGTAAAGACAACGACAGAATAAACAACATTCCTTAAAAAAAAACATAAAAGTGATACAAACCAGAGGGACCACCACTAGAGACAATGAAGGAATGAATGAAGGAAAGAAAATCTGAGGGACCACGGAACACACAGAAGAGAATGAGGGCAAAATTTGAAAAGAAAGCACTGGAGAAGAAACGGAACGCGAGCACAAAAAATAGTTGGGGGTGTAGGAGGTTGCTGACGCAGTAAATGAAATTTACTGCGTCCCTAACGACTTTCACCCACTCTGATAAATAAGGGTATAAGAGTCTTTTTTGGGAGTACAGAAGAAGTATTGGAGGTGCAGGGAGAAACCCCCTAAAAAAAACAAAGTTGTGCCTAACATTACAGTTTCTTTTTGCAACCCTACTATCTCAGTGCACACCTCCTATTCTTTTTTTGTGTACATTTTTGAACAAGAGTGGGCTAAAAAGAGTGAACACACCCCAATTACCAAGTAAAGTAGAAGGGTGAAATAAATGGACAAATGTATTATAAAAAAATGTTGTTTTTATTTTATAGTAAGTTTTTATCCATAAAAAACAAATCCCTCATTGTCATACTTTTATTTTTTTTAAATTTGATCTCATCAAATAATAAAACTTTATCTCAAGCCGCATGAAAAAAAAGTTGAAAGGGAAAATTTTTATTGAACATACTCAACCATTATTTATACTAATTTTTTTAATAAGAAAAATAATTAAAATTTTAAATATTAAAAATATTATATTTGGAATTTCTTATTGTATATTTATTTATTTGAAATATAATAATAAATTATAATTATATTTATTAAAATTAATCTCATAATAAAGATTGACCTATATTCCTTATTAGAATCTTAAGTAAGTGAAAATATTGGTCCGGCCCAAACCAAAACCCTATAAGTATATTCTTCCGAAATTAGGGTTTGCCGTCACAACCTCTGTTTCTCATTCTCTGTGTTCAGATCAGAATCAGATCGCCGTCGTTCCGTTACTTAGTGCTCATTTCCAAACATGGCGACTCAGATGAGTAAGAAGCGAAAGGTCAATAGTATCTCCGTCCGGAAACACCAATATTTCTGTTTGAGTTTCTGTTTTTCATTTTTCTGATATTTTGTGCGAATTAAATATCTGAATTGTATTCATAAACAGTTTGTTGCGGACGGAGTGTTCTTCGCCGAACTGAACGAGGTTTTGACACGTGAGTTGGCGGAGGATGGTTACTCCGGCGTGGAGGTTAGGGTTACGCCTATGCGAACCGAAATCATCATCAGAGCCACCAGAACCCAAGCCGTTCTCGGTATATATATGATTCTAGAACCTCTGTTGTTTTTGTTGAATGTTAGTTTATTGATTGTGTATTTTAATGTGTAGGTGAGAAGGGAAGAAGAATTAGGGAACTGACTTCAGTGGTGCAGAAGAGGTTCAAGTTTCCTGAGAACAGTGTTGAGCTTTATGCTGAAAAGGTGAACAACAGAGGTCTATGTGCCATTGCTCAGGCTGAGTCTCTTCGTTACAAGCTCCTTGGTGGTCTTGCTGTTCGCAGGTATGTATAGTTTTCAGCAAATTTATTCATTTATGTAATGATAATAATATTTATACAATGATAATTATATTTCTGTATTTTAGAGTTATCAATACCAGGGATTACAGATTTGGGTATTATGAATCTGTTAACTATTTTTTAATGATTATGTGGGTTGTTTAGTTTGTTATGAAATTTCAGAATTGTTTTTGGAAGGAAAGTAGGAAACTTTTGTAAATTGTTTTTGGTTAAGATGTTGGTTTTAATTTAAAGCGATGTATTTCTGGATTCTTTTATTTGAGAGTAATTTATCTTCATGTTACTGTAAATCCTACTACCTAGCAATGTATAACTCTTTTATCCTAGAGTAAGTTAAGTACTTCATAGTAAATTCTACAACTTAGTTAAGTATTTCTTTGTTGCTTCTAGTTATACCAAGGTTTGGAAGCAAAATTTGATTTTACCTTTCAAATGGCAATGTTTACATATTTACTAGAATCAAGTTTGACTGGTGGCAGGATGGATTCTTGCTACCAGATGGGAGCTTTATAATGTTGGAAGTTTGGTGAATAGACTTCATCTGCATGTCTGGCAAAATTATAATATTTGTTCATATTGAACTGTTTGTTTCAGGGCTTGCTATGGTGTTTTGAGATTTGTGATGGAAAGTGGTGCCAAGGGATGCGAGGTTAGTTTTATAGAAGCAGTTTTGTCGTATTGCTTTATTATGTTATGGTTTTGTTGTAATTGTTATTTGATTTGAGCAGGTAATTGTCAGTGGGAAACTAAGAGCTCAGAGAGCCAAGTCCATGAAATTCAAGGATGGGTACATGATTTCTTCTGGACAGCCAGTGAAGGATTACATTGATTCTGCAGTGAGACATGTTCTCCTAAGACAGGTTTGTTTCTATTTTTTTTCATGGATTCCTGATAGTTTATTTTTTGAAAGCAGGGTTTCATACATCTGTATCATTTTCCAATTCTCTAATCATAGAATGATTGTACTAATGATTTTTTTACTGTTGTCTTGTAGGGTGTTCTTGGTATAAAGGTTAAGATCATGCTTGATTGGGATCCTAAAGGAAAACAGGGTCCTAAGACTCCCCTCCCAGATATTGTCACAATCCACACTCCAAAGGAGGAGGAAGAATATGCCCGGCCTGCTTCTGTGTTGGCAACAGCTGATATTGAGGTCCCTGTTGCTTGAAAATGTTTTAATTGCTCGACTAGATTTATATTCTGAAATAGCACCTCTTTGAGTATTTGATGCCGAAGACCCAGACCGATTTTTGTAGTTTCCTATCTTTTCAAGAAACCTTATCCTTGAGTGCAAGTATTCAAGCATAGATTATTTTATATTCCCCCTCTTTCTGCTGTTTGAATTGTCTTTTTGGGTGTTATATTATTTAATGTTAAACATTTTTTGAGGTTCATGAGAATTTTAGGAAGTGCAATGCGGTATTAGATTTCGTACTGAAGTTATAAAACTTGTTCGAAAGGTGATTTAGCATTGAATTCTACTGAAAAGCAGCTTACTGTTATCTTTAACGAGGTTTTTGGAACGACTTTCACGGTTAATACTTTAGCGAAAAGAATAATTTAGATCCTCTTCCTATTGGATAGAAGGGAGAGAACAGCTTCTAAGAAGAATCCATTATCATTAATAGGAGGAAGATTGACTCAAATGTTAGAGATTAAGAATTAGTGAGAAAAGGGTTAGAGAGTAGCTGCTACAACAAGTATGTTGTCACCATTTGTTCAAGGTCGTGTCATTTATGCTTAACATAATTGTAGTTAGCACATTAACATTTGATTTTTTGGTTGTAAAAATTGTAGAATAAAGAAGGTATAGTTTGTAAGTTATGAAGGGAAACAAAATTTATGATTTAAAATATCTCTCCATTTTTCCATTATCTAATGTCAGAGTAAATGAGTTATTGATTTTTAACCCACTAAATAAATCATTTACAAGATTGTTATTTACTTGTATGCTCCCATCTCTTCAAACTAAGATGATCAAACAACTATCTTTTTCGACTCCCTTTCGTTCCCTCAATTCTTCCTTAAAGAGAGAATGTCAGTGTTAAATATTTTGGAGAGTAAGGAAATGCAGAGTGTGAGGAAATGTTTCAGGAAAAAAAAGAGTGAAACCACCTAAAATTAATTCCCTAACAAGAAATGGAAGATTTGGCTAGAGAAGTTGTAGCTTCTCTTAATCATGTAAATCTATATTATTAATAAATATTGTTGTTTGGGCTAATTTATTTTAGCACTCGTTTTCTTTCTGCAATTTAGTAAGGTATGGTAAAATGTCAGATTCTATAAATTATTCTATATATTTTCCATTGCATAATTTAGAATTTAAAACAATGTTTTATACATTGAAACAATTAAGTTAGAAATATATTTCTAAAATTTATTTTAAAATATATAACTTTTAAGTGTACTTTGAATTTGAATGATAAAATATGAAAATGCAGAATATATTTTGGAAATTCTCTTCTATAATAAACTTTTAAGAGTAAGAATTTGTTCTAATTTTCTAAACGATAGAATCTAAAATATATATTTAGATTATTTTATCAAATATTTAGACCTTGAACAATTTAGACTTCTTTTTAATACTTGACAAATGTACATAAAGAGACATAGGGTGCACAAAGAAATACCGATTGTGTTCTACTTTTTAGAGTCCATTTGCTGTTGCGCTTTCCACACGATTCTTTCCAATTCTTTAATTATTCTCTTTTTCCTTTTGACATTTAGCCGATAACCATGAAAAATTATACATAGGTACATGAGCATAGAAAATATAACAGTTTTTAGATTATCGAGCTTAATTAGAATAGTTTGATTCAGTTCCATTTCATAAAAAGACAATTTTTTGCTGAGTAGTTATTGAATGATTACAATTACTCAAATATCGCACCATGAAATTACCTAAGAAAAAGTTTGTTTCGGCTTTTAAGTAAGAAATGTTTGACTAACACTCCAAAAACATTGTCTGCAATATTTGCATTTCAAAATCTCTTGTAACTCTTCTATAGCGTATAAAAATAAATAAATGATCATAAAATACATTATTTATCAATTCATATCATATGATGGATTTCAAATTTCTTTTAATCTTATACATAAAATATATAACATGAATTTTTATATTCATTAATAAAATCTATAGTTTTGTTATTTTTGTACTTATTTTTCACAAATTATCAATAACATGAGAAGTCATACAAACTTAAATTGTTAAATGATTTTTTTTTTTTAAAACTACTACAAACTTATTCCCTTTGATGATTTCTTTGCTTCGTTTGCATTATTCTAAAAGATTAATCTCCGATGTCTATTAAAATAGATTACTCCAATCTCCGAAATTTTCATACATTACACTAATGTAATTAACTATTTTAAAAATATCTAACAGTTTTTAGAAACATTACAGTGATGCCTCTAACCTTTAATACATTATATTGATATCTTTAATTATTTAAAAATCACTACGCCCATGATTAAGTTAATGATTTATCTGTATAAAAAAATTAATATAGAAAAACATTTAATATATTTAGAAATATTTTTCAGACTCTGCAAATAGCAGTTATGGTTCAACTTCACATATAATTGACTGAATAACTGAAAAACAAGAGTATGGAATCAATAAAATTAGTATTTTAATCTAAAACTAAGTATATTTTTGGCCCCATACTGATTTTGATTGATGCTTGTATTTTAAAAAAATCTTGACAAATTAAAACTTCATAACAATAAAAAAACCCTAAACCCTAAACTTAAAAAAACAAATATTAAATTTAAAACCTTTTTTTTATCAATTTTGTAATTTGTAAAAGTAAAACTTTTATCAGTAAATATTAAATTTAAAGTAAACAAACAAGACAAAAACACATTGAATTTGATTTACTTTTTGAGAAAAACAGTTTTCCAACAGCAAAACCTGTAACAAAATTTAAACTCTCCACTGCTCAGCAAAAGAAGATTAAATCATAAAAAAACTGTTTATGCTTAAATACCAAAATTTAGAACTAGAAATCCAACAAATACTGCATAGGAATTCAACAACCTATTAACAATCAACATTTTTAAGCAACAGGAACCTCAATATCATTGGCCAAAACAGGAGCAGTAGCAATAGCAGGGTGGCTGTATTCTTCCTCCTCCTTGGGAGTGTGGATTGTGACAATATCTGGGAGGGGAGTTTTAGGACCTTGTTTCCCTTTAGGATCCCAATCAAGCATGATCTTAACCTTTATGCCAAGAACACCCTGTAAAACAATGAGGAAAATTTTATTTGCACCGTCACAACTAAGTGTAAGAAAATTAACAAAAAAGTTGAAATCCAAATGCGAAATGACATTAAATAAAATAGTATCAGGTAACGAAGAATAGCAGCAGACCTGTCTAAGGAGCACATGTCTGACTGCAGAGTCGATGTAATCCTTGACTGGTTGTCCAGAAGAAATCATGTACCCATCCTTGAATTTCATGGATTTGGCTCTCTGAGCTCTCAGTTTTCCACTAACAATGACCTGCTCAAGCCAAACAGTAATTATAACAAAATCATTGTATAAAGCAATACAAAAAACATCAGTTCAAAGAGGCTTCTGTAGACAAACCTCGCATCCCTTGGCACCGCTTTCCATCACAAATCTTAAAACACCATAGCAAGCCCTGCAACAAAGAGTTCAAGACTGTAGAGCTTCCACAGAGACAGAATAATTGTATTCGCCCAAAATAAAAACTTTAAAAGCTTCTCAAGTCCTTAAAAGCACTTTTAACAATGTAAAATATTAAAATGTGTTCCTATAGAAACAAAGTAATAAGATGAGAAGCTATCATATACATATATCATCTCAAGATACATTACCATTAAACAACCACAGAATATTGCATTTATCATGTTCCCAGAGAAGGAGTTTACAGCTGAAAAGGGGAAAGGCTAAAGTGTATGGGTGAGGGATTCATTGCTTGGAAGTCCCCAAGGACATGGTAGTCAAAATCGAGATGTTACTCGGGTCGCATAGCAGAGTATTGATTATAAATTGGGAATTAGAAACATTGATAGTAAGATCCTACAAAGTTTATGAAATACATATCCACAAAAAATCATATATAAGCACATTATTGAACTTCAGTTCAACATGATAAGCAACAAAAAAAAAGTAAATAATGAACAGTAAGCCAATAGTTGTAATTATATAGTAAGCACCCATCCTAGTTACAATAACAGTAAGACAATAGCCCCATCCTAGTTAATTAATTCTAAAATAATAATTCATATACAACATATAATCTAGCAAGTTAAAATCATACAAAGATCTTCAACCCCATTATTTCCAATTTCATCTGCTTCACCATGCAAATTAGTAATGTTAAGATCATCTAGAGGTGTACTTTCATCTTCAACTTGGATTGAAACCAAGTTTTCATCCAAATCCAAGCTGTCTACCTCGAAATCTAATCCTTCATTCATGCTCATCTTGCATGATATACTCATCATTGGGTGAACAATCATCAAGATCAATTTGAACCAGTTTTCTTGTTTGCTTCTTCTATGCTAATTTTGAATACGCCATACCAAAAGCATCATTCATTGTTTCCTTCTCTTTTTGAGGACAATACAAAGGTAAATATGATATGAAAGAAGTAACTTACCATCTAAAAGGAACTCCAATTACATTCAAATACGGAGGAATTACATGTCAAGCTCAATACATGATGGAACAATTCAGTTTTGGATGCTCATCACCATAAAACTCCCACCAATCTATTGGAGTTGATAAATTAATTGTCCTATTGGCTAAAGGTAAAACCAAAACATTTAGCTCGTTTTTTGAAATCGTCAATTTGAACATCAATCAAATCTTTCACCATCATTATTAAACATTACATTAGATCTTGTTTCATTACCAACTTAGATTTAAATCCAAGACAATAATGCATTTGAGTGTTAAGGAAATAACCTGCAACATGCAAAAGGATGTGAATTTGCTTATCCCACCTTTCATCAATAAAGTTCATTAAAAGCAAATAACTAATCAAAATATATCACACTAGTTAGTTCTCTGTTCCAAAATCACTAAATTAATAAATAATACATAGATAGTCAAATATCTTTTCTGGACAACATTGAAAGTTTTTCGTATATTCTCCTTAACTTGGTCCATTGCTTCATAAAGGAAGCCCGTGGCTGGGAATAAACAAACTGAAACATAGTTCAAATAGAGGAAACACACCCTTTAAACAAATTATGATAGTTCTCCGAAAATCCTTATCCTTCCACATCCTCAACTATTTTTCCATCATTTGCTTTTGCAAACCTATTATACTTCTATTCATTAACAGTAAACATTCTAATTAAAATTACCTAATTCTCATGAAGCCCCATAATGTCAAGTAAGATGTGGCACAACGAGTAAGAATAGGCCTCACCAAATCTTGCGAAATGGTGTAGTAGAGAAACTAGAGAAGTTCTCAAATAGATAAAGGTTGCAATTTTAATGAATTAGGAAGTTCTTCTCATAATCCTCCAATTTTAAGTCAACACAAGGTATCCAAAATAGTATTTTCCTCTTTGCAATCATCATTTGACCAACAACTTTGTAGTTTACTGCGTTATCTGCCACAGCTTGGACAACATTGTCTTCCACCACCTCTTCAACAACACTAATAAGCTATTGATCATCTCAAACTTTTGCAGCTACTGTGGATATTACAGATGTATCTATGGACTTGAAAATCATGGTTCCATTGGGGTTGTTCACTAGTAAAGTTTATTATTGTTCTTTTCTTGTCGGTCCAGCCATTGACCATAATTGTAGATCGTGTTTTCTTCAATTCATCCCTACGTGCTTGTAAAGCAAGAACATATTTTAAACTTCCTCTCATGATGCCTCTCGTGTTGCACCATGTGACTTCTCGTGGCAGCTCTTAGGTTAGGTAAAGAGGGTTTTATTGGGTTGGGATGCATGACCCGTTTTGTAACCTCTATCCTACCATGAGATTAGAGTCAAATATTTGGAGGAAGGTCAAAATACATCTCTTGTTTTACAAGCACATAGGGAGTAATGGAAGAAAACAAGATGTACGATTATGACTAATGGTTGGATTGATAAGGAAAAAAGTACAATAATAAACTTCCTAGTGAACAACCCAAAGGGAATTGTGTTTATAAAGTCCATAGATGCAACTGCTATATCCAAAACAACTAGGGAAGTTTTTGAGATGAAGGATAAAACATTGTTGAAGAGGTCCGAGAAAACAATGCCATTAAAGTTGACAGATAATGCAACAAACTACAACTCTGCTGGCCAAATGTTGATGGGAATGAGGAAAATGCTATTTTGGACACCTTGTGTCACACATTGTGTTGACTTAATGTTGGAGGATTATGAGAAGATCTCAATTTATGAAGAGACAATTCCAAAAGGTAAAAAATTGCTACCCTTATATCTATGCAAAAACTCCTCTAATTTCCCTATGTCAACATTTAACTAAAGGAAGGGATTTGGTGAGGTAGGGTGTTACCCACTTTGCTCCATCTTACTTGACATTGACATTAGGGTGCCTTCATTAGAATAAGGGTGATTTAATTAGAACGTTTACTAGCAATGAGTGAAAGTCTAGCATGTTTGCTAAAATAATTGATGGTAAAGTAGCTGAAGATGTGGTTTTAGGTAAGGATTTTTAGAAGAATATCATAACTTGTTTGAAAAATGCATTGCCTCTAATTGAAGCGCTTCTAAAAAGTCAGCCATGAGGTTCATTTTTGAAGCAATGGACAAAGCTAAGGAGTAGACACAAAAGGCTTTCAATGCTATCAAGAAAAGATATTATTCAATCTAACTTTCTATATATTTGTTTGCTAAGATAGTGATTTTTAAATTGAAATCAGAAAAACTAACTAAATGTAATATATTTTGGTTAGTCAAAGCCTTGGTGGAACATCATTGATGAAGGGTGAGACAAGCAACTCCATTTGAATGCTGCAAGTTATTTTCTTAACACCCAAATGCACTGTTCTCCTAGTTTTAAAGGAGATTTGGAAGTGAACGAAGTCTAATGAAATGTATAACTACGACTGAGGATGAACAAACTCTTATTGATGTTCAAATTGATGATTTCAAAAAACGAGGTACATATTTTGGTTGTCCTTCGGTTACTAGGTCAACCAATTTAAAGACTCCAACAAATTGGTGGTCTTACAGTGATCAGTATGCTAACCTCCAAAAATGTGTCATTCATGTATTGAGCTTGATATGTAGCTCCTCAATATCTGATTGTAATAGAAGTTCCTTTGAGATGGTTTGACTAGAATGATAAAAATTACTTATCGTTAGGTTGAAAAATTTATTGCACTCAGGATAGAAGAATTCAGACAAACGTCACTTCAATAGAAAACCAATTTTTTAAACCAAAATCAATTTCCTGATCTCCTCAAACAACCAATTTTGCAAAAGCCTCTCTAAGTACACTAAATCAATCTACCACAATAAAGCATAAGCAAGTAGTGCACAGATTCATAATACCCAAAACTAAAACCCAGCCTATCTAAAATTCAGAAATACTATAATCATTATATACATGAATAAATTTGCTGAAAATTAGACATACCTGCGAACAGCAAGACCACCGAGGAGCTTGTAGCGAAGAGACTCAGCCTGAGCAATGGCACATAGACCTCTGTTGTTCACCTTTTCCGCATAAAGTTCAACACTGTTCTCAGGAAACTTGAACCTCTTCTGCACCACTGAGGTCAGTTCCCTGATTCTCCTTCCCTTCTCACCTACACATCAAATCACAACCAATAAACTAATCTTCGATTGAACCAAAGTAACAGAGGTTCTAGAATCCCACTTACCGAGAACGGCTTGGGTTCTGGTGGCTCTGATGATGATCTCGGTACGCATAGGCGTAACCCTAACCTCCACACCGGAATAACCATCCTCCGCCAATTCACGTGTCAGAACCTCATTCAGTTCCGCGAAAAACACTCCGTCCGCAACAAACTGCACAGTCACACCGTTCAAATATTCAATTCACACAAAATATCAGAAAAAAAAAAAAAAGGAAAGAGAATTTGTTATTGTTTTTGAATCCATAAACAACTAACCTTTCTCTTCTTACTCATTTGAGTTGCCATGTTTAGAAACAAACAAAGCGGATCTGATCCTGATCTGAACACAGAATGAGAGTTAGAGATTGTGACTTCAAACCCTAGTGTGTCTCGGATATGACTTGTGGAGTTTTGGATCAGGCCCAGATAAAATGTTTTAAATTATTTAAAATTATACTTTTTACCTAAATATTATTGTTCTATGTTTTAAATGCAAAAATAATTTAGAAATACACTAAGAAAATAGGTACAAATTAATTAGGAGACTTATTACAAAAATAAGATTGATGTAATTTTTTAATAATTAATCTTAATCAAGAAAATTTACAAAAATTGGAAGGTGCGATGAGATAAAAGAAGCGGTGCAAAAAGAAGTTCCAAAATACGGCCCTATATGCTTATCTACTATGCACTATTAGGAGCCCATTTTCATATTTAAACTTCACAAATGGTCATACTTCAATTTGATTGTTACTCTAAACTCTAATTCTGGAAGGAAAGGATGTTGTTATTCATGTGTTTTTCAAATAATAGATGTTAAATTACAACATAAATTATTGCATTTGAAAAAATATGTTTTTTTATTATAAATTTTGATCTTATTTACAAAATTTCTTGTTGCATAACGCTGTGAATTTTTACAAGTAATCATGAAATATAGAGCTAATTAGATGCTTATAATTTTATGTCTGAAAAGTTAATTTATTTTACATTTTCTTTTATACTAACTTTATTATATTACAAGGCCAATTAGTGGTTAAATTTTATGGCGCAAAATTATTTGAACAGATAGTGATTAATTTAACACAATGTCATAATGATTTTATATTCATACAATACACACAAAAGAATCTCCAAACATGAGTGCTCCTTTGCATTGGTCATGTAACATTCAATAAAAGAAAATAAACACAACAAAAGAGTAATGGATATTTAACAAGTTTCTCCTTGTTTTTCTTCATCAGAACTCCCTCATTATCAGTAATAACCTTATGCTCGAAAATTTGACAGTAAAAAAATACAGTTGAAACAAGAACTACACATATATCCTAGGTAATGGTACAAGAAGAATTCTCATTTTAGACAGTGCTTAGGATTTAAAAAAATACAAAGATTATTTGCAGTACTTTGAACAACAATCATCTAGGCTAAACACCATACAGTTTGTCAGAAGAAAACAAAACTTATTGATATCTTGAATCAGTAAGACTTGTGTTTTCATATATCCAGCTTCATATTCCGTTGATCAGAGCCTCAGCAACTACAAGAATTATGCACATGCAATGAAAGAATAATGACTGCGATTTTCAGTTTTTCACCTCCTTTCACCTGCACCTGAACAACACACAGGTATTAAGTAATCAATATATTCAGAACTGAATAACATGCCCTAATAATCAGCATATACACTAAAAGTAGATCAACTAGTTTTCACCATTTCCCATGTTGGCAAATCAAATTAAAGTGTCCTGCCAATTTGGAAATTTACCAATTAAAATACAATATATCACAATGTTATGCAGATAGATAAATCATGCAAAAAGAAGTATTCAATAAGTAGTTCCTACCAAAAAGTTGCATTACTATCTCACAAGCTCCCAGTCCTCTTTTGACATGTCATAAATTTCAACATGACCATCCTCGAACATGATCTGCAAAAGCAAAAATAAATACATGTTCATATTTGGTGACAATTTTCATCTAAATTGTCAAAATCCAGACAAAGAAATCCCTTACTGAATGTTTTCGAGAATATTTATCAAACCGTTTAATGACTCCAAACCTGCAGAATTTTAAAAATGAAAATGATTAAGGATATAATGTAGTTATGACTTTATCAAGTTACCTAACTTAAGAAAACATACATACATAAACTTCAGAAGACACTGCCACAACTAATAAAGGGACAATTTTACCATACCTCTCCTTTTCAAAGAGTTTTATTCTAATAACTTCACCAATGCAATTGTGTAAGCATTTTCGGTGGTCAACACGGGAACCACCTAAAAAACCAAGTGCAACAGGGAAAGTGGTGTTTTATATATCGAAGATTAAAAGAGGAACTGATCATAGATTTTATGCACATTTACTTTCCAGAAGAAAAAAATAGTAAATATAGTACAAAATAGAGAAGCAAACGTACCAATTTGCAAACGTCCATTCTGATAAACCTGTCCAGACAAAAATACACAATTAGTCAGCAAAACAGATACTAAATTCAATAGAAGTGATTACGCTAATTAAGTAGTATGGAATGTGCCCAGTAGTTTAAGTGTTTATTCTCCCTCCTTAATGGCTAGCTTTTGTGGTGTAGTTCACCAAGGCTCTAATTAATTGGCATTAGAGTCAGTTGTCAATATCTCAAAAAGGTTAACACCTGTTAGAAGTTTGGAATTTAAGCCTAACTCAACCCCCACAAAACCGGTTTGTAAGGTGAGGATTGCATCCACTGATATATTGTGAATTGGCCTTATCTTTAGTCGATGTGGGACTTCCAACACACCCCCTCATGCCGAGGTATATTCATCTCGTGCGTGGAACAAGAAATTAGTGGACACCCCCTCATGCCAAGGTATACCCGATAACGGGTGGAACAGAGAATGTCCAAGAAATTTCACTAGGATAGGCTCTAACCTGGTTCTAATACCATGTTAGAAGTGAAATTTAAGCCTAACTCAACCCCACAAAACCGGCTTGCAAGGTGAGGATTGCACCCACTTATATATTGTGAATTGGCCTTATCTCTAGTCGATGTGGGACTTCCAACAACAACAAATAAGTTGAGTGAAGTGTCATAGAGTTATTCACTGTCTCTCTGAGAGAGTACAACGATAGAACTTTTTGGTTCTCCCTCCTTAACGCATCAATAAAATATGTAGTGTTAGTCTTTGGTTCCTACCCTTATCAATTTTCTTAAAGTTCTTATCAGTATCTAAAACACCTTTAACTTGTTAGTTTGTTAACTTTTTCATAAACTAAAATTACCTTATGCACAAGTTAAAAATATAAAAAGTAGAAAAACTATACAAGAAAACTTCTACAAATTAAGCTCGGGAAGAAGTTTATTTCAAATTTTTTCCTAATTTCCTCTCAGAAGGAGCTTGTGGAAATGAATTTCAATGAACTCGGTTTCTCTTCTCTGATTCTCTGTTCAGCAATAAATTTTCTCTCTTTGTTGTTATAAGATAATTTGTGGAAGCTCATATTTGCCATACTTCTCATTCCCATGGTAGAAGGAGGGTATCTTACGTTTCCATGGAAAAGGAAGTTACTTTCTACATGTCTACCTATCCCCAATCAATTTTTCCACCTTTTTTTTTCAAATTTTAATTAATTTTTTAAAATGCTAAATACCAACCAAATGGTGAATTGACTTCAATTAGGGTTTCAAATAGTGTGCAATAGCAGCGGAGCAGAGTGGCCAAGAGCCACTACAAGAGCTGCTACAGCGGAGCAAATTTCTAACACTCGTAACTGATCAAATAGTGGGCTGCATGGCGATGGTAGCAGTCATAATGGCAGTGCTATGTGTTGGTTCCGAGAAAACCCTCTGAATAGAGACATTACAGCTACCTCATGGGGTTATTTTTGTGGCGAGTTTATATGTAAATAGCTATAATTATATAAAGAAATTTAGAAGAGTGACCATTCCACTGTCCACTATCCCTCTATAGTGTCAGCACCACTATAGAGGGATTCAACTCAAGGTGCCGTATGCTCTTTCAGGCACATAACTTGGTGACACGGAGAAAAAGCAAAAAGTAACCGATTACTCAGAGGAGATTCACCTCAAGTGCTGTATGCTTTTAGGCATATAACTCAGTGACATGGAGAAGGAAAAAGCATAATGTAAACTCAGTGTACTGTATGCTTTTAGGAGTATAATTCAGTGACAGAAGAGAAACGCAAAAATGTTGTGAGGACAAGTCTCGATGCAGAATTTCAGACTGTATGAAGCCATTTTGTGAAGGGTATTGCACACAACCCAGTTCAATGTTTGTAAAAATGTTCCTTTAGTGTTTCAATTGGTATTGACTAAGGGATTTCCTAAAGAACAGTTTTGACATGTTTTTGGCATTCACCAACTTAAGAGAGGGTAGATAATTTTATATTTGTAATTTTTTATATCCACTGTCAAGAGTCAACACATTTAAAACGTTTTACTGCAATTCACCATTTGTTTAAATTCACTAATAAAAGCCATACTCGAACAATTCATTCAGCCACACCTACGAGGCTTGTGCAGTGGTCAAACTCAGCATTATTTAATCCTCTGTTACCCCTTTACCCCTAATTCTTGCACAAAATATGGAGTCTGTTCTTTTATATTTATTTTAATGTAAATGCAGCACTGAAATGATAGACTTACGGACCTAATAATAAGTTCCCAACGTAAACCCAAAGAAAAAGAAATGTTACATCATAAGTCACTGGAATAAATTAAAGTTTCGTAGAGATCAGAGAGAAAAGCATAGATAGCATGGCTATTTTGTATGAGAAGATGAAGCCACCTGGTATGCAACTAATTTTAATGCAGCATCTGAAGACATTTTAGGTTTGGTAGGTCGAACACCCAATTTACGCCTACATGCAGCAGCACCACAGTGACAATCTTGATCTGCACCAAACTGAACAAACCTGCAACGTAGTTAGAAACATCCCAGCCAGCCGGTGTCATGGTAGCATAACTCGGGAGAAGCCAACACCACCAAAACTTAAAGGGTGTAAACCAAAGAACAGGTAAGTGCTCATACTGGTAATCGTAAGTCAGATGCTCGCCCTTTTGTATGTCACGAGTTGCAAATATGCCAATTCTGGTTTCACCATCAATTATCCTTAAAAATGGAGAAAAAAATTCACGTTACAGGAAATGTCTAAATCCTGCAGCAACATCATCATAGAAATAAAACAATTAGTAATCAACCATTTCTGCATCTCAGTATTGGGACAGCAACTATGGTTGATGTATCTTGATTTGTTTCCCTTATATGTTGCATCTATCACCATATCTCGATTGATTTCACATAAGTAGAAATTTGTTTCCCCACGATGTTTCATGTTCCAAAGCCTTTCCTCACATGTTCTGTCATCAATGACTGTAGAGAAAAGGCAACACTTGTAAGTAGCTTTTAAAGTAGTTAAGTAAAAAATCATTTCATAAATATTGATAGGAAAATAATCACCTTCTCCAACATATTCTATAACAAACTCCCCGTGTTTGATATCTTCATCCGCCACAATACCAGAACCACATTTCTCAGTCTACAGAAATGTTAAATCTCACCATGTCAAGTGTAGATATTAGAAGAGAAATGCAAGTGATCATACAAATTCAAATAATCTAACTAGAATAAAGACATATCTATCTATGAGAACAAAAATAAAGTATTGTGATGATAGAAAAGTGGTGGAGATAGTGAGGGGAGAACGAGGATATTAAGGAATATAGTTATTTTCAAATTTTCAAAGTTACTTTTATGAATGTAAATATTTTTATTAGTTTCTTTAGCAAAATTGAATAAAATAAGGCTAAAGAACTTTCAAGACAAAAATTTAAAGAAACACACTGCAATATAGACTCAAATTAAAATGAAAAACAAGAGCAACTAAATTACATAACCATGTCAGCAGGACACATGCAAAAATTACCTCAACAAGTTTAAACGACTCTAAACAGAATCGTGATTTTGCTATGAAAAGAAAAATATAGGAATAACTTTTGAGAACTATATTATAACAAAAAAATCCTTAGCCAGAAATTTATACCTGAACCAATTTCATCTTTTTCACTGGGCGATTCTGGAATGGTTTGTTAAGACAAGAGCTCCCACATTTACAGCCTGATGAACAGCTAGACAGAAGCATACTACAGGAACAGTCAACATGATGAATAAGCTATGACTTAAAATTATGTTGAAAATTCCTAAATAATGACCAATTTTAGTGACAAAAAAATATGTTTAGAGAACAATTGGAAGACCAATTTCTTTCATAGCCCAAACCTTGGTAGTTAATGTTAGTGACCAATTTAGATATCAATTCATAATAAAAACTATTTTAGTTACCAATTTAAAAATCAATTATAATTTTTTATTCATAACAGAAACTATTTTAGTTACCAATAATTTTAGTTTATAAATTGGTCACTATAGTAACTAATTATTTTTAGTGACTAAAGTGGGTTATTATTTATAAGTTTTCTTGCAGTGTATACTTGCATATATAATATTATATGATACAATAAGCAATTAGAGGCTTTATGTTAAATAGTAAAACAAAGTACTAGGTGCACCTCTAATATCTAGAAACAATAACCCTTCCAGCCATTTTAAACATCACACAACTTCACAAGGCTAGCAATTCGCATGATTAGTCAAAGAGGTAATAACCCTTCCGATGATGGAACAAGTTCAATGCTACACCATCTCATTCCTTATTGGTTTTGAAGGGTTTGAGAATGCAACATGCTTTCCAGGACATGGTAGCTAGCTTCGGAAACAATCATTATAAAGGCTCAATCAAGCAACAATGAGAATATACAGAGCTAGCAATATTAACCATATTTCATAAACTAAGCATGCTTATGAAGAACTTAGTTAACCACACTATACAGCTCATTACACAAATACTCAAACAGACACCAAAAATAAATATTTCTGACAAAAAAAAAATGATGATTTTGGATGGTTGACTGGCTGCTGACAATAAACTTAATAAAAACATATAAATAATAGAAATAAAGGAGATTTGGGAACATTACTTAATATGGAGTAAAAACGTACTAAAAATGAGAATAAGCACAAGGTTACCCTAAAGAACATGCAAATGGAATACTTACCCACAATGGCAATCTCTACCACATACACTAGTAGATCCAGCAGAAGTACAGGAACAGAATATGCCATCATCCTCAAACCGGGATCTCTTGACCTTCTTGGTGAGATATATATCTTAAATTTGTAAAAACAAACAAATATAGACGATTATCTAAAACTCTAGCCATCTGAACAGACAAACTAAGTAAAACAGGATCACATAATTCAGAGGCATTTAGGAAATTAAAAACAACTTAAATTCGAGCAGGATCCATACATGCAAATTTACTTATAAACCATACTGCTCTACATGAAAGATACACAATTACTGTTAACATTTCAGAAGAAGTACAAAGGATACTGCGTTTTATATAGGTGTACTGCATTGGTTTCGATTTAAACCAATCTGGAAGTTCAAAGTCAACAGGTTCTTGAAGCTCCTTCAACAACTTGTTGAATACAGATCCAAAATGAGTCTGCTCAGTATTCTGTTAAACAGGAAAAAAAAAACAGGAACTAAATCAACAGACCAAAGGCAATTCATTCAAAAGGAAAAATTCTAATTGAGTTGACTAACACAATAGCAATGGACTACCAACAACATATTCCAAAAAAATTGAATCTGATATGAAAAGCCATCAAAACCAAAATAAATTATTTGATTAAATGGGCGATCTTAACTTAAAAGGACCAACTAAAGATATGGCACAACTAATCGTAAATTCTTGCTAGTAATTTCTATGCACTTGGTCAATCCCCCAGCATCATCACATAATATTTTAAAGAACTTAAGCGAATGACTAGTCAAGTCAAAGGTATTACAACAACACTAAACAACCTTTTTCATGGCAGGCATGAAATCTGATAGTGTACTTGATATTCCTATGTGATCAACCTGTATCTCAGTTTCTCAATAGAAGCTCAAACCATAAATCGGATATTGAAAATCAATACCACAAAATCCACATACAAGACTTACTTGATTCCTTCAAAGGCATACTTTGCCTACAAAATGAAGAAAAATGTATCAGCTTTAAGCAAAGTAAGACACCAAAATTTTTCCCTATGCTGAATTTCCAAAATCAATAAATCAAATCACATATAAAAAATATTTTTTTCCTGTCTATGTTAGTGCCATGGCAAACAGAAACTAGACAGGATAAGCAGGCAGAAAGATGGTTCAATATTTATTCCTTGACAAGCAAAGTTGGGAATTGAAAAACAAAAGAATACATAATGAGAAAAACTGCACAATGAAATTTAAAAAAATATAAAACAAATTTATCTAATAAAACCAACTCTATTTAATTGAAATTCATAATGAATCATTACTACCATGCCATCTTAATCTGTAAAGGGAACTCCTCCTCGTGTTACATTAATTTAAAATGAACAGAAAACTTCAAAGTCTTTATTTTTTAACCACTAATAATCAGCACTTTATCTGTCAATCAATTTAACAATTTTGAAATTTGAATGCAGAAATAAGGATCAGTATAGGAGAACTTAAAAGAATTTTAAATTAGTATTAAATTGAAAAATTAAAAGGACCCTTACATATACACAGGGTTTGGGTTCTACACACCAGCAAGGATCAATTTAATTTCCTAAATCCCATTCAGAAGAAACCCCCAATGTGCAAGTATCTACCTTTCATGAATTCCACTAAACCCATGGCCCATATTTGGGGGACAACATCAATCACCCCCACCCTTCTTCTCCTCAACTTGCTATCTGTTGACATTGGAAACTTTCAATCCTTTCAAAATCTTCCCCATTACCCAATCTTTCAACTATTTCATTATCCTGCACTGGACAAGTACTACTCTTAATACAGCCAATTGCTCCAATAAACACATTTTTTCCCCACAGATTAATAATAAACGAGTATCTGTCTCGTTTTATAACCCTTCTCACTACTTTTTCATTGCATGGAAGGCAAAGAAAATAAAAAATAAAAAGAGGAAACAAAGTTCTGAAAATTTTGCAATGGGGTAACAACTATGAAATCCTACACTCACAATTCACAATTATCCTATCCCCCCCTTCCCTCTTATGCTTTTCCCTTCACCAAACTCAAGAAAATTCCTCACAGACAAAAAAAAAAACTTTTTTGAAAAATTCAAACTTTTCCCCCCCTTTTCCTCACAAATCACAATGTTTTCTCCCCCTATTTCACAAATCACAATTGATATCCTACATTTGCAAATCACGGTTCTCTCCTCCCTCGACCGTCTTCTGCCACTTTGCCCTTCGTCCAACCAAAACAAGATCCTCAAAGAAAACAATAACTAAGCAACTGAAAAATTCAAACTTTTTTCTGCCCCAGATTTAGAATTAAACACAACAGAGTGAGGAAACCAGAGAAGGAACAGGAATTATAAACTAAACAGAGAAACGGAACAATAAGCAAGAAACACAAACAGCTTTAGCAAGTAAAAACAAAATTTGGCTCAAACCAATGAAAAGGGTTGGAATGGTAGTAAGTACAGTGTAAAAAGTTAAGAAGTACAAAAGGGTTGGAATGAAATCAGCGAGAATTGAAAAAAGATTCGTAGAAGCAGAACAAGTACAGTAAGAAGAGGGGCAAAATGGGAAATATGTGCATAATCGAAGACAAGAAGAAGAGATAACCTGAGATGGGTTTGGTGAAGAAGAAAGTGAGATTGGAAACGAAATGGAATTGACGGTGCCAATGTATATTTACACACATATATATATGTCAGTATATATATATTTGACAAACTCAAAAAACTGTCAAAGCGCTTCTTGGTTGAATCTCAGTGGAAAGCTTTTCAAACTTCAAAAATCTACTTCTGATTCAGAACTTAGGCACCAGAATAGGGTTCTGTCATTTTTAATTATATATATATATATATATATATATATATATATATATATATATATTTAATACTACTCAAATTTATTATATAATAATAATAATAAATGTTTTGATTTCATCGAATATTTAATTTTTAAAATATTTTTTTATGTTGTAATTAGTCAAATTATTTTTTAATAATACTTCAAACGATCATATAAGTTAAGGATTCAATTATCTAGAATTATACTTTTTTTCATATTAGAAAATTAAAAGAATATCAAAACTACAGTGTATACATAAAAGAATGGTAGACAAATTATATTCAAATAAAGATGATTTTCTTTAAGCGAAATAATGTAAAGGATTTTTCTCGGGAGTTTAATTATCATATATTTGATGGAATTTTTAAAATGCTGTAATTATTATGAAAGTAAGTAAATTTATTGTTATAAAATATAAAATGTGTTGAACTATCTCTTGAACTTATGAAACAGATACTCACCATGAATGATGCTTGAATGCTCTAATTTTTCATGTTCAAAATTCAAAAACACAAAATTACTATATTATTTATTTATTTTAAAAAATAATAATGTTTTTGTTTAAACTTCTGAAAATATTATACAATCTGAAATTACCATCGAGAAGTTTTCCTAGTAAATTCAAAAAAATAGTGTTCCGAAACAAAAGTATTTTTGAGCATCTTCATATACAAAATTGCCTTCTTTTTTTTCTTTTTCAAGCAACTTTTTTTATACATTTTTACTACTATTACTTTAAAACATAACTTAAAGCTTTCAATGTCATGCAAATTATAAAACTTTAACAATTTCACACAATCAAGTATAAACTTTAGGAGATTGAATAATAGATCGATAATCAAACATTTTCATTGTATTCATATCCGTAATTTGACGTGCATAATAAATTCTTGAGATTTTAGTATATTCATGAATGTATAACATTGGTCTTTTTTATTTATACAATAATTTAAAATATTCATGCAGAAGAAAGTAATTATCATACACAAGTGTAATAATTTTTTCAAGCAAGGTCCTGCACTGACTCATCATGCACCGTCCTAGTTTCGCGTGAACTGCAGACCTGTGCAGGCTAAGGCTAAAAAGTCTAAAATCTCAGCCTACTCCTCATTTTTCGTACAGGTCTATCTGCACAGTCCGAGCCTAGTTTCGCGTGAACTGCATACCTATGCAGGCTAAGGCTAGAAAGTCTAAAATCTCAGCCTACTCCACATTTTTTGTACAGGTCTGTCTGCACAACCCAGGTCTAGTTTCGCATGGACTGCGGACCTATGCAGGCTAAGCTAAAAAATCTAAAATCTCAGCCTACTCTACATTTTTCGTACAGGTCTGTCTGCACAGTCCGAGCCTAATTTTGCGTGAACTGCACACCTTTGCAGGCTAAGGCTAGAAAGTCTAAAATCTCAACCTACTCCACATTTTTTGTATAGGTCTGTCTGCACAGTCCGAGTCTAGTTCTGCATGGACTGCAAACCTATGCAGGCTAAGGCTAAAAAGTCTAAAATCTCAACCTATTCCACATTTTTTTTGCAGGTCTATCTGCACAATACAGACCCCTTTATCAATCCTACAAATAAATAGCCTTTTTAATCATAAAAAAATATTAAATAGAGTGACAATAATACACACTCCACCATTATTGTTTTTAGTTCTTTAAGATCCTTTTAGTTATTTTATGTGACATTAAATTCAAAAATAAACATTGGTCATAAAATATTGACAATTAAAAGTTATTTAGGCTAATTCAATATATAATTTTTATTTAAGAGAGAGAAAGAAATTATAGTATTATGATAAAAAAGTTTATATTTGTTCAATTTTGAATATTATCTTGTCATTCCAGTGAACCTTCAAAATGCCCTCATATTAATATATTAGAAAAGTTTAAGTATAGTTTGAAACTAAAATTAATATTCATTAATACATTTCAAAATATTCAGTATAAAATAAGTATCAAAATCTCATTTAAGAATCCAAATTAATATATATATATATATATATATATATATATATATATATATATATATATATATATAATATAATATATATATATAGATAGATTG
>Ga0099822_1001331_pt1 | contig 28390 bp, 19 predicted proteins | sample CowpeawhiteBW_FD_76839 | JGI IMG/M metagenome (GOLD analysis project Ga0099822, IMG submission 76839) | Root nodule microbial communities of legume samples collected from California USA - Cow pea white BW | ecosystem: Host-associated > Plants > Roots > Nodule | place: USA: California | collected... | reverse complement strand
GTGGACTTTGGAGAAGAAACAGCAATGGGTGCCACCATTTTTTGATGAAACCTCACTCTGTCACCATAAAGCAATGGTTTTGAAACTGTAATCATCAAGTGCAGTGGGAAGCATTGTTGGATATGCTTTGGACACGTGGAATTTGGTTGGTGGATTGTTCTACATAGATGTTTATGAACCTCAGATTAATTGTGGAAGCAGTGAAGTAATGTTAATGTTTGAAGTGTACAAGAAAAAATAACTACCTTTGAATCAGGACAAAATTTAGAGAAAGTTTTGTTTTTGGACTATGTTGCCTCTCTAATTAATTAGAGCTTGAGCTTAATAACTCATTTCAATTTTAGTTACTCTGTTGTGTTGTGGTCTAATCTTTAAGTTTGTTTGTATTTATTTGTTACATTTTGAAAAATTAAGTATTTCTACAAGTGAACATATTTAAAATAGAATACATACAAGAATTGTGATTTTTTTAGAAGACTAGATACTTTTATTTAAGATAAGAGGTAATGTTTTGGATTAAATAAAAAACAAAAATTATATCTAAACCTATTTCATTTGCATGAAAGTTTAATGCAAATTACTCAAAACAATCTTCAATTTTGTAATTAACATTTATGTAATTTTATTATCAACTAATTATAAATGGTAATAATGAATATACATATTTATAATTAAATAATAATAATAATAATAATGTACAACTATAAATATAATTACATTATGTATAATTAAACAATACATTATAAACTTGGTGGAGTTTTTTGAATTGGTTCTTTTTGGAAAAAATTGATTTTTAATTAAAATGTCACTATTTTTTTTAAAAGCTTTTATCAAATCTTTGTAATAAAATTTATTCATTTCTATGTAAATATTGGAAATAAAAACAAAATAACAATAAGACAACTTTGTATAATTAAAAATAAGATAAATAATGGTTTTGATATTTGAATACATAGATCAGTATGATTTAGTTTCTATTAGTCCTTGAATGTATAATGATTGAATATATAAAAAATGTAATTAATTAAAATTTGTTAATTGTAATATGTAATATTTCAGGATCAATTCAATATTAAATTAATTTTTTAAGAACTCTTTGATACGAGGTTATAAAATTTAAGATTAAATTATAATACTTTACATATTGAGTACTGATAAAATATTCAGGTGATTAAAAGACTAAATATTAATTACTGATTTTAATTCATTTGTTAAACCAATCTATACTATTGTTAAACTAATTATCGCATTCCCATTTCTTTCATATTCTACATATATCTCTCCGTCAGGAAGCTTCTTCCTTGTCTCTGCGGTTAACTTTTATGTTCCTTTATGACTCATACTTTGATTCAAGCACATCCTTCTACATTTCATATTGTTCCACTTCTAGTCTCCACTTCCATTTTGTAAACAAAATATTATTAAAGAAAACATCGGAGGAGTGCTCAATTTCTGCTTAAGTCATTGTGATCCATATTAATACCACTGTGCCTATAACCAATTGTTGCATGAGCAGTTTATTTCAGACTGCATAAGTACACCGACAAATGGAATAAACTGTTTCATCTACTTAAAACCTTTGTCAAACTCCATTATTTATGCATAAAATGTGAGACATGCATTTCTTAAACAAGGTGCCACCCAGACATACATTAAACATAAACTTCTTACTTAGAGTAGCAGAAGTTGTAGCAGCCAAGCAAAGGAAAGTCACTAATTTCAAATTATGCAGATTGTATTTCCATACATAGACAGCAAATAACAAGATTACTATGTACAACTTAAGAAACATAATAGTATAAGCTGTGATGGAAGTAGCATCCATGTGTCCATCCATACAAAATAAAAATCAGACAAATACTTGCCACCAGGAAAAAGGCACAAGAATTTACCATTACCCAACCACAGCCCTGGTTCCACCAACTAGCCAACTTCAACTAAAGCTAAAATCAAGACTCAAGTATACAGAGATTGAGAGTGACCCTGAATGGGAAGATAAATGAGAGCTTGTAAAAGGGATGTCGGCTAATTACAAAGTAGAATATATATGTTGTTGACTTAATGCTTGCAAGGTTGGCGCCTGTACTAGTTCACAATCTTAAGCGATGATTTCCCTGACAAGCCAATCCAAACTAGGATAAGAGAAGTACAAAATGAGAAAAGATGGGAGGGCAAACAGAATTGTAACAAGTACATACAGAGCCAAAATGGCAGCACTGGCTGGTATTGCATACAAGACAATCAAAAGAAATATAATGACCAATGGGAACTTTGCCGTCACCTGGACAAAGAACAATAGTGACTTCCGAAAATAAAGATACAGTCTTTCCATATTGAGGAGATTACCAGTATTGCCATGATATTGATTATAATTTGATACCTCTGGATGGCGAACTTGCCCCCTCCGATGGTTTCCATGGCTTACCTGGCTTCCCATATTCATTGAGAGTTGTTGGTTATCACCACAGAAAGGTGAATGTGATTTCAGTCTATCACCATTCATGCTCTCAACCATCCAGAGAAGAAAGTAGTTTTTGCGAGGGAATTTAAGATTTCCACGGTAAACTAAACGGAAAGATAGAAGGTTGCACCATGGACAGGAGATGAAAAGGGGAAGTTGAACAGGCAGCGTTGGAAATTTCACAACAGCCCATTGCAATCCAAGGATACAATTTTTACAAAGAGTATGGCCACACCATAAAACATAGGGCACGTTTTCAACAATATTGAAAGATTCCCAGCATATTGGGCATTCAAGTCCTTCCTCTCTGCCCATAATAGAAGTCTCGTCGTCAGAACATTCTGAAGTAGAATGAGTAGGCTTTGAAGAATCATTTTTCACTCCCACAGTTCCAGCAATGCAATTTGATGCAAAGCTCCACATTCTGAATTACAATATGTAAATAACCAATCAGGAAGTGTCATCCAGATGTCAATTTATCATTAATGATGACTGAGCCAAAAGCATAAATCTGTAACATGCCTGCAGGACAAGCTCACATGAGTAACAAGAATCAACCAAAAACTATACAAAAAAAAATTGTGATAATAACATTTTGACTCGACAATATAAATTTTGTATAGACAGAAGTTAAATTCATTTGAAGTAAAGCTATAGCCATGATCATCTGCAATCCAGTTAATCTACTGCATGCATTTGACACACTTTCTATAACCATTACCAATCAGGAACTATATTAACACCATTAATATACATTTTTGTACCTATAAAGATTTTCTTGAGTTTTCTGTTCGTTCTTGTGAGCAAGCAGCCAAATTCAAACAAGACATAAATGATACAACTTCATACTACATGCATTTAATATACTTTGTAAAGTAAATCAATCAAATATAAACTAATAAGTATATTCCACATTACTCTGTCAGTAGTTAAAATCCAACTTTTTCCTGTTTATCCTTTGGGATTGGGAGTGAAAGGGCCAGCCAACTGGCAAGAATGTCAGTGTCACACACTAACGCATAGAAAGTAATTTCTTTAATCATACTCATGAAAGAACTAATGAATATTATCATCCATGCTTGCTACTCCCTAAATATGAAGCATAGGTTAGTAGGATCCAGGGAGCAAACAGCCCTGATGACCTACATATTTCAATAAAAATCAAGCTTTTCAGTGTTTGATAAAAAAATGGCCATATGCCACCACCTCTACCCTACACAATTAATAAACATGGAACCAGAGGAACTTATACCCAAGTAGATGAAAAGACATTAGCAAACAAAATCTCAATACAGCATAGCATCTAGCCATATAATAAGTTTTGTTTTTAAGAAGTTGCTTTCAGTCCTAAGAAGAAGTTTCCAACCACTGTTTTGTACAGAATACTAGACATGAAGAACACAAACGTAGGCATGTGTGGATGTATTCACGATTACAATCTACAGGTATGATCATGAAGCATGCATACTGTAAGATCCGAAAAATTAGTTAATTTAAGGAAAGTAATTATTTTATTTTAAATAATATTTAAATTATTAAATGTGAATAATTATAAAATGGTGGTATCAAAGTTAATTTTTTTATGTTTAAAACGGTGGTATAAAAGTTATAAGTTAAAAGTTTTTTTTTTTTTAATTTTAAAATCCGTGTAATTTGTTTTCGAAGTAATTTAGTAGCATTCTGACGGGTGTTACACACACAACACTACTGCAATTGATGGTATATAAATAAAGATAGTTCAATCCAGTCACCCATCAGTAAACAAATACGAGTAACATATTTTAACTAGCTGCTTACTCTTATATGCACTGACTCAACTATATAGCATAACTCAACCATACAGTTATATTAACATTAACATCAAAACTCACCACCTAATGATCAGCATTAAACTTTTCGTTTTGGCCAAGCACACGAAAAGCTTGGCATGTAGATACCAATGAAATCAACTATTGTGGCACCCAATAACGCAAATGCATATTAGCTAAAAATTTAACTCCAGAGTTTCCAACCCATTTAAGCTATTAATAATTTTATAGCAGATAAGAAACTTACTAGGCCAATCTCCTGTGTTTGAATTTTATGTAATTAGGAGAAAGAAACACACAAATTTTTTTAATATAAAAAAAAAAACATAAAACCAATTTTTTTATCCATGTATATTAAAAACTATGCCTTTATTTCTTCAATAACCCTATCGCCCAATTGAGAGATCAGGAGACTGTTTAAAAGGCAGAATTTTAAGGGAAAAAAAGACAAAGATTTGATATTTTCACTTCTGCATAGTTCATATCAAACTTCACTTCATTTCATAGCTAGCCCCAATTCTAATGGAGGTTCAGAAATCAAAATCAACTTCTTAAAAATCCCAAAACCCCCGTCAACAACAAAACAGTCAACATTTTAACCACTCAATCAACACGAAAAAAAAATAGCAAATTTCAATCCCAAATCAGTTGTCAGCAAAAAACCTAATTCAAAAACCAAGCGTCTTGAGAAACACGAAAAGAAAAAGAATAACAAGCAGAAACGAAATTAGATGGGGGAAAATAAGAGAATACCGGTTTGGCGCAAAATTAGAGGCTTGGCGAAGAGAGATGAGGACAGTGGCACCATGTGAGAGAGAGAAAGGGTGGCTTCCCCAATTTGACTGAAACCAACTCACTGGTAAACGACGTCGTTGATTGACCTGGTCCCACCCACGCAAAGGCCTTGATATCTAACAAAGTGAGAGATGAATAAGTGAATCTCTCTCAAAATGGTTCAAGATTCTCTCTCTTTATATAAAAAAATCGATCATAACAAAAAGTGAAATATGCGTAATGTATGGATTTTCACCGGTAAAATATATAGAAATTTGTTTATATTAGTTTTCTACATTTATCTATTAAATAATTTTTAAAATTAAAATAATCATTTTATTTTTGTTTTTTTTAATTTGATATTTTTAAATTTAATTATGAATATACTTATAAAATAAATAAAGATTATTTACGATAAAGTTATAAAAGTTATTTATATTTAATTTCATAATTAAATCTATAATAATAATAATAATTTTTAACATAAAAAAAAGTAACACACATACGTAAATATATTTTTACTATGTCTTTATTTGAATAATCATTCATAATAGTTTTAGTTTACCACATGCTAAAGCCATTTTCGAGGAGGGTCAATTCGGAGTACACTGAGTGTTTGGACAAAAGAATCTTTCATATGATATATGTTTCTTTATTACATGTTATTTATCACAACTTAAATAACAACGGAAAATGGCTAACTTAAAAAAAATAATAATAATTTTTTTGGAAGCTGTCATCGTAGACGTAGTTTATTATGAAAAGTTATGAAAAAATCTTAAAATAAAACATGTAGTTTGCGAGAATTAAATTTTAAATTTGGGAGTCGGTTATGACGTAGGAAAGGTATTAGTACTCTATATCGTGCGTCCGAAAATGGTATTTTTAATTAGATATACAAAGATAATATGGGTTTCAAGATGTTTAATTTCCTCAAAAATAATAATAAAATAATATAGAAAAGAAACAAAAATATTTTTTTAATTTTGACGTGTCCGACAATGATAATTCTTCGTTCCTACGTATCTTCACTCATAATAGAAAATTTGGGTTACGTAATTCTTCTATAAATCTTTTGTGAAAATATGTTAGTGGAAGCTGGGCTTGAACAAAAGAGATGACTTGTGTGAACTGGGCTTTAATGAATGAGAGTTTGATATTATTTATTTTTTTAATTTTATATTTTTTAGAATTTTTAATAGAAGAAAGGTACAGAGTACTAGGACGATGCGAACAATCACATAAGTACTCAAACTTTTAATATGGAGACATTAGATGACAGACAATCATACAAACATTCCAAAAAAGGTATCGTTAAAGTTATTTGGATAAAATAATTGGATACTAGACGATGCGGACGACATTACATATCCAATCTTTCACAATTTATACGTATGAAATTAAAAAAAATGAGAAAGGAAGAGAAACATTATAATTAAATACTAGCAAATTTTTATAAGACTTTAAACTACTTTATATTGCTACCAAAATGCATATCGCAATTAGGTCTATTTATATACAAGTATCAATTAATTATAAAGTCAAACATGAGAACTATATACATTCCTATTTCAAACTATCATATAAAAAAGGCCATGCAATTTCATTCGACCATTATTATATTTTCTAAACGAAAATGTGAGTCCCCTCTAATCATCATTAAAATCAAAAGTGTATTAAAAGTCCATGCATCACATTTCAATTTATCAAATGAATAAACTAACACTTGTAAGAATATAAAATACACCATAGTATATTTCATTGCTTCAAAGTAGCACATTAATCCTACCAAACGAAATGGGCTTGAGGCAAAATCAAGTTATGGTTTTAAATGCAACTAAAAAAAAAACTATCCAGACTTTACAAATCATATTTCCTAATTAAGTAATCAAGGCTTTTTAAACACCAATAAGTCTCTAATAAGTCTTTGTTCCAAGAAAACTAAACACATGCACCTGTGATCCCCTGTTTCAATTTGGATGCCTTGACTCCAACCACACTAAATAAGAAAACATATTTGGTTTCATAGTGTATCATTCTTTGATAGAGAAAACACAAAAGAGAAAGTGACAGAAAAGACAAAGCTTGCAGAAGGAATAGTGATAGCCTTTTAGATCAATAATAGGCTTTTGTGAAAGATAACATTTCGAATTGTATGAAAGAGAAAGGGGTACACCATATATATGGACTCTACATGCAACATGCAATATACAAAAACGAAAAAACTAACTAAAACTAACTACCACTTGAAACCCATAGATTTTAATAGGCTTCCTCAAGCTGGAATATGAATATTTAACAATCCGAGCTCTGAAATAAAATTTTTGAAACTACTAAACTCCATAGGTTTTGTGAACATATATGCAGGCTGGTTCTAATGGGTAGAAGTTGGAAAAGTTTTTCCTTTAACTTTTCACGGACAACATGACAAAACAAGTTAATGTGTTTGGTGCGCTCGTGAAAGCTTAGGTTATGCGCAATATGTCTAGCCGCTTGGTTGTCACAGTAGAGGGCAGAAGGAAGAAAGTCCTTTACGTGTAGATTAGTGATAAGATATGTGAGCCACTGTAGCTCACATGTTGTTGTTATTAATGCCCTATATTCCACTTCTGAAGATGAACGAGATACTGTGCTTTGTTTTCTAGTTTTTCTCGAAACAAGGGAGGTTCCAAGGAAAATGCAAAACCCTATGGTAGATCTACGAGTTTCAAAACACGAGGCCAAATTTGAGTCACTGAAAGCCTTGAGATGAACCTTGTTGTTGGTTTCGAAGAAAATCCCTGAAGAGGGATTGCCTTTAAGATAACGTAAGATCTTGTGTATGGCTTGGTGATGACGTTTCATAGGTTTCTACAGGAACTAGCTCAGAAAGGTGACAACATACGTGATGTCCGACATAATGTTGGTGAGATAAAGGAGCTTCCCAATCATTCTTCTGTAAACGTTTATGTTGTATACATTTTGGGTCGTCCTCTAGCATTGTTTTCACGTTTTTAACCATAGGTGTGGAACTGGGTTTGCATGCTGTCATATTTGCTTTAGTAAGAAGGTCAAGAGTATACTTTTTTTGACAAACATGAATGCCTCTCTATGATCTAGCTATCTTGAGTCCAAGGAAGAACTTTGCTTGTCCAAGATCTTTGATTTTGAAAGCTCCATCCAAGGATTCCTTTACAAAGTTATATCGGTCATATTATCTCCTACAAGAAGAATGTCGTCAACATATACAAGTAAAGCCAAAAGGAAGTCTCGGTTTTCTTCACAAAAAGTGAGAGATCATAATTGGTTTGTATAAAACCTATGCTGTGTAAATGAAAGTTCAATTTGGAAAACCATTGCCTATTGGCTTGTTTCAAGCCATATAAGGATTTGGTTAGCCGATATACTTGGTTGGGCTTAATGGAAGTAACACCCTGCGACAAGGTCATATATACCTCTTCTTCGAGGTCGTCATGCAAAAAGGCATTGTTGACGTCTAGCTTCAACTTATATTAGAGGAAGAGGTCAATAAAAATATTGCAACCTTTTTCATGCGTTTTCGTTTCAATATTTTTGGTGGTATGAGTATCAAAATTGGCAAATTCGCTCTCATGAAAGATAACATTGCAATGTATGCTTATTTCTCTAGTGTTGACATCCATGACAACGTAGCCTTTAGTCCCACTTTTGTAACCGAGGAAGACACATTTGCGAGATTGACGATCAAGCTTAGTGTGTCTGTTATCATTAATGTGAACATAACATATGCACCCAAATATCCTTAAGCTAGAAATATCAGGTTGAGAATTATGCAGAATTTCATAAGGACTTTTGTTGGTCTATAACATGTGAGGGTAACCTATTCATTAAGTGCATAACACGGCTAACAACATATGACCAAAATATTATAGGTAGTTTAGATTGAAAAATGAGACAACGAGTAACATTTAGTATATGTTGGTGCTTACGCTCGACGACGACATTTTGTTCAGGGGTATCATGTGATTCATAAAAATTCTTTTGATTAAATTCTTAGTCATTATATGTTCTTGTGATCTTAATATACTTATCAAACTAATTTTTGACAAAAGTAAGGAAATTGGACATCAAATTTTTAGCTTCACTTTTATTTTTCATGAGATACAACCAGGTATGCTTATTATGATCACCAACTATCGTAAGAAAATATTTGTGATCATATATAAAAGGTTTATTAATGGGTCCCCAAATGTCCATGTGAACAATGTCAAAAAGATTTCGAGCACGAGATATACTAAGAGGAAATTTTAACTTTTGTTGCTTACCAAGACAACAACATTCACAAGTTTCATTACTGTTAAAAGGTACGTTCACACAATCTTTACAAATTTTGTGCAAAACCTTATCAAAAGGATGTCCAAGCCTATAATGCCAGAGGTTGGATTTATGTCCTACACAATTTGCGCTTAGGTTGCTTTCTTGTTCGCATTTGGGCTTGCTTGGGATAATTTGTTGCGTAATACGATACAATCCTTCCCTTAAATCAACATGTCCAATCGTCTTCAAAGATCCCTTGTCTTGTATCTAGCATAAGGAATGAGAGAAAACAAGTTTAACATTGAATGTATATACAAGTTTTTGCAAAGACACAATGTTCAAAGTGAATTCTGGGATATAAAGAATGTTACAGAGAACAAGTTTTTCAGTTAAAACAACAATCACAACATAGTAGGTAACAACATGATAGTTATTTGGTAAGGAAACATGTATATGGTTAATCTTATAAAAACTAGTGTATGAAGATTTGGTATGCGTAACATTATATGTTGCACTTGTGTTTAAAATCCAATTACCTTCTGTTTCTTGAATACTAGAAGACTCACCCGTATGGATCTTGAGTTGATTTATCTCACTTTGTGACAATTTGTATGAGCTTAGTCAGTTGCTCAATCTGATTAAGGGTGAAAGAATCAGAACCTTGGCTCTTTCTTTATGTGTTTTGGGAAGCATCATCATCTTGACTAATTTCACTTTCTACATCAGTATTGATAGAGAAGGAGTTTGAGAAATGTTTGTTCCTTTGTTTCATCCATGGAGGGTACCCGTGTTTGGAATAACACTCTTCAGTCGTATGGTTCATTTTGTGGCAGAACAAGCACTATTTTTCGTAATTTCGTCCTTTTCCTCTTCTTTGACTCTTTCTTTCACCATATCGTTGCTCTTGTTTATTTTTTTGTTGAACATTATTGAGTATAGCCTTCCCTTTAGACTACGTTAGCCTATTCAAGTTTCTTTCGTGTTGCATAACCATGGAAAAGACATGGTTGATGTTGGGCAATGGATCCATAAGAAGAATTTGGGTTCTCATTGTTGAAAAAATATATCATAACCCTTTTAAAAAACATATTATATTTTTTAGAATCTATGTACCTCACAAAGGTTGACGTAAGATCGCAGTTGCACTTGGCTTTGCATGTGCAAGAAGGAACGGGCCTCAAAGATTCTAATTCTTCCTAAAGGATTTTGAGATTAGTGTAGAACTTTGTTATTGTTCTTTCTCTTTGTTTCATGGAGTGTATGTCTTGTAGGAAATATGAGATTCTGAAATTATCTCCTTTGGAAAAATGTTCTTTCAATTCCTCCCAAAGATCTTTTTACATTATCGACATAAATGACGCTTTGTGCTATTTGAGGCGATAAGGTGCGGGTTATCCATGAACGACCATAACGTTGCAACGTTCCCATGCATCAAAGAGCGCATTGTCCTTTCCAAGTTGTTTAATTCCTCCAATGATGAACTTCAACTTATTTTTTGAGAAGATGACATGTTTCATTCATTTGCACCATGAGTGATAATTTCCTCCATCAAGGGATGATGTGACCAAGACCATTGCTGAGTTTTCCCCCAGATGCAGGTAGTAGGGACTTGATGGGTTTTGTGAAGAATTAGCGTTGTTAGTCATCATGTTGAAGCAAGAAACGAAAAAGAACAAGAAGAAGGGTTAGGAAACCAAGAACGAGAGAAAACAAAAAGAAGAATAAGAGATGGTAGAGCAAAGCAGGATTGACTCGCTTTGATACCATATTAGGTTTCATAGCGTATCATTCTTTGATAGAGAAAACACAAAAGAGAAAGTGACAGAAAAGACAAAGTTTGCAAAAGGAGCAGTGATAGCCTTTTGGAGTAGTAATAGGCTTTTGTGAAAGATAGTCTTTCGAATTGTATGAAAGAGAAAGGGGTACACCATATATATAGACTCTGCATGCAACATGCAGTATACGAAAACGAAAAAACTAACCAAAACTAACTACCTGTTGAAACCCATAGATTTTAATAAAACATTTGTCATTGGTTTTCAAATCACTCTATTCCATTATCGCAATTCAAACATAAACTCAATAAAGCAAATTCATACAAAGTCAAAGTAACCAATTATCCTCCCTGCTAATAATCCAACTCCAATCAAAATCAAAATCTCAATACAAAAACCATATTCAAATAAGATTATCCGAAATGACAATTATCAAGGAACAAAACATAAATAGCATAATTTGATCCGCAATTAAACATCAACACTCAAACAACAACGTCGTGACGACATTAGGGTTCACAACATCAACATCTCCATTCATACTTTTCAATCCCCAATCAAATCCCTAATTGTCGCGGTAAAAATAAACAAATGATTGTTTAAGAGAAAAAGAGATAGGTGATTACTAAGATGGAAAACCCTTCTTCCTCTCCTTTGCGAACTCGGGCAGTAGCGTTGCGGAGCTCTCGTCGCTGAAGCGTGTAACTATGGAAATTGGTGGAAAAGAAAAAAAAAATAGAAAGAAGAAGTGTGAATGTATGCATCAGGTGGGAGATGGATAGATGAGTATGGAGTGAGGTGTGTGATGTGTGATGTGTGCGTGAGGTGGAGTGGTGAGTGTGATATAGTGTAGGGTGTGAGCGCCACATGGCAGTGTATGAGAGGAGAGAATTTGGGGTGGTGTGAAAAGAAAAAGTAAGGAATGAGATTAGTATTTAGAATTTGTGTTCATGGATAGGTGGTAAAAAAACGATGTGGGAATAGAGAAAACATTTCTATTATTTTTAACTTTTAATTAATTTAACCAATTAGTTTTTCTTTCATTTTTTATTTTCATTTTTATACACTTTATTTCACTTATTTGTATCCCTTTTTTTATTACTATTTACCATTTACTATTTTTTTAATTTTAAAAATCATTTTATTTGTCTGAACGAAATTAGGTGTTGACAATATGATAATTAGTTTATCAATCACTGAAACAATTATACTACCATGGCTAAAGTAATGATGGAAGCTTCATGAATGAGGGGTCTAGTTAGTAGGGATGGCAAAAATGGTCAGTTTGTCAACCCGTTTAAAAAAAATGGGTTGGGACAAAGATTTCAACTTATCACATCGACCCACCTAACTGCCAATCTATTAGGCCAGCCTATAGGTCAAACTAGGCCAACCTGCCAACCCGCCAACCCATTTAATACAAAAATAGTGTTTGATGTTTTCTTTGTGTAGTGTTTTGTTGTTTGTTTTCATTTCAATTGTTGGCTTTCTCATCATCTTATCTCACACTTAGAGGCAAAATCCCTTCCCTCCCACCACCACATGTCCACGACAAACTCATTCGCTGACAACCACCGAGGTTTGCATATCACTTTGTCAATCGCATTCGTTTGAGTTTTCTCTGATTCACAGGCTCGTAGATAGCGCATGTTCTGCTAGACATATTAAGCAATGCTTGTATGTGGTTGAAATGCAGTGATGTTAGCATCGATTGAGACCCAACCCTTGGTGACGATCTCCTTCACATCTTCATATTTGTTGTCAACATGTTTCTCTATAAATCAATCCTCTTTGTGGTTGTAATTTGGGAATTAGGGATAGAAATTGTGGAATTACATTGTTGGTGTTTGAAGAAAACAGTAGAAATGAAAATGTGTTTGGCATTAGGCGTGAAAGAGAGAGATGGATAAGCATATGAGAGAAGAAAGGGTAACGTGTTCTGATTGAGAAAGCTTGAGAGTTCAAGAGAAGTTGTACAGGTAGACATTGTAACAAATTTTGGGAGAAAGGAGAAGAATAAGGTTTATGAAGGAAAAGGAGATTACAAAAAAAATGTAATTGGGCCTAGTCTGTCAAGTACATAATAAAGGAGTGAAAAAAAATTATCCTAACTAGCGAGCCAACCTACCAGCCTTTGTTGCGGATTGGTTATGTGTTTCAACCCATTTTCACGTCGCAAGCTAGCCCGGCTTGAACCCATTTTTAACGGGCCAACGACAGGTCAGATTGACCCGTTTGTCCACCCCTTAATAGCTAGAGAGCTAAAGGTGTTATACCAAGTTGTCATTGTCTATTGTGACAAAAACAACATTATGCAGTTACCCAAGCTCAAAGTATGATATGATTCCAAATAGAATAGATGCAAATATTTAGGGATTGAAATATATTAAGAACAAACAATTTGAAATAAAATAGAGAAATATTGGATAAAGGGAAGGCATCACAAACCAATATTTAATAAGTCTAAAGATGATCGCCACAAGAATTGGGGAATTCTTAATAAGATCGCAATATGCAAGGAAAAACCTAGAAAATATAACCTCTAATTATTTTTGACAAAAGTGTTATACTCTATTATGAATTTTTGAAGGTTTATAAATATAAAATATAAAACATAATTTATGTGCCATTAATGCCTCATCCCATATAATTAACTCAACTTGATGTAATAATTTAGAAACCTCACTTCCTTGTTGGATATTACAAACTGGGGTATATAGTATTGGTACTGAAATCTTAAATTTTGACTGTGCCATTCTTCTTCCTAATAATAAAATAGATGCATTTCCACTTTATGCGGCTATTAGGACAATTTTTTGTTGACCACTCAAAGTTACAATCAATGTGTTCCATATGAATATTTTTCTTGTCCTGCCATAGCCATATATGAAGAACATAATTCATTTTTTCTTGTGAAAACCTGTATTATGTTCTCAAAAATTTGTCATTGCTTATCTATATAGTTTGTGAAAAGTAAAATCATATTACTATAATAAAGTGATTTAGTAGGTAATATAAGACATATGTAATGTGTTATCATTACCACCAGTAAGCAAATTGAAGGTTGATAGAAATTGATGTTGTTCATCTACTATGTTATAATTAAGTTCAACATAAATTAATCTATTTTCTAGATGACTTGTAACATAGCCATTAGGATAAGGCATGCATGAGTAGTCCTTCAAGCTCTTTATCTTTATTTGGAGAAGGTTTTGTACCTCCCATAATGTAAATTTTGTAACAAGTCAACATTTATAAACAATTCTACATAAAAAAAAAGGTTAATGGTACATTGGAATATATGGAAATTTTTAAGTATAGACCGTAAGAGTTTTTATACTTATTAGTCTGACTATTTTTCTTTAATTATATTAAATGCCATGTAAAAGCCATTCCCAAGTCTTCTACCAGGAAAATTGTGGATTATTGACATAATTAAACAACAATACATTTACAAACAAATTTATGAGATAATGTTCTAAACCTCATTCCTTTGCTTCTTTAATAGCTTCAACATATTATGTATATCTACTAAGAATCCCTATGCAAAGCAAGCTTTTATGAATGTGGAATACATTATGTTATCAATTGACAGTGTTATAGAAGATGGATTAATTCGAAATATTTCCGCAAAAGAAACCCTTTTTCTCTGGATTTGGCAGTTGATACTAGATTTGTTGATGCATGACCTATTTGGGTTATTGGGTAGTCAAACAATTTAGTAATTCATAACACTGTTAGGAGGAAAGCAAAAATAGCTTGGATGTGAAAATGACCAAAACATTACAATTGTTCATACATGTCAATAAAAGGATATGAATAATGAAGTATTTTTTTCTAGTATCAACGTTTCTTATATTATAATAGATTACTTTATGCCAAAACAATAATGGTAGAGAAGATGTAATTGAAATAAACCTCGAGACTTTGATATTAGATAACAACCCACAAAAATATAAATAAACCAAAAAAGTATATTATTGTATAGACTAAAAAAAATTATTGTATAAAATTAAAAAACAAAGGAACAACACCATACTCAAGAATATTAGATAACAACCCACAAAGATATAAATAAACCAAAGGAAATAAAAAATAATGCTTACAAAAATATAAATAAATCCAAGAAAAAAAATTAATTCTTACCTACAATTTTCCTTTAGGGTTTTATGAATTGACATCATGAAAGAAGATGGATTAATTTGAAATCTTTAGTGAACAAAGGAAAAAAGAAACCCTTGTTATCTATATTTGGCGGTTGATATTAGACCTGTTGATCCATGACTTATGTGGGTAGTTATATAATTTAGTAATTCACAACACTGATTGAAAGAAAGAAAAAATAATTTGAATGTGTAAATAACTAAAAAATTACAATTGTTCATACATGTAAATAAAAGGATATGAGTATAATGAAGTGATTTTCTTAGTATCTTCTTTTCTTATATTATAATAAAAGGAACAACTCGGTACTCAAGAATATTATATAGCAATCAAAAAAATATAAATAAACCTAAGAAAAAGAAATGTTTACAAAAATATAAATAAACCCAAAGGAAAATAAATACATACCTAATTTTGTTTTTTTGGTTTTTTAATTGGACAGTTAAAGAAGATAGATTAATTTGAAATATTTTCGTAAATAAAGGAAAAAAGAAATCCTTATTCTTTGAATTAGGTTGATACTAGATTCTCTAATCCACGACTTACGTGAACTATTAAGTAATCAGACAAATTGGTAATTCAAGAAAAAAAAATGACTTGGATGTATAAATGACTAAAATATTACAATTGTGCATAGATGTGCCAATAGAAGGATGACTATTGAGGTAATTTTCTTAATATTTGTTTTATATTATAATATATTATAATGTACTTAGAGATGTACAATAAGTCTTATAAGTTATTTTGCTTTTTATTGTCCATGAATATTAAATTACATTTGTCTAAATTTATACCATCTTTAACTTATTTCAAGTCTTATAACTTATTTTGCTTCTTATTGTGGATGAATATTAAACTACATTTGTCTCCCAAAATTCATACCATCTTTACCTATTTCAAAATAGTTATTTCATGTGTTTTTTTTATCTAATGCTTTAGATAGTTAATTAATTTAATTATGAGTATATGATCATATATAACTGAGTAAAATCATAGAGTGAATGCTCTGGATTAAGAGCATAATTAATTTTATATTTGTCCCAAGTTAATCAAAACCCTTCCAAAAGGTTGGTTTGAGGAAAAAATATCATGAAACTACATCGTTTTAAGTTCCTTGCATATATATTAAAAGAACCTTCTTTGTTCCTCGCCCCCTCTCTCAAAATCTAAGCCAAACCATGTTCTATTCTCAACCCTTCTCTTTCACTCTCACTCAACATTAAGATCCTTTTCTCTCTCACTTCCCTTTTCTTTCTCCGTGAAAAAGAGAAGAAAATTGAAACTCCGATTTCAATTTCAATTCCATTTTCAATTTCACTTTCGTTTGGATTACTCCGATAGCTCCAATTCATGGCTGCGACAAAACCCCAACGCACTCCACAGGAAGTGGAGGACATTATCATCCGCAAAATCTTCCTCGTTTCCATAACCGAAATCGAGAAGACAAGCGCAACGGATTCAAGAATCGTGTATTTGGAACTAACAGCTGCGGAGATTCTCAGTGAAGGGAAGGAGCTTCGCCTCTCGCGGGATTCAATGGAGAGGGTTTTGATCGACCGTCTCTCCGGAGACTTTTCTTCCACCACCGGAGAAGCCAGTGAGACGCCGTTCCAGTACCTCATCGGATGCTACCACAGGGCGCATGAGGAGGGGAAGAAAATTGCGAACATGAAGGACAAGAGCTTGCGCTCGGAGATGGAGGCGGTGGTGAGGCAGGCTAAGAAGCTCTGTGTCAACTACTGCCGGATTCATTTAGCCAATCCCGAGCTCTTTCCGAGCCGGAACTCGGCTGGTACCGACGCCAAATCGCCGCTACTGCCGTTGATTTTTGCGGAGGTAGGTGGTGGAAGCGTGTTCGGGGGCGGTGGCGGGGCCAAGAGTCCGCCGGGGTTTCTGGAGGAGCTTTTCAGGGACCCGGACTTTGACAGCTTGGACCTGATTCTGAAGGGGTTATATGAGGAGTTGAGAGGGAGCGTGATGAATGTGTCTGCTCTGGGGAATTTTCAGGATTCTCTGAGGGCTTTGTTGTATTTGGTTAGGTTTCCCTTTGGTGCCAAGTCGCTTGTGAATCACGAGTGGTGGATTCCCAAAGGGGTTTATGTGAATGGCCGTGCTATTGAAATGACCAGCATTTTGGGTCCCTTTTTCCATATTAGTGCTCTTCCTGATCAGGCCTTTTTCAAGGGCCAGCCTGATGTTGGGTGAGCTTAAGAGTGTGACTTTAGCTTTTTCGAAATTCACGTGTTGACTGGTTTTATTAGTCTTCTTGCTTTTCTTATTGCATGCATTGATGAGAGCAGCCGAAGAGAGTAACATTCATGTGATTGCTTGGTTTCGTTTTTGAAAATTTGATTAGAGTATACCTGATCAGTTAAGCAAATTTGGTTAGTGTAAATTGGATGTGCTTTTCTATTCTATGTTTTGGTTTAATGGAATAGAAACAATGGTTATGTTGGTCCTTTTCGGTGAATAGTAATGAAGGAAAAAACCCAAGGACGTTCCTCGCTTTGGACCTTGAGAAGTATTACTTCGGCAGTTTCTTTAGTCTTCAAGCTTCTTAATTTTTATATATGTTGAGATGTGATACGGCTTCTACTTTAATGTCTTTAATTTTTAATGTGTTTTTAGCTGATAAGTGGTAATTTCCATACTCCGACAATAAGAAAACATGAAAAATAACACTGGAAAATTCACTTATATTGATTGATAGTTACATTTAATTGCCATTATGGATTACCTTCATTTATCATCCTGTATTTAGCTGCTTCCTTGAATAAAGGACTACAGTATTGCACTGTAACTAATCTCTCCTCCTTTGTCATTCTGAACTACAACAAGCTCTGTTTGTGTTTGGTAAGATAGTCTTGCTTCCATTTTGTCAAACTGCATTGGTTACTAGGAGGTGGCTTCCTTCTTCCTCCCTTCCTTCCTGCTAGTGCATTATAGACATCCATTCATACGTCCTGATTTTTTTTTTTTGTTTTTGCAACTTCGAGCATTCTTAATCCAAGAAAATGGCGGAAGAGTGAAGTGGTAGCACTCTAATCCCTATTTATATAAATAAGGGTGATATACAAATTCAGTACATGAGACTTACATTGAAATTCAATTGGGATTTGTGCCTTGGAGTTGAAACATAGAAGGATATACTTAGTGTAATGTTTAATGAAGAGATATCAAAGGAAAAAAAAGAGATATACACCTGGTCTTCTTTGATTTGGAAAAGGCATCTGATTGAGTGCCAGGAGAGATTTTTTGGAAGTCTTAGACAAGAAAGGAGTTTGTATTGAGTATTAATGAGCAATCAAGGTCATTTATGATGTTGGGGGGTCACTACTAGGCTGATAGGACTAGTGGATTTTCCTATAGACATAGGCTACATCAATTGTAAATTTGATCTCTTTATCATATTCTAGAACTTCCATAATTTTTACATCCTAGTGCCAATGCCTAGATGTGTGCTTTTTGACTGTAGACAATATATGTTGGTTAGAGAATCAGTGAAGAAAATAAATGGGAAGTTAAAGGTGTGAACTGAAGCTTTGGAAGATCATGGATTTTGCTTAAGTGGAAGTAAGATAGAGTATATAAAATGTATGTTTGGTTAGAGACAAAACAACCAGGGGCCACAATGTATATGTTAGCACAAGTCACATGATTAAAGTATCTGGGTTTCATTATGAAGGATGATGGAGACTTAAATGGAAACCTAAATCATAGGAGATTTTAGTGGGTTTAGAAAAGGGGGAGGAGTGCATGTTTTTTGTAATAAAAAAGTAGCACTCAAGTTTTTAGAAAACTTTACCACATTGCCATAAGTGTTGTGATGCTATACGGAACTGAATTTTGGACATTATAAAGCCAACACAAGAATAATCTTAATTGAGTTGAAATGAGAGTGTTGCATAGTGAGTCAGCTTAATAGACAATATGTGAATAGGGATGAATGCCTTTCGCAAAATGTTGAGATAGGACTTATTATATATAGAAAGGGCAGTATTGTCTTGCCATACATGGTTTGGGTTTGGTTGGAGCAGAAATACAGAAGCCTAAGTAAGAAGAGTTAGATTAAGTGGTGGGTAGTACTGTTGTCAGAGACAAGAAGGAGAATATAGGTAAAAGAATTACAATCTAGATCAAGAATTTATATTTTGACGTAATTTATGACTAATCATCATGGCACCGTTTGATTCATGTTGCCAGTTTCACTTGATGGGAAAAGGCTCTGTTGTTTATATGCAACCCTATATTCTTGTTCCACTTCGTGCTTACTGTTTCCCTATTAAAGTCTGTATGTTTACTGCATGAACCCAAGTTCCGAGACTTATTTGAATGGGATACTTAATTCTTTATTATTTAATCAATCTCCTCCCTTTTTAACAATTTTTTTCCCTTTGAAATCCAGGCAGCAGTGTTTTTCTGATGCATCAACTAGGCGACCAGCTGATTTGTTATCTTCATTTTCCACTATCAAAACTGTCATGAACAACTTATATGATGGGCTAGCTGAAGTTATGCTCATCCTTCTTAAAAGTACAGATACTCGTGAAAGAGTACTTGAGTATCTTGCGGAGGTCATCAATATAAATGCATCCAGGGCTCATATACAGGTAACTTTCTTTCTTATCGGCAAGATAGATTGTGTTCAATTGGTTGGTTCTTATTTTGTTTCATTTTTTGTCTGCATTCCTTGTCATTATATTCATGCTAAAGTTTACAATTTTTTAACTTGTACCTGCTCTTTTGTTGCAAGTCCATTTTTTTTCACAATATATGACCGTAATTTAATATTTTTCTTATGGAAAACAGGTTGACCCTATTACTTGTGCAAGTTCAGGCACCTTTGTAAATCTCAGTGCTGTCATGCTTCGTCTATGTGAGCCATTTCTAGATGCAAATTTAACAAAAAGGGATAAAATTGATGCAAAATATGTACATTACTCAAATCGCTTGAAGATAAGGTGAGGGCTTGTCTTGTGGATATTAAAATTCTCACGGAAGTTTTATGTATCAACCTATTGGTAACTTTTGGTCATGGTTCTATTTTAGTGGGTTGACTGCTCTTCATGCATCATCAGAAGAAGTTGCTGAATGGCTTAATAGTAAAAACCCAGCTAAGACTGGGGCAACCAATCAATATAATGATGATCAGAAACGCTTACAACAATCCCAAGAGGCCAGTAGTTCTGGTAGTAATAATGCCGGTGAGCTCTCAAATGAAAATTCTGCACGAGCTGAAAAGACGAAATATTCATTTATTTGCGAATGCTTCTTTATGACCGCAAGAGTGCTCAACTTAGGCCTTTTAAAAGCATTTTCTGACTTCAAACATTTAGTTCAGGTAATCACATGTATGTCTAGTAAAGTTGGAAGGTGTTGGTATTATTTTATGGGGTCTCACTGTTATTGCTACCTTACTGTTCATTTGGTTTGAATGATTTTTTCTAAAGTTATATAGGTATAAACGCCGTAGTCATATTGTATACAGGATATATCTAGGTGTGAAGATGCTCTATCCACACTTAAAGCAATGCAGGAGCGGGCACCTACTCCTCAGGCAGAATTGGATATAAATCGACTTGAGAAAGAAATGGAGTTGTATTCACAGGAAAAATTATGTTATGAAGCTCAGATTTTGAGGGTTGGTCCTTTTTCTTATTGCTTTGAAATTTCTTTCTTGTTATCTATTGTAGCACATGTCCATATATGAAAACAAAATATGTTGCTTCTGTGTTTGTATTGTGGGTCTTTTGGGGGAGGGGGTGTGTATGGGGTTGAGAAAATTAATTACCTTGCTTAGCTTTATTGTTTCTGTAGCAGTAGTAGTTGTAAATCTATTATTATATATAGTATATACAGATCTTAATCTGCTACCAAAGTAATCTTTTTCAATTTTACTATATCTTGTATTGTCTCCACGTGCATAGATCTGTGCTACAGTATAAATAAGACTAAATGTGTACAGTGCTGTTCACTTAAACCTTCGTTTTAAAAGGTTTCTTTAAGATCCTTCTCTCTCCATGTGCTAGTGAGTATCTTTCTAAATGCGAAACACCAATTTTCTCCTTTTCAGTCCTGTCCTTTTTCCTGTAGTTGTTTGGCTATGACTTTTCTTTTCCAGCAGTCTTGTAAAACAGTCGCTTGAATTACTTTCTAGCATATGTATTTACTGAACTCTGTCAGGGACTCTAGGGTTTTCAAATTAGTTACATCTATAACAAGCTGCACATGTTTTTTATGCTCTTTAAGGGAGAGTTTGTAGTATTCTAGAGATCTACTCTTCTGCTAAACGTTGTACTACTGGATGTACTTAGACCTATGCAATTTATATATTTGTATGGTATTGTTTATCTGTTGCTTATCACAAATGAGCTTCTTTTTCTACTTTTTTCTTACAGAAGCGTTTCTTAATTTTCTTTCGTGAAATTTGGAGAGTGGTGGAACTTATGCCCTTTTTATTCCCTAGCTTAGAAACACCTACTTCAACATGGATACAATATGACACATACACAGGGATATAGAAAATTATAAAAGTTATAAGACACAACATAGGTGTGATTTTTTATTTTTTTTTATATATAAAGGCTATCTATTTGAAAACATCTCTATGAATTATGAGATCCCAACTAGGTCGGTGCCCTAAAGCTCAACAGTCACTTGCTGTCAAGAGGGTATAACATAGGTGTAAATACAATATATAACGTTAACATAAATTACAAATTGTAAATCAGAAGATAAAATTCATGTTTTAAAATGATCATGAATCTTATAAACACATTACAATTCTAAAATTTATCCAGTTATTATTGTTTTCCTATCAGTATTAGTTAAAAAAAGAAAAAAATTATAAAGATGCAACCAAAGTTTTTGGAAGTGTCCATTTAGTGACCGACATTTGATACGCTTAACTTGATGATTACATTCTACAGATTATGTTATTCTAAATTTTAAATGTTCACTTGTATTTGATACTTGATTTGTCAAACATAAGCTGTAGACAAGTTCTTGTTACTTTTAAGTGTTCTTTCTGACTTGCAAGTTGGAATTTAAATATTCCGATTTTTAATTATTTGCTTCACATTTTTTCTTAGGATAACACACTTATTCAAAATGCACTGTCCTTCTACCGCTTGATGATTGTTTGGTTGGTTGGCTTGGTGGGTGGTTTCAAGATGCCTCTACCACCAACTTGCCCTATGGAATTTGCTACCATGCCTGAACATTTTGTGGAAGATGCCATGGAACTTCTAATATTTGCTTCCCGGATTCCAAAGGCCTTAGATGGAGTTGTGCTGGTAGACTTCACCTCACAAGTGATTTTCTTGGATTAATTCTTTCTCCCAAATTCTTCTTATGCAAGATAATGAGAATATTTATTGTTCTGCAGGATGAATTTATGAATTTTATAATTATGTTCATGGCCAGCCCTGAATTTATTAAAAACCCTTACCTGAGAGCAAAGATGGTTGAAGTTCTGAACTGCTGGATGCCTCGTAGGAGGTAACTAGTGTCTTTCTTTTTGTGTAAAACTGGAAAATTTGCTTATCATCATCATTATATTGTGAAAATTTGTTTAGTCTTTAAGCTATAATTGAGTACATTTGTTCTTCCTGTGCTATTCCCTTTCTATCCCCTTTCTACAGTGGCTCATCTGCAACAGCCACTCTATTTGAAGGCCATCAACTCTCTCTTGAGTATCTTGTGAGGAATCTTCTTAAACTTTATGTTGACATTGAGTTCACTGGTTCTCACACACAGGTTAGTCTGCATTTTAAGACTGTTGGTCGCATGGCCAACCTATTTTTCCCCCTAATGCTTTCAATTTCTAGATTAAGTTAAAGAGAATAAAGTCAAGTTGTTTGGAAATCTCACCTCTCTTCTTGATTGTGTTGAAACTCAAGCTTGATTGTAAAAATGGGGACTATGTTAGTGTTTCTGTTTTTACTTTGTGATGACTTAAGATTGATAAATAATTATATTTCATTGAAATCCTATGCATGTGATTGATTAGCCAGTGAGAGAAACTTCTGAGTTGTATTTCAAACTGCACCAATTTTTCATATGATTAATATTATGTCCCTGCTAATATTTTCTATATTATTGATATATTGATATCTAATATGTGTTAAATATCATGGATTTCAGTATTTAATCATTATCCTTTTGGGGTTGTTTAATGCAAGTTCGTGCTGATTATTATAATTGTCACTTGTCCATTACAGTTCTATGACAAGTTTAACATCCGCCACAATATTGCGGAACTCCTCGAATACCTGTGGCAAGTCCCTAGTCATCGAAATGCTTGGAGACAGGTAATGAATGAAAGATACTTGAATATTTTTATGTCTCACACCATGCTCAACTTATCTAGTTTGTTCTGTATCTAATATTCTTCCAGATTGCTAAGGAGGAGGAAAAGGGTGTCTATCTGAATTTCTTGAACTTTCTGGTCAATGATAGTATTTATCTTCTTGATGAAAGTTTGAAAAAAATTCTTGAGCTAAAAGAATTGGAGGCTGAGATGTCAAATACGGTTGAGTGGGAGCAAAGACCAGTTCAAGAGAGGCAGGAGAGGACCCGGTTATTCCATTCTCAAGAAAATGTCTGTTGACTTTTTGTTTAAATATATAAATTTTGTATTCCTTATTTATCTAACCATTTTAATGCTGGATACTTTTATAGATTATTCGAATAGATATGAAGTTGGCAAACGAAGATGTCAGCATGCTTGCATTTACTTCAGAACAGATTACTGCTCCGTTCCTACTTCCTGAGATGGTATTTTTTCTCTTTTTCAAACCATGGCTGGTTATGAGTCTCATCATGTCATAAAATAGTTTGTGGCCTAACTGTGATGTCCCTTTAAAATTTCTACTTGCAAATTTAATCTTATTTTCCCACCTTTTTGAAGGTTGAAAGAGTAGCTAGCATGCTCAATTACTTCCTGCTGCAATTGGTTGGTCCGCAAAGAAAATCACTCAGTCTGAAGGATCCTGAGAAATATGAATTTCGTCCAAAGCATTTACTAAAACAGGTTGGCATCAATTATATTTCAAAATCATTTGAATGAGTTTTTTAGTGGTGAGTAATTATGACAGGAAGGATGCTATGCTATCCTTTGTAATCTGTAAGACTTACTCTAGCATTCTTTCAGTAGGATGGATTCTAAAAGTGTTATATTTACATCTTCATTACACTGAGAAATTTGAAGAACTTCAATTTTGGACCACCAATGATACAGTTTTGACTTTTGTGCTGGTGATGTGAAAAGCCCGCTTAAAATGACTTGGAGATATAAAATCATTCTCTTCCCTTATCCACAGCTTAAGTTTTTGTGGAGATTTGGTTCTTCGTACTGTAATTTCAATATTCCAGTGGTTAGTAGTTCTCTTAAGATGCATAGCAGCTTAAGCTTGGCGTCCAATAGTCCCATTCTTCATAACTCAACAATCATTTTGGTTCTCTAAGGATGGAAGTGTTATTCTTTGGTCCTTCAACAATTAATACATTAAATTAATTCTTCATTGTCAATTTTGAAAGCAAATTGCTCTTTAAACTTTATTTGATGTCAAATAATGGACATTTGACAGTGACAAATATATTGGTACTAAACTTGATTTTTCAAAGCAAACTACTAACTCCAGTGTATATTTATTTGCAGATTGTGCACATATACGTTCATCTGGCTAGAGGCGACACGAATTCCATCTTCCCATCTGTCATCTCAAGGGATGGTCGATCATACAATGATCAGGCAAGTTTGTGGGACTTTTGATATATTGCATATTTTATCAAGATTTTCTTTTTTTGTCTGTGTATTCCCATTCCCATAAGCTAATTTAAACGGACTGGTATTTCGCTGCAGTTGTTTAGTGCTGCAGCCGATGTCCTGCACAGAATAGGTGAGGACGGAAGAATAATACAGGAATTTATTCAACTTGGTGCTAAAGCTAAAGTTGCTGCTTCGGAGGCCATGGATGCTGAAGCTACTCTAGGAGAAATACCGGAGGAATTCCTTGATCCAATTCAAGTGGGTTTTCAACTTCTTTCTGTCTGTTAAACATGTTTTTTTTTCCTTTTTTTTTCTGACACATCATACATGTTGTGCATTGCAGTACACTTTGATGAAGGATCCAGTAATTTTGCCTTCTTCAAGGACCACGGTTGATCGTCCTGTCATTCAGAGGCATCTTCTTAGTGACAGTGTAAGTGTTTGTTGATGTTGAGATAGAGAAAGTGGTTCCTCCATTGGTTTATGGTTTTCCGTTTGATTGTTTTTGCAGACTGACCCATTCAATCGATCTCATCTTACTGCGGATATGTTGATTCCCAATGTTGAGCTAAAAGCAAGAATTGAGGAGTTTGTGAGGTCTCAAGAAATGAAAAAACATGAAGGGCTAAGCCTACAGCGTAACAAGGACACAATTCAGACTACAAATGGGGAAATGTTGATTGATTAGGAAAATATCTCCAATCAATATGGATTTGTGCCTTGCACAATAAAGTTAACTGTTGAACTTTAATTTCATCGTATTCAATCTTTTTTGGAAAATATGAAGCTGCTATTAGAATTTGAAGCTGTAAAGATATTTGGAAGGGTTAATGTAAAGTAGTCATCCAATTGAATACCACTATATATATCTATAGCTTATTCTATACTTACACGGAGGTAGAAAGTAAGATATTCTCAAACCTTCCAAAATTTTTAGTTTTATTAAATTTAGTCTCAAACTATAAAAGTGTTATTTTAAGAGAAAATCAAGTTGCTGTCATTTCAATTCTTAATGTTACAAATTGACATTCATTCATTGTGGAAATCATAATTATAAAGACTACTCAAAACACAAACGGTATCGCAGGTTCACATTTTTTAAATATTTATTATGACATGAATACGTTTATTTAAAAAATAAAATTATTAAATAATATTTAATAGAAAATAATTTTCTTAAACTAATTATTTGTGACATCCAAATTTAATAAAATAATTCTAATAAATAAAACATTACATAATTCTAATATAAAATAGAGCCATATAATAAAGTATATAGGAATTAATTTGTTACCGTTATTCAAATACCAAAGAAAAAACAAATATTGAAAGGAAAATCAAAGGTATAACACAATGTGTAACTAAACATCTAAACTAGACAGCAACATCACCATCATCTGAGTAATATATCATAAAATTACGTCTAGCTCATACCATATACATGTTCTCACACCAGATCTAGATGTTATCTCAAAGCATTATCATCTCATGTCATTCATGTGAAATATTGTCCTACATACCACATTACTCATGAACCTCATCATACATTATTCATGCAACCAAATCATGTGAAATATTGTCCTTCATACATATAAACAACCAAATCAGAGAAGAGAGCAAACAACAAAACATATTCATGCATCTCATCTGTCTCGCTTGAGCGACAAAAGCCTCTCGCTTAAGCTAGACATTCATTCTCGCTTAGGCGAGAGCTCGATCAGTGGCTCAGTGAGCTTTCTGCAAATTCTCGCTTAAACGGAACCTTATCTCCTGAGCAAGAATGTTCTTCGCTCAAAATTGAAGCTCCTCGCCTGAGTGATAACTCGAGCAAAGGCATAAGTGAGTTTCTGCTACTCTCGCTTAGGCGAGAGCTGCTCGTTTGGGTGAGATTGACAAGTTTCTCATTGCTCACACATGCAACCCAGAAATTTTAGTTCAAACAAACATGCAATCAATTCCATATCACACAAACACCAATCCAGTACATTCCAACACACAATCTCAAGAAAAAAATAGAAAATCATTTTAAAAGTCTGAGTTCTAGCTTCCCTTACCTTAGACAGAGATTAACTCAGCAAAACAAGCTTCAACAGTATAGCACCACAACACCACTACCATTTAAGGAGGTTTCTCACTGTTCACACATGCAACCAGAAATTTTAGTTCAAACAAACATGCAATCAATTCCTTATCACACAAACACCAATCTAGTACATTCCAACACACAATCTCAAGAAAAAACCAAGAAAATCATTTTAAAAGTCTTTGAGTTCTAGCTTCCCTTACCTTAGACAGAGATTAACTCAGCAAAACAAGCTTCAACAGTATAGCACCACAACACCACTACCATTTAAGGAGGTTTCTCACTGCTCACACATGCAACCCAGAAATTTTAGTTCAAACAAACATGCAATCAATTCCATATCACATAAACACTGATCCAATACATTCCAACACACAATCTCAAGCAAAAACCAAGAAAATCATTTTAAAAGTTTGAGTTCTAGCTTCCCTTACCTTAGAGAGAGATTAACTCAGCAATAAAAGCTTCAACAGTAGAATAACACAACACCACTACCATTTAAGGAGGTTTCTCACTGCTCACACATGCAACCCAGAAATTTTAGTTCAAACAAACATGCAATCAATTCCATATCACATAAACACCAATCCAATACATTCCAACACACAATCTCAAGCAAAAATCAAGAAAATCATTTTAAAAGTCTGAGTTCTAGCTTCCCTTACCTTAGACAGAGATTAACTCAGCAAAAAAGCTTCAACAGTAGAACAACACAACACCACTACCATTTAAGGAGCTGACAACCAAGAACAAGAAAGAAACTGTTAGGCCATGACCACAAACAAAATCAGATCAAAACTTCAGAACACAAACGAAACAGAAAAGAGATGGAGGTTTTGTTTAGCTTACATGGAGGAAGAGAACGTAGTTCAAGTCCTAACAGAACTTCTGTTTCAAAAAAGGGGAGAAAAAAGTGTGAACTATTTTGACCTCAGGAGATAAGATGAAAGGCAGAAAGGTTTTCTAAGGAAACTAGTGACTAGCCTTGGGTCCTTTTTGTCATCTGACCCAAAAGTTTAAAACATAAGAAAATGGGCTTTACATTATTAACATTATTAAGTGTAGAGAGAAAAATTGATGAAACTGCGTTCTCTATTTAGAAGCCTCGAGGAAGTTGAGTAAAATATATTACTCTAATTTCTATGATTCTTTCTTTTTTCCCGAGAACCTTAATTTATTTGTATGGATCGAATGATAACTTTAATATATATATATATATATATATATATATATATATATATATATATATATATATATATATATATATATAAAATTCTC
>Ga0099822_1001328_pt1 | contig 28417 bp, 8 predicted proteins | sample CowpeawhiteBW_FD_76839 | JGI IMG/M metagenome (GOLD analysis project Ga0099822, IMG submission 76839) | Root nodule microbial communities of legume samples collected from California USA - Cow pea white BW | ecosystem: Host-associated > Plants > Roots > Nodule | place: USA: California | collected... | reverse complement strand
TTTTTTTTTTTTTTTTTTTTTTTTTTTTTTTTTTTTTTTTTTTTTTTTTTTTTTTTTTTTTTTTTTTTTTTTTTTTTTTTTTTTTTTTTTTTTTTTCTTTTTTTTATATTTTTTTTTTTTTTTATATATATATATATATATATATATATATATATATATATATATATATATATATATATTAGTGGGGGTTTGAATTTTCCATAAAAAAAATATGAAAGAATGTATGTGTGTAATTTCATTTATTATAAATTATAATTTAAACAATCAATTTGATGATTAAAACTCAGATACCATGAATATTAATATTCTACTCATCTTTGACAACTTGAGTTAATATAACATTTTTTGGAATTTTCTCCTATGACATCCCTGTTAAAAAGTGGACTTGGTCTGTCTTGCTTAGTTCAAAGTGTACAAAATATTATTTCACGTGTCTTTTTTAGAAGAAAAAACAAAGAGAAATAAAATTATATAAACCTATAAAATGAGATTTGATGCAACTTAATAATCCCATATATAAGTTATGCATTAAATCATTAGTTAGTTTTACTTTCATATAAGTTTAAATATATTTTTCATTTATATAAGTATGATTTTATTTACTTTTTTTCTCCTTAAATATTTATTAATTTTAAATTTTCAACATTTTAATAGTCTTTTTCTAGTTTTGTAATTTATTATAGTTAATTTAATGCTAACAATATTAATATGATTAAAATAATAAAAAATATTTGAAGTTAAGAAAATTAGATTTTTTTAGATACATAATTTAGTATAAAAATTGTTTATTATTAAATACAAGTAAGATAATTTTATAGGTTGTTTTTACATTTTCATTCAACGATTTAGTATTTTTTTTTATCAAGAATAATTATATTTTACTTAGAGTTTATAATTTATTTTCTATATACTAAGTTCTCTATTATTATATTGAACAATTATAAAATTATTTTCTTAAAAAACTATAAACAAGAATTATATCTTTAATAATGAACTTTTTTTAGAACTATTAATTTAATATGTTATAAAAATATTACTTTTTTTCTTATACAATTTAAAATTATGAAAATCCTGTCCTTTCTTATTTTAGTTTCAATAAAAAATTATTACTTTCAAATCTGACACTCTTTTTTTAATTTTCCTTTATTATTATCTATACTTAATTTAATACCAAAAATATAAATATTATCTAAAAAATTTAGATTATTTTTAAGTGAATTATTTAGTTAAGTAATATATTTTTGTTTTATAATTACATTTATGATTTTATACATAAATAATTATCATTGACTAAATATATTAAAATATTATAAATATTATTATTTCATATTAGTAATTAAGTTAGATTAGGTTAAATATATAGTGCTATTATGCTATAGCTCAATAAATGTCTGTTAAATTAAACTTTGTGCATGACGAAGTTGTGCACACCTAAATTCAAATTCCACTTTATTGACCTTATAGACAGTGATATTAAAACTGCAAAGTGTTGTGTTGTTGGAACAATTGAACAGAAATCCAATGAAGACTTGTCTTAAAGAATGAAGAAGAAACGTGACACTGTGTCACCTTCTCCCACTCTTCCCTATCATTGTTCTTTCTATTGCAAGCAATCTTTTGAACGTTTCTTTTCCTTTCTCACAGAGCCAAACAAAAAACCATTCAAACATCTTCGTGTCCATTAAAAGTCAATGTTTGTTGCAGAATATTATATTACCTCACCTGATGCATGCAGTGACAATGGCCCGGGCCCATCACAAGAGATGCGTGTTCGTGGCACACCCACTTACCACCAACAAAAAATAAAAATAACAGCCATATGTAATGAATCACATGTATTCTTCACCAAATTTTCATACACCATCTTTCTTCATCCACACAGTTGTATTAAATGTTGATATTTTAAATATTCAGAGGTAAACTTTGTTGTATGTAATAATCTCACACTTATTTTGAAAGGTACCTATTTAAAGTCATAAATACATATTTTTTTAAGATTAATAATAAATGATTTGTAATATCTGAACAATAAAATAAATAAATTTAAGCGATAATAAAGAAGAATACGAGAGAGGTTATTGGCACCAAAAAATTAGGTAAAAAAAGTTTAGAAATAAAAAATGGGAAATGAATTAGGGCAAGGAAAGGAAAGGTAGGGATGTTGAAGGTTGAAATTGATTCCAGAGGTGTGGGAAGTGTGTTCTTCTAACAACAAAAATATTAAAATATATCCAAAATATGTGCAGCTTCTCTCTCACGCCTCCCATTTCAGGGGCTGCCTCCTTCTCCTCCTCCCTTCTAACCACTTAGTTCTTTTCACTTCACCCTTTTCCTCCTCTTCCTTCTTCCTTCTTCTTCGCTCTCTCAAGGTTTGTTTCTTCTTCTATTCACCTTTCTGATTTTCTTCTCAATTTTTGTGGGAAAAGGAAAAACAAGAAACAGAGACAAAAACTGTTGTACCGATTTCGAATTTTATTTCTTATACAGTTCGCCCGACAAACAATAACAGAGAAATAGCAATTCGGATACCGGTAATTGAATTCCATTTTTTAGGTCTCAAGCTACATAGATTCCTTTGAGTTCTTTTCCCTCTATAATTATTATTGTTTAGGATTCCTTATACTTTCTCTTTCATTGATTTCCCTTTTTCTTTTGCAATAAGAAAATTACTTTTAGGTTAGAATTGTGGGAGCATTTCTTTCTCTGTTTTTTGTGTATTTTAAGGAGAGGGTAGGGCATTATGATAGGTTAGGGATTTTGCCTTTGTTTGATCTTTTTGCTGCTTGGATTTTTATTTCTTTGCGTATGGTGTTGTCGATTAGATTAAATTATGCATATTTGAAAATTGTGTTAGGTTATGATTATTATTCCTGTTCTAACGTCTGTTTCTGTGTGTCGTTTTGATATGATTTTGTACAGCCATGCCGACCTTTACTGCCATAGCATTCGATAGGTTGATAGAGCCTGGAGCCTCGAAACCTTCTTATAAATCTGCTCCGGTGCCGATGCCTGGCCCAAAGAAGCTCGAGAGGCGGAGTAGTGAACCGGCAGTGGCAAAGAAGCCCGCTCCTCGTCCTCAATTAAAGCCAGCACTCTATGCCACACCTGAGGTGACGCCGCTTCCAGATGCACCCTCTTCATTCCCTCCTTCTCCATACATTGTGAATCACAAACGCCGAGGCCCACGCCTCTTGAAATGTTCTTCTGAGGCCAATGTACAGGCAAAGCAGAAGGATCTTGATGATGGAAATTCTAATGGTAAGAGCAATGATTCTGTTGTTGCCTGTTCTGACGGTGAACTCCAAGTCACTTCTGCAAACGCCGAACCTGTTACTGCTAAAGAGGTGCAGGTGAATGGTGTACATGATACTGGCCTTAGTAGCAACAATAGTGGTGACCTTGGGCACAGACAAAGGGAAACTGAAAGTGGTGTCGTTCTTAATGGATTACGTATGGATAAAGTGGTGGCGTTAAATTTGGAAAGAGCTGGTGAGTGTGAAGACTTTTTTGATCCACATGATTCAATGAGTATAAAAAGTTGCACAGATGGTGAGGACGTTGGCATGGAACAAGCAATGAAACGGGCAGAATTTTTTGATGCTTGGGAAGGTAAGTTGAGCTAGTTTTACTGACAGTTATTTCTTTGAAATTGATTCTAGCATGTAGACAAATACGACCATAGAGGGGTGTGTGTCTTATGGAGTTTGAAATCGGGTGTAATGTATTGGGTCATTTTTCTTTTCATTTTATTATTGTTATTATTATTATTATTATTATTATTATTATTATAACTTTTTTATTTCCATATTTTCTTCATTTTACCATGTGCGGCTGGTCGTTGCTGCAGTGACAAAATGAATCCTAGTTTGCCCATCGAGTTATCTGTTTTAGTGCATACTTGGAATGATGATTAGATGTGAGGAAGAGCATCAGTATATGTCTTGAAAATATTTAATGATATAAATTATCTTGGCTCTTTTCTTCCTGTAGAACTCTCGTCTGACAGTGGGACTCAAAATTTTCATCGTGATATTGAAGCTGATTTGCGTGAAATAAGGATGAGTCTATTGATGGAGATAGAGAAGAGGAAACAAGTTGAAGAATCCCTTAACAGCATGCAAAGCCAGTGGGAGAAACTTAGACAAGGGTTATCGCAGGTGGGAATTGTTTTGCCTGCTGACCCTACTGCTGAGGGTGGGCAGCTGAGTTCTGATCCTATGGAAGATATATTTCAGCAACTTTACATTACTAGGTTCATATCAAACAGCATTGGGAGAGGAATTGCCAGGGCAGAAGTGGAGATGGAGATGGAAGCTCAATTAGAGTTGAAGAATTTTGAGATTGCTCGACTATTGGAACGTCTCCACTGTTATGAGACCATGAATAGGGAGATGTCTCAGAGGAACCAGGAAGCAGTAGGTGAGAATTATGTCATATTTTTGTTTCCAAGTGTATTAATATCACGCGTATACTTCTATCTTAAACTGAATACAACTATTTTGCCTTTAATGTTCGATAAATGTACATTTTGCTTAAAGCTATAATTGATTTGATTTGTCATTTTATTTTTTTCTCCAAACAAGTCCCTCGCTTTCCTTTTCAAACGACACAAATATTGGTTTAGAGATGGTTGAATAAAAATCAGGTTTTGGGCATAGTATCTGCTTTATATGGTCATTGAATGCGAATGCGGTTCATAGTTTTATTGATAGAGTAACAGAGTCATATGTCCATAGCTGGGCCTTATAGTTTTATTGATAGAGTAATAGAGTAAGATGGTAGGCTGTTTGGTGGCTTAATACTGTTGATTATGGGCTACATACACACAAAACCTCCAAGACGAGAGAATTACTGGGAGAAAAGGAAAGATAACAGAAAGGTCTAGTGAAGGTCAATTGAACAGTTATGAATTGTGATGACATTGTATGTGCTCATATCTTATGCTCTGATCAGTGTGGCTGCAATATACAAGTGTTTTGTACTTGCAATATACATACTGGTCATGGCTACCAATTTTAAGTTATCGCTGATCATGGTCCAAAGCTATTTTTATTTAGTGGTCAACTGTCCCGCAATGGTAGAATTTCCTTAATGGGTATGCAATGCGATGAGCTTTTTTGCTTGATGCTTGCACAAGCACGCATTCATAGTGTCTTAATTCATGCAACTGGGGAAATGCCTGCTTTTCGTTGGGTACCGTGTTTATCCTAAAATATATGCAGTAGTTTGGTATGGTTGTGCCATCTGTTATTCTGTTTCATTTATGTTATTTCTGTGTTGTTCAGAGATGGCGCGGCGTGAGAGGCAAAGGAGGAGTAGGAGGCTGAGATGGATTTGGGGGTCCATCACTACCACGCTTGTACTTGGTACTGCAGCAATAGCATGGTCCTATCTCCCGGTGGGTAGAGGATCAACTTCTGCAGCTCATGATCCGGTTCCTGAACATGATGACGCAGCCAACTAATATACCATGTATACCATCATACTAACTTCATTGCCGAGTTATGGTAGAGGAGGAGAATAAAAGTTATACGTGCTACTGTGTTGCTAACATATCTCTTGATCATTACAATTTTGCGGCGTCCGGAGTATGTGCATAACTACTTAACATGTCCCTATTACTGGAATGTCTAGCTAGTAGATTAGTAAAAGGTTTCAGTCTGAGCTCATGAAAATAATAATACACCATAATTTCCTATGGATATTCTGGGGTGCAAAGTATTCTTTTCACCCGGTACGTTATCGCAGAGCATATTTTTAATTAATTCTTTATGCTTGCTGCTCCAAGCATTTTAATGCCACTGAAGAAATTTGATGCATGATACGAGCATGCTAAGGGTGGTTGAGGAGGGTTATTTTCCGGTTAGCGCTTGAAATAAAATATTGCTTATTGTAATTTTTTCATTACCGATATTGACTTTGTTTATGTAGCAGATTGCATTATACTGAATGTGGGTGCTGCTTATATATTTATGTGTATGTTTGTTACTTGTTGGATATATTTTTACTTGGGAGAAAAGTCTTTCTTAATTTTGGTAAGATTAAAAATAAGAGTGGCTGTCGTTAGTCTGAAGTTAAATTTGTGAGGAAAAACCTAAACCCCGAGAAATGTTGCATTTTGTAAAACGGTGTTCTTAAGTATTCTCTTAAATAAATTCAGGTTTTACTTGTTTAATAAATTGTATTGCTTATTTTTGTTATAAATGATTTTTAATTAATAATAGAAAATGTACTAGAAAGTTGTTGCTACCTCTTCTCTTTATTCATTCGCTTTATCTAAAATAACTACTTCAAAATGCAATTCAAATATTTATTATTTGCTTATGAAAAGTGTAATTAAATCTTTATTTTTTCATTAAAAGTGAGTCCAAGTTTGCTCGTTACATCAACATACTTGATATGTGTTTTGTTAGATAATTTTATTTTGATTACTTCAATTTTTAGAAAAAATACTTGTTCTCCTTTGTTTTTGTTTATTTAAGGAGATTTTGAGTAGGTGTATTTTATATCTTATTTCTAAGAAGTTTATCTTTCTGATTGTTGGTCCAAGGATGAAATTTCTTTCTCATATCTATGTTGATGATATTTTTCTTTTTGTAGAGGAGATACTATTAGAATGTGCAATATTGGACATTTTTCTTACATACTTATTCTACAAGTCAATTTTACATTGTTGATGCTTCTTATTCATTTGTTAGATGTCTTAAGAGGTTTCTCTTTTATAGTTAAGGATCTCTTCCTTTTATTTATTTGTGTATTCCATTTTTTCGGAGCTCCTAAGACATTGTGTTTCAGCCTTTGGTTAATAAACTTGCTTATTGGAAAGAAAAGTTTATTAGTACGATGAATAAAATTTGGTTTGGTGATTGTTGGCATGTGTTTTTATAGCTTATAGGTTTATAAATGACCCATCAAGCTCCTTATTGAGGTGATACAATCAATTCAAAATTTTATTTGGACTCTAGATAAACATAAACAATGACTAGGTTTATCTTACGTGGTTATAAGGGGAATAGTGGTTTGTATGTTACTAATATTTAACTGAAAAATAAAGTTTATCTACTATGTTTAGCTTAAGAGTTTGCTTGTGAAAACATGACTTAGGTTGAACTCATGTGTCCAATTTCTTAAGTCTAAGTATAAAATATATGTTCTTTAATTAGTTGTCTATTTGGCATGATATAAAAAATGTATATGATATTGTTCTTGAAAATATCTTTTGGACACTCACTAAGAGTAACTATATTAATTTTTGGAATTGGTCGTTGGTATTGGAGTTGGTGGTGGTGTTTAGGGATGGCAAAACAAGTCAGTCTGACCCGTTTTGATCCGTCCTGTGCCTTGGCCTATAAAGTGCGGGTCGAGCTGACCCGCCCCGCAATTAAAAAATAGGTTTACTTTTCTATCCCGACCCGTGAATTGGCTCACATTTGTGATAAGCAAAATAAATAACTTTTTCTAATGAGTAAAATAATTTTTTTTTCATAATAATTGATATTCATTTTCTATTGAAATAATTCAAATTAGTCTAAATAATCAAAGACAAGAAACAATAACAATGAGGTACACATTTGTTAACATAAAAATGCATAAAAAAATATTCCATATTCGAAAACTAAAATCATTATCTTATATACAATGATTATACATAATAATAATAATAATAATAATAAAACATGAACTTACAAATTTAACGTGATGAATGAGGTGTGAGAATTGAAAAAGGAGATTATTTAATTTTGTAAATGAGCTAACGAGTTAGTCCATTCTGCGTTTTTTTATGCGAACGACCATCCCGAATTGCCATCTCTTGTAGTGTGAGAAAGGAAGAGGAAGGAGATGGAGAGGTGGTACAAGAGAAGATCAAGAGTAAGGAAATACATGGGTGGTGTGAAGGAGAAGGATGAAAGAGATGAAGAGATGAACAAAATAACAAAATAAATAAATAAATAAAATTAAATTTAAGATTCCGAACATTAAAAAAAAAAGACATTAATGTCAATTTAATAAAAATACCAACATTACATTATTTTAAACAAAATTAGTACTCAATTATATAAAAAGTATTGAATATTTATCTTAAATATATTACTAATGTACTAATTAAGTCTAAAAGTTACGTGGTCATCAAATGGAGGAGGGTGAGAGTGATGAATGAGTGTGATGAAGAAGTGGAAGTTGAAGGTAACTATTTTGGTACACCCAATAAGTCCAATATCATTTAGGAGTTGAGATAAATCGAAGTTTAAATATTCCTATCTCCCTCCACCTTTCGAGACGCTTTTTAAAGATAAAATTGTAACGAAACTCCAACACTAACTAAAACATTGATAAGACATATTATTTTTTATAACACCAACAAAACCGTGACGGAACCCCACAACTGGGGACTTGTTCGGTACCTCCTATAATATACTATTTTTTACAAGACATAGTAAAACACTATTTTGATATTTAAAAAATTCTACATATTTGGTAATATAATATAACACCAACGAAAACGACGTCGTCGAAAAAAATGGTTAATAGTTAATTTATCCTCTAAGTTGGATAAAAAGAAGTTGCGGAGCGGAGCAGAGGCATTGGCAATGGAGAAGCTGGCTTCTTCAACTGCAACTGTTCCCACGCAACACTTCCTCTTTCAACTTCAACACTCTCTCTTTCCCGTTTGCGCCTTCGCTACCTTCCACCGGAGCCGCACCGAATCCCTCTCCCACCTCTCTTCCAGAACCAGACACCGTCGCTTCCAAGCATTCCACGCCAAACAAGACCAGCTCTGGGTCGGCGAAGAAGAGTTGCAACTACAATTAAAGGAAGCAGCAGAAGAAGAACAAGATTCGTATTTGGACGATGAAGACTCGTCTTTCTTGTCCCTCAGCGACAAGCCCGACCGGAACATGGCCTTGCTCGACGATTACGAGACCGAGGAGCTCGACTTCGATACCGGCCCTGACCACCGGAGCGGTTAGTGTTTCGCCTTAGTTTTTTTTTTAATTTATTTTATTTCGTTCAGAGAGGGGTTTCATCAAGAATCTCTCTGATACACTCTTAACATAGGATATTCGGTTAAAATTAAGTGAAATTTACTAAGTTAGGAGAGACTGGTTGAGTGATAACCTGGACTTATTGAAATTGATATAGCTTCCAATAAGTTTCAACCGTGATAGAGAGTGCGTCAAAAGAAGTATGTTTGGACGGGGTTCAGAAACATGTTTGAAAATCTAAAATTCCGGATATGTGGCGTTAGAGTTGGTTCATGCTTTTACATTTCTTCAAATGCAGGATATGTGGCGTTACTTGGGAAGCCAAATGTCGGGAAGAGTACACTGGCGAACCAAATGCTTGGTCAAAAGTTGTCAATAGTTACTGATAAACCTCAAACAACCCGGCATCGAATTCTGTGTATTTGTTCTGGCACGGATTACCAGGTTTTAATCTTATTGTTGATTCTTAATTCGTCTGTTTGGTTTTGTCAGCTTGTCTTGTTGGTTTCTTGTTCCTCATGTGGTGCGTGGGCGGTAAAAGTTGTTATCCCTGTTTTTGTTATTTCTTAAATGTGGTAATACTTGTTTGGGGGTTCAGGGTGGACAATTCAAAACCACATTTAAATACTGGTTAACTGATTCTAGTTCCAAAATTGATTTTGAAATGAAGCAACATTAGCTATTGCGTTTAGATTGAATTCAATAACACATCATGTCATGTGTGAAGCAACCTTGTGTTTACCAGAATTGGCGTTGAAATAAGTACATATGCACGTCCTTTAATGGAATCCAACACTCTATCAGCTTTTGTGTTGAATAAAGACATGGAATCCAACATTCTATATTGTATTTTACTATTAACTTGCTTTTAGAATTAAAACGCCCACACACACCACTTCGTTCCAAAATCAGTTTTGCAAACGGTCACCCAAACACACAATTTGGAGCATATTTTTTAGTTGACGATTTATTTCATTCCAAAATCAGAGTGCACTTCACTTCATATATCATGCTCAATGCTGTCCATATTTCAAAGAGTGTCATTGGCTTCTTATTGTGGGAACTTCAATTCTTAGTTAAATCATAAACTAGAAAAGAGACATTCAATTACAAATGCTAGTTTTTGTGGATATTTGTCATCCTAGCTTTAGATTAAGTAACGAGCAACAACATTCTAATCCTAGTGCCTTTTTTAGAGTTAAATGATCTCTCATATTGGCATTTCAACTGTTAAACTGAAATTAAATGAGGTGGGGTTAATTGAAATTAATAAACTGTTCTCTTTTAACATTATACTAAAGCACAAGTTCAACATTGTGTACAAGGTAAGGATATGTTATTTTTCTGAGTCATGTTAATACTGAATTTCCAAACTTAGTGGATGTACTCCTGAATTTATATTTTGCATTTTTCTGACCTTAGAATCTGTTGCAGATGATACTTTATGACACACCTGGTGTTCTACAGAAGGAAATGCACATGTTAGACTCAATGATGATGAAAAATGTTCGCAGTGCAGCAGTTAATGCTGACTGTGTATTGGTTCTTGTGGACGCACGTAAAGCTCCTGAAAAAGTAGGGATCTTCCTTTACAAGAATGTTTTAGTTTTATTTTCTTTCCTGTTTTTCCAAATTGTTTCCTATCTCTAGATTGATGGATTGTTGGAAGAAGGAGTAGGAGACCTCAAAGATAAACCACCCACTCTATTGATTATAAACAAGAAGGATCTTGTTAAACCTGGCGAACTTGCAAAGAAACTTGAGGTTGGAACAAAATAGTTAGTATTTATATTCACATGTATTAGTTAATTCACTGGTTTTGGCATGTTTATTTTTCTAAAAGTTTATGTCCTAATTATTTCAAATTCCTTGCAGTGGTATGAGAAATTTACGGATGTTGATGAGGTTATACCTGTTAGTGCAAAATATGGTCAGGGAGTTGAAGATGTAAAGGACTGGATACTGTCAAAGATTCCCAATGGACCAGCTTATTATCCAAAGGCATGTCAAAAGTCAGAATTTTGTTTTCCTCATTCAAATTTCATGTTTTCTATCTCACTGTTTCATTTCACAGTTTGAGATAAAAAAGTGTAGCCCATTAAACTAAACCACAAAATAATAATTTCTTCTGCTACTCCACACCTGACTACAGAAAGATTAAATGTATTTGATAATAGAGTTTTCATTTTCTGTTTAAACTGAAATAAAAAGCAGTAGTTGCCTAAGGTTTATGTTTAAGGTCATTGAAGTGAACTAGGCTGTATATAAATATCCACTACAGTCGCAGATACACATTATTTTACTTGATTTATAACAGCTCCCGTTAATTTTAATTTTTATATAATGACAGTCAAACAAACAAGTAGCTGAGCCTTTTCCCAGTGATGTGGGGTCAGCTATACAGATCCTATGATGCTACAATGTTGTCATGAATCATGTTAATTTTTCTTGTTGTATAAAGATGTGTTATAGAGAAAATAAAGTGATTCCTCCATGACAGGTCAAACATTATATTGATCCTACTTGAGAACTCATAGTATCAATTTGAAGCTTAGCACATGCATCCTAATTAATTTTGTGACCTTCGATCCAGCAATCCCATTGTGATTATCCTGTCAATATGGTATGGACAAGGTTGTTAGTACTTTCTCCCAACTAATGTGTAACTAATTACACATTATCTCTGAATGATTTCAGTATCCTAAGAACTGGAAAATAAGGCATTTAGATGATATATGTCATATACAAGTGTCATCAACCTCCTGTGTGAACAATCTAAGCTGTAATGCACCACGAAATCGCGAATCGTGTAGATACCACCCCATCAATATTGTTCAAGTATTACAAATAGTGTATGATATTTCCTCCTGCTCTGTACAGATTTCATGCACTGGTATATTGTAATGCAGATCTCATCTGCTATCACTATAGCATGCTATTAGAAACTTTGGATACAATAATAACCCGAATATACCCCTTTGCCATTTCTTCTGCCTACTTGTTTCTTTCATGTTCTATGCTGCCTTAACGTGCCTGAATTTACAGGATATAGTCAGTGAGCATCCAGAAAGATTTTTTGTGGCTGAAATTGTTAGAGAAAAGATTTTTATACAGTACCGAAATGAAATTCCATACGCATGTCAGGTAACCATCTTCATTTTTATTTGATATAGCCCACCTTCCGCTCTCAAATTGAAAGAATAACTAAATATTTGCAAATATTTTCTTATATCCAATTCTTTCAGGTAAATGTTGTAAACTACAAAGCTCGGCCAAATGCAAAAGATTACATACAAGTAGAGATTTTGGTTGAGAAAAACTCGCAGAAGATTATCATTATTGGAAAAGTATGTCACTTGTACCAGAATTCAGTGGATTATTTGTGAAACTATGGAATTTGTTTGTACAGTCATAGAGTCACAGCAACATGCCAATGTTATTACTGCTTCTCTGGCTTTTGTGTACTCCCTAACACTGAATTTGATAACTTTGTTGCTAAAAGAATTTTCATCTGTCTTGATGGTGACCCTGGACATGCATTGCAACTGAAAGTAATCTTAGAGTCCTGATATTTTTTGTTCATCTCTAATCTTAGAAATTGTCTTTATTTTGGCAAAAATAAAAAATACTGCTAAAGATGCCTCTTCCCCCCTTTTAATGAGAAGTTAGCTGATGAATATCGTAAACTGAGCAGTAACCACTTCTATGTTTTGCTCAAATACATCAGGAAGGAAAGGCTTTGAAACTGCTTGCAATGGCTGCTCGCCTTGATGTTGAAGATTTTTTACAGAAGAAAGTTTATCTTGAGGTGTGTGCCAATTTTTTTATTCTCTATCTATGCTACTCATTTTGAATCTGGACATGCATATTTTCCTACTTAACCTTGCTTTCAAGTGGTAGTGTGGCATACATTTTCCCTCTAGACTGGAATATTTACTCTGTATATATACTGGTGTCTGAACTCTGAACAGATTGAAGTAAAGGTTAGAGAAAATTGGCGACAAGATGAAGGGCTTCTAAAGCACTATGGTTATGGGGGTCAGATACGTGTTATATAACGTGAAGATGGCAAAACAAAAAAGTTCATCAGACATCGTGTATAATATGTAAGTTTAGATCCCACGGTTGCCATAAAAACTTGAACTGTATATGATTTTGGCTGACACTAACCCTCTTCCGTTACTTGTAGGCCTGTCAAATGATCCCTATTTGGTAAAAATGTGAATTAAAAATATTTTGAATGGAAAATTTAAGATATGGAAGCAATTTTCACATTAGCTTCTCTTTCCTTTCACCTATCACATTTACATTTTTTTTTTTGTTTTCCGCTGAATTGTAGAAATGGGAGTAGCAGCAGTGTTACTTATACATATTACTATCTATTTCAATCATGCTAATATTTTTAAGGAAAAGCTATTGTTATGGTTCGTCTATTTTGGAAAATACGAACTCTAGCTGTTCAAGTATGAACATAGTTTATGTAAACTGCGTTACACAGTTGAAATTGTTATGAAAGTTGAAGAGATGTCTAATGATAGTCTTAGTATCCAAAACTTTCTTAAACAGATAAAAAAATTTACTTCTATTCTATTCTATGCTGACGTGAGGTTTTTATACATTTTCTGAGAAATTTATGATATTAAAAGGTGAATTTAAATTTAATTTATTTTTACAAAAATCAATTTATAAAATGAGATTTGCTTTGACTTATATACTCTAATTTAGTTTCACCTTTAATTGATGTAAGGTTTCAATGCGTGCTAAGAGAGTTGTCTAACTTTATTGTAGATAATTTTTGTGATTGCTTCTAAATTATTCGAATGATGAAATCAAAATCGAAAGGTTGATGTAATTAATTGTTTACAAAATCAGTGGTTGTATCGTTTCTGCCATATTTTTGTTGTGCTAGAAGATGAATTTGTAACACGCGCATCTTATTTTCATAATTATAAAAAGAAAAAGAAAAAAACAGGAGAAAATTAAGGTATGAGTTGAACAAAATATTCTTCACTAAAGTAATAACTTAATGAAGCATATGGATTTTATATTTTATCTTAAAATAAAATATAATTATATATTATAAATAATTAACTATTTAGTTTTCTCATATTTTAGATATTATATATAAATGGTTATTATACTTTAGTTTTGACATGTTCGTAGATTTTAATGGAATCGTTAAATATGAAATAAATTTCACTTCTGATCTATGTAATGCTTAGTCTTCCATGTAAACCCATATAGTAAAAAAAAAAAACGGTGCTAATTAAAGCGGAAAACGCATTAATAGTTTCATTCTAACTCTATCTCTGTCTTTCATACTGTCAAAATGTTTTCAAATGAATAAGAAAGGTTCTTTCTCGGCCCATCAAGAACTCGGCATCGAAGACTCATTGCTCTAGGGTACCTGATGGAATAATTTTGAAATTTTGCAAGGGACTTCTATTTGGATATTTGTGCTACAGTTCTCAAAGTTATTCTGCTTCTTCATTAAATACCAAACATAGAAGAACAGCAAATAATAGTATAGAAGTGGAAATATCAGCAGTCCTGAATGAATCCCTCTTTTTTCTTCATTAAATTATTTTACTTTTTTGTTTTTGTTTTTTTCTTTGTGTAACAAATCTTTCTTGAACTTTAGATTGAATAAATTAATAATGTTTACCTCCTCCAGATTTACGAAGTATGAGTACATTACAAAGGTATATGACATTAGTTCTACTCAATCATATTTCCCTATAAAAGAAAAGTTTCTATAAATGCAAGAGGAATAGAGAAACTCAAATAAATTTTACAAAATCTAAAAATAGCAGGTATTATGTAGTTAAAACTAACTACTGAAGCACTAGTTATACTTAAAGTAAAATTGGGCTTTAATCTATAATTTTGTTGTAAGCAGGATTTAACTGAAGTAGGAATATATAGGGAACAAGCCAACTCTTTTGAACTTTAAGGCTACACTTGCTCATATTCACGGGCTCAACTTCAAAGTCTGTACCTATGGGCTATGGGCTATGGGCTATGGACTACATAGCTCAATCGTTTTCTTTAAAGTTTGTGGTGATAAGTAGTGTGGCTGTGAAACCGAGAAACATGTTTGGTTTGTCCGTGAAATAAGCGGAGAGAGAATGGTGTCCCATAGGGAACAACACGATAATAAGTTTAGTTTAAACAACAAAAGCAGCAAACAGAATATGCCATCGAAACAAATCACCATTTTTGGTCACAAAATGGTCAATGTCATCCTTTTGCAGAAGCCATTTAAACCGCAGGATCGATTATTCGAATTCAGAAGGATTTGGAAAATGAAATATGTATGTAACTATCAATGTAGTGTACTTTAGATGAAATGTTTAATTAACTCTGCATAGTATCTTCTAAAAACATTTACAAATATTCCTCTTTCCCTCTTTTGCACTTTCCAGGCCAGAAAGTCGCATCTGTTTCTCAAAATAAGCTTCTGTTTTTCAACACAAAATCGCTTTTGAAGATCGTTGTCTAAAGTTGAACGTAATTTTGTCATGGTTTTTCCCTTCTCTGTCTTAAGATTCCGGTTAAGCTATTTTCCACCATCAATGGAGCTGCATGCCGTTTCACTTTTCATCTTCCTCTTATCCTTATCTCTTTAGCATATCATAATATATATAGTTTAGATAAAACAATCTCTCTATTGTGGTTGCATGCTTTTTTTTTTTTTGAACATTTATTCTGTTTTATCATTACTTCAACATAGATTAAAGTAAATATCATAGAGTTTAATTCACAAACACAATTATAAATAAATGGTATGTACCATTCCAATTTTAGTATCTTAAAACTAATAAAATAGGATATTTCACTTTAGTGTTTAAAACAGATAAATCAGTGTATAAAGTATAATAATACAGTCTTCATAAGATAGGACTATATAAATATATCAATTATACAAACCAACTAAAAACTAATGACTTCAACTCTAAACACATATTAACCACTTACAACAGCTTCTCACTAAGGCATTCCACTAACCTAATAGATGGCTCTTCATCATCCAAAGGTGTCTTTGAAACTGCAACCATCATCGAATAGGTGATCATTGCAAAAATAAGACAAACAACACAAGACAGAAAGATAAAAAAGGGTAAGGTAATGTGCAAAAGAGATATTAATACATATACATTTAAATCATGCTAAATACTTACAAACATGTTATGAAACATGACTCTTATCTATAGACTTAATTATCCATATCATGCGCTTGATATAGAATTCTAAGGAAGTCTACACCAGTGATGGTTTCTAAACTCTGCAGGGTTTTAGACAAAAGGAGTAATCACCCAACCAATCACAAGGTTAATGCCATTATGCCTTAAGCCCAATACGTCTCAAGATTAGGATCTCCTGCCATTCTCACCACATAATTCATTCTACTCTATATGAGTGTGAACAATTATCAGAGTTCATGATACTTTCCTATCTAGATATCTCTTATATCAAGACATACACTAAAAATATCATCACCAAGAATTCCCTTGAAACTCTTTAAACATCACCACCTCATGTGCTCACACATTAATCCATATCATATACCAATTGTTCGCAAAAGATTTCAAAACTTTCAAATTTAAAGTAACCAATATTCAATTTCGGTATTGATCCATTCACTCAGCGAACATGTCATCTCGTTGGGCTAAAAGTACATTCTCGCCCAACGACAGACTACTCACCCAGCAAGTTTATCACTAGAGCTTTAGGGAAAATTTTTCAAATAAGTTTGCCCAACGAGTGTTTCCTCACCCAACAAATTCAAAGTCAGTAAACCCCTGACTTGGAATGTCGCCCAACGAGTAAATGCTCGTTCAGTGAGTCTACATAGTTTTGTAGAATCTAATTTTTGCATAATTCTAGAGTCCCAAGGGCATTTCTAAACTTTCTTTGGACCTTCACAAATGCCAAACAAGCATAGATCAAACTCAAGTCTATCAAAAACATCCATATCAATTTATCTTAATTACAATACAAACATCAACAATTCTAGATAAACAGAACTCAACCACATATCATAATTTCATATATCTCATATCATACGACAACTTAAGATAAAACCACAACTTCTCATTACAATCATACAATATTTCATAATTTTATCATACAACTCAATCATGCCATCAAATCATAGTACAACAATGTAACGAGTAATTTCAAACATGTATGTAACTTAAAACAATGCAATTAACTTCCCTTACCTATTATCATGCTTAAACAGCTCTATACACGTCAAATGCCTCTAACTCCATAGGATATTCTATCTGCACATAGAAACATCACATGAACAATCAAGACACGTCGCATGCAAGTGGAAGAGAGCTTACATGCAACAGAAAATAGAAATAGACCAAAAAGATGACGGAAACTCAACTTACGCAAAAGAAGAAATTGATTGATCCAACTTGAAGAGCTCGTCGAGAGGATCAATCTCACGGTCTCGGTGCTTCAATCAGACAACCAGCAGAGAGACATAACTCCTAGAGAGAAGCCAGGGAATTATAAAAAAGTGGTTTCTAGATGGATAATGTGTTTTAAAATAACGAAACTTGTCTATAACAATTCTATATATAAAAAAAATTAATATTAAAATAATCGAGTCTCACTATCTTTAAATCACTATCATTTCTAAAACGTCATTTTTTAGAATCTTACTCACAACATTTTTTTTAATCAATATCTATTTACTTAGAAACATAATTAATGTCCAAAAACATGTTGAATCAATATATAATTATCTAAAAGTGTAATCATGTCCAAAATCTATACTACCTTATATCAACTACTAAACTGTAATAAACATTAACAAAATACTTGATTCATGCGTACTTGTCCTCTACTTCTAAGTCTAGTGATTTTCTTTCATTACAAAACTGCAACATATTTCGAACAACATGATGTTAATCAATAAACAATAAATTTTTAATGCATTAATGGTGCATTGGTTAATTATAATGAATTGCTTGATCCCAACTTTTACCCATTTTAGCCTATAAATATTTTCATGAGTACATTAATTAAGAGAGGTAAAATATCTCGTTGCATTTTGATGTTAACCTTTTTATCTTCAACAGTTGTTTCATGTTAACCTTTTTATCTTGCATTTTTATTCGATATTTGTCCAATATAACTTTGGTGAACCAAATCAACATAACGTGGATTTTGAATCAGGACTAACAAACTACTGTTTTTCAATTTAAATTAGAATGTGTTAATTTTTAATATTTCACAATTAAGACAAGATTTATATGCAAACCACTTTATTGGAGATTAATTTTACAAAGATATTTAACTCACCGAACTCTCTTTTAATATGAATTTCAGTAGAAAAATCATGCATTTCTTTCCAATAATCATATTTTCATTTTGTATTTTCATATTTAGGTGGAATGACGTATGGAGATTAAATGGTAGCAAAGAAAAATGGAGAAGAAAGATGGATTGAAGTGGTCAAATTAGAAATGTAAATTACTAAGAATGTGTGGTGACCCAGGATTTGCCATTTGTCCTATTCACACGACATTCTCATATTATTTAAATTGTAACCACAATTCTCACCCAATATTTACATTTGTATAATCTACTTATATTTCTCATTTTTTACGACAGTTAAACCATGTTATGTCTGATATGCCTACCGAGCTCATGTTTTTTTAGGAATTCAAATGCGAGTCTAAGTCTCACATTAAATAGAAATGAGACAGTTGAGCATCATATATGGATGAAGACCTATAAATTTATTGTCGTAAGGTTTTTTATTAGAAGTGGTGTCAATCCCTTATGTAGGTTAGACACAAGCGTCATATATGTTGTTTGTCTCCTTAGTGAACACCTTCTCTAAAGACCCATAAGTGGTATTAGACCCAATGGTTAATCTTGGTGACCGGCTCATATGAGTACAATATGGTCCTTTTATTGAAAGTCTTCATAACGAAGGGTTCAGGTAAACATGTCTCGTTAAGATGAATGACAAAATGAAAGGGGTACTCATTATTAGGAATATTTTCGCTTGAGGGGGAGTGTACCAATGTGGAAAGGACTCACCCTTGAGGGAGAAATTGTTAGGAATTCAAGTGCGAGTCTAAAACCCACATTGGGTAGAAATGAGAAAGTTTAGTACCATATAAGGATTAAGGACCTTTAAACTCATTGCCTTAATCTTTTGGATCGGAAGTAGTATCAATCCTTTATGTGGGTTGGACTCAAGTCTCATATGTGTTGGTTGTCTCCCCAGGGAACCTCATCTCTAAAGACTCATCAATTTGACAGTAGTTATCACATGTTAACTACCCATTCGATCTTGTGATATCCATCTTTTCGATTTTGTCTAGCGAACCCCTTACTCGATGCACTTGTTAAATTCTCTATCATTCTATCTTCTCTTCACTTCAATTTCTATGTTGCCTTTTATTTTGATTTCACTAGTGCAGGGAAGAGATTATGTCGCGGTTATTTTGGCTTTTTGGCTTCGGTTTTACACTCGAGGCATATGCTAGCGAGGTAAAAAAGATATGTTTATGCCTCGGTTATGAACCGAGGCATATGCGAGGGTTACTGCCTCGGTTCTAGAGGGAACGAGGCCTAATATGCATCGTAAATTTAAAAAAAAAAGTATTTTCTGACCCAATAACAGCATCACACATAGCCATGATCCTTGTAAACACACATACACCAACCATAGTGTGCCACATCATCATCTTCAACCTTTTCCCAAATCAGAAACCCTAGCCACCATTCAAACCCTTAATGCCGCTAGTGTGTCGTCACCACCATCTTCGACCACCGCATCACGCCAGAACAACTTCATGACGCCTTCATTCATCTCGTCAGCAACGTAGAACAACCTCTCTTCACCACCATATCTGAATGGAAAACGTGAAACATCCCACGGCTAACCACCGTGAGCCAAATCACGACTTCGACACACACATCAATGTTTGAAACCCATAGGATAGTTTTACGATTTGAAAAAGGAGAAGCACATACCTACAAGCAAGATTGAATGATGACAATGGAGGCAGCTTCACAACCTCTACGACGACAACAATGGACGAGGCCTGCGCGATGAAGGAGGGTCGTGCAACGGCGGACGGTGGTGGTGAGACGAAACTGCAGCTACGTGGAAGAAGGAACCTTTGCGTTCTACAACAATGGCGTTCGCAAATGGAAGAAAAAAAGTTGTCGCTGCTCCACGCGAAGAAGATAAACAGTGGCGCGATTTCTTTTAAACCCTAAGAAGGCTTATTGCCTCGATTGATTTTAAACTGAGACATAAACATCTATCTGCCTCGGTTATATGTGACCCGAGACATATTCCACTCGAAAAGCAATCAAATATGCCTCAATTAAAATAGACCCGAGGCATAAACATCTATCTGCCTCGGTTAAATATGACCCGAGACATAAAAGTCTACCACCAGTTTAAAAATATCAATGCAGCGGGAAAAATAAAAAAATTTAGGGGGTTTATGTCTCAGTTCTAAGTACAACCGAGGCATCAAAGTTTGAAAAATTTACAAAAGTGCCACCGTGTCTTCATATGCCTCGTTTGCAGGTGAACCGAGACATATAGAGCGTTGTAAAAAACCCATTATGCATTAGTGTTTCCTTTTGTTCAATGTTTCACATCCTTCTCTTAATCTTGTTCTCAACATCCTTACCTTACATCATTATTTTTATGTTTACCTCAATATGTTTACCTCAATATTGTCCTTCAATGTCTTGATTTCAACACCCGAACAATGTTATATTTTGCAATAGACATTAAAAAAGTAAAAACATTGGCCATGGTAGAATTATGTGTGTGTGTGTCCTTGCCAATCTACTAGTTGTTTCAATTATGCAAGGAACTTCTTGTGCAATGAAAAAACCACACAACAATGTGATAATGTAATCAAGTGTGTAGGAGTCTCACATTAGGTAAAAATAGAAATATGAACAGTATATAAGAAGAAAGATTAAAAAAATCTATTATTTTAAGGTTGTAGTTGAGAGTGGTGTCATGTTATTTTATATAGTTGGTTCATGACTCATTTCTTATATATCTCTATTTGTTACTTCTCATGCAACAAATTAACAAGTATGATTGGATAATTCATTGTGAAAGATACTTTTGTGCTTTTGTTGGATGTGAAACATATATCAAGATGAAAGGATTCACACTTGAAATCAAACTTGTTGGAGTTTAGGGGAATGTAAAGTCTTATATTGAATAAAAATTAGTATAATGAACAATATAAAAAGAAGAACCCACACACATATTATTTTAAGATTTTGAATTAAAATTGATTTCATATATTCTTTCACGTAGTTGAGTCTTGACCCATTAACTCATGCATATTTTCTTGTCCATTGCCACCGCTCGTACATAAGAGAAGCAATTATATGAAAATTTTTCATTTAACTCATTGATTGCCGTTAATTAACTTTAACATTACTCCCAATTGTAAGTTGGTTAAATAAGGATGTATAAAAGTTGTTACATTATAAACATATCTTCATGCACATGGCAAAATATTACATCTGTTAATGACTCCATAATTGGAAATGGGAAAGTAACTTTTTCTCACTAAGTTGATAACTTACTTTTGCGTGATAAAATATTTTTACCTAAAGACCACTGCATCAAATGTAATGATAATTAGTTAATGTACGGTTGACACGTGGATAACTTGAAGATTTTATTTATTTGTAGTACATTTTTAATATTTTAACTTTTAATTTAAGAATTTTTTTTTCACCGCTTAAAACCTAATAAACCCTGAATACATGTAATTAGTGAGTTGATTAAATTGTTCAGCTGAGAATTTCTTTGGGTAAAATTATATGTTGAGAATCACTTTTTAAATAACTAGAAGACAATTATTTTTTAATAATAAAATATTATATCAAAATTACAATAACTAACATAAATAAAATTTCAAAATATACTGAATTATCTAAAACAATAGAGTTGTCAAAGTAATAATTTATTATGTAATTAAAGGTATCTAAAACTTGCATTTGTGGAAGTATTGAAATGATGTTTATATAAAAATATAGTTTGATTCTAGATAAGATAAAAATCTTAATCCGAAGTCTTTTCGGAGAAAGAAAAAGAGAAAAGAATCCAGCTATAAGGACTCGTGCATTTAAAGAATAAGTCTGAGAAACCAAGTTATGAAGATAAGAAGTCCATAAATTAAATAAGAAAACCAAATTTCTGAAAACGACTGAAGAATGATATGAGATCGTTAATTTCTTATCCCAATTGTTTAAATGAAAAGAAAAGTGTTTAAATAGAGAGTTAGAAGAAATGCAGAAAGATGATTGAAGTGAGTGAAGTGAAAATTTGCAGGGCAGGGCCAACATAGATGCATGTCGGTCGCTTGGGCTTCTTCGGCATTATTATGAGTGGTGACATTCAGAGTCACATCACTCATCTAACTCCAATACAACAAAACTATACCTACAAACTACCAACTCTATTCTACTCTAAATTATATTTTGGTTAGATTACTCTATTTTCATTCACTGCTATAAATTTAGTCTTAATATTTTATTTTATTTTCGGATCATATATAATTTTTGTTAATTTTATTTTATTTCATTTTTTTTCTTCTAGCATTATTTAAATAATTAATAATAATAAATATGACTTCCACATTTCACTTTGTATTTTTTTTATAATTGTTAAAAAATATTCACATGTCAATTCAGGAGTATGTTATTTGTCACGGTTATTATTCTATATTTAATTAGATCCTTATATTTTTTTTTAATTTAATCTCAATTTCTCTAAAATTAGAATAATTTCGTTCCTCTCTAGATTGAAACAAAATTTAATTTTTATATAAATGTTATAATTATATTAACCTCTTAAATTTTATATCAATAATATTAGTCATCATCCTTAAAATATTTGTTCTAATTTAAAATTAATTATAATCCTCAACCAAAAATATTTAATAAAAATTTGTTACTCATCCTTAAATTTTTTGTTCTAATTTTAAAATAATTGTATCCCTAAACAAAAAAATATTTAATAAAAAAATAAATTTTAATAAAAGCATCATTGTAACATTTATATAAAAATTAAATTTAGTCTCAGTTTGGAAGGAAACAAAAATTGTTCATTTAAAAAATATATAACTAAATTGAACAAAAATAATGAATATAGAGACCAAATTGAATATTAAATATTGATGGTAACACGTGACACGTTGTTGGATTGACACGTAAATATTTTTTAAAAAATTTAAAAAAATTTAAAAAATCTACAAAGAGTGACATGTGACAATCATATTCATTACCATTAATTATTTAAACGACGTTAGAAAAATGAATCAAATTGAATAAAATTAACGAAAATTAAAAAATTAGAAAATTAGAACGTAATTGGAAAAAAAAAATTCAAACTAAATTAACACACAGAAAGAGACCAAATATTTATTTTAACTTATTATCTATTAGGAAGGAGAAGGGTTACATCTTATTCGACCCTTAATATAATTCGAATTTAATTTTAAAGTTTATATTTGACTATTTAATATATTAAGTTAATCTAAATCTGTATTTTATCACTAAGTTACGAATTAGTTCCATAAGGCTTTTTGGATTGTAAATTTATATTAAATTAATTTTTTAATATTTTTTTATTTTGAATAAATTACATAAATATAATTAGCTTTAACTTAAAAATTATATTTATAATTTTAACTATGATTTTATATAATTTGTCACCAAATTTTAACAAAATATTATCATATTACAAATTAAATTAAAATTTTAAAATATATTTACAAATTTATAAATATTAAAATATAAATTCGACTTAAATCAGATATCTATAAAATAATAATTCTTTTTACTCAATTTTATTTATTTAATATTATCTGTTTATCTAATCCAACTTGACCGTTTTTTTTTTGGGTCCTACTATCTATTATCCGTTTAGCACTTTTTTTTTATCAGATTATTACTTACAACTTTCTTTTTTCTAGTCTGAGTTATGTAATTTATGTTAAAAAAACTGTGTTCATGTGACGTAGGCTTTTGTTTAGACTATGTGAATTAGGTGGAATTTTGTGATCAGATATGTGTTTATTAAAGTTGATATTTTGGGTCTAATATTTTTATATATACAATAGAATATGCATGAAGTACTTTCTTACACTTTCATATTCTCTGCACTCATTATTATTATATAAATATTTATTTTCTTACGGATTAAAGCATCAAAGAGTCTTTCATTCTTGTATTTTCTCGCTGTATTCGAGACTTACTTCGATTCAAGAACGGACCATTAGCCCCTTATTTTTTTATATTTATATAAATTAATATATAATTTAATCTTTTTAATTTTAATATATTTTATATTTTTGACATTCTAAAATATATATACATTTATATAAAAAGATTTGCACCCGTTAAATATTTGTTGAAAATCTGTCATTGCTCTGGTTACTCCGCATTAACAATCTAACATCCAAAAAGTATGAAATCCACCTATGTATAATCAACATATTTTTATTGATATCACCACTATATAATCAACATATTTTTGTTATCAAAATAATTAGATTTTGTATTAAATATATTTTATGTCTTTTAATTTTAAGTGAAAATTAAAATTAGTTTTTTCTTTTAAATTTAGATTAATTTAGTCTTACATATTTAGAATTACATGAATTTATTTATTTTAATCAAATTTTATTAAATTTATTTCATATTTCATACGCATTTTTCAAATGTTACGATGATATATGCATTAAAACTTAAAATAAATATATCAAAATTTATTTAAAAAATACTAAATTCATATATTAGACTAAATTAAACTAAAATTTTGAAAAATAATTAATTTTTAAGTTAAGAAATAAAAATATATTTTAAAAAAATCAATATCAAACTAAATTATAAACATTCCCTCTATTTTATTTATGTATCACCATTAAGGCTTGGTAGTAGAGTCAGAGGATTTAAAAACATTATGGTCTATTAGTACAAAATCAAAAGTGTCCTCTTTCCGACAAACATTTGTCACGCGGATAAAGAAAATTGACATGTGCATTAGAAACTTTTTGTTTTAATTTAATTATTTTGGCAGTGGTCATTTTACTGGGAATCAATTTTGGTAATCAATTTTTGAATTCAAAATGATTTAAATTTATTTTATATATATATATATATATATATATATATATATATATATATTCTAATAATAATTTTTATAATAAAAAAATATTAGAGTTTTTCGTATTTTATAAAATATGTGATTGATTAATAATTTCAAAATAAATTAGACTTTGACATTTAGTACATGTCTTTTGTAGAGCTAATTATATTGTTTATTACATACGTGTTCGGTTAAGCAAATTTTGATAAGAGAGTCGATTTTGAGCCTAATTCAATCTCATAAAATTGATTTATAGGATAAAGTTTGTATTCACTTATATATTATGAAATTGTCTTATCTATAGTTGATACGGAACTTCTAACACACCCTTCTCACGTCGAGGTATATACATCGATCTCGTGTGTAGGTTTAGAGATGGATGGTTCAATAACGGTCCGAAATAGTGGGTAGAACTGAATGTTCAAAAAATCTCGTTAGGATAAATTTTTAAACAATGACTCTGATACCATGATAAAAGAAAGTGGACTTTGAGCTTAACTCAACCACACAATATCAACTTGTAAGGTAAGGTTTGCACCTCACTTATATATTATGAAATTGTCTTATCTCTAGTCGATGATTTATTGTTAATTCTGAGAGATGAATATATTGTGCTTGTTTTGTGTTCCATAAAGATGATCGGGCGATCGAGAAGAAGGATTTGAGGGATTGCACCAAAATCCCATCTCTTCAAAACTGCGAAGATTTGCAAGGATTAATAAACATGTTACCGTTATATTGTTGTTGCTCATGGAGCTAAATAATATCAAAGCTAGACCATGGTGGACGAAAAAATTAATAAATCACGATGAAGAAAGATCTGATTCCGTAATCAGTTATATATATATATAATAATTAGTATTAATAATAAATAATGATATATATAATAATAATTCTTAAAATAAAAAACAAAAATTTTATTTTTAAATTCACTCAAATTCATTTATTCACTCTTTCTCAAATTCATCATCTCAAAGAAACACACCTACATGTCCTAAAGTTAAGTACATGTGACTTTGTAACAAAAGCAAATGATGTATTATTTAAAATTAGATCACGAAATAAATTTGGGAGAGAAAAGTTGAGTTATTTAGATTAGGAGAAAGATAGTTATAAATGAATATACTTGGGATGAAAATTTATAAGAGTTAGTGAATGACATGATGTGTTTCATGGATGAAATTACTATTTTGCTCTTGATTATTACTATTTATTATTTGTGTACTATTATTGTTATTACTATTTTATAAATAATTATTATTTTATTTTATTTATTAAATTATACTATTTTATTTATTTTAAATTCATTGTTATCATGAAAATTAAACTAATTCACTACAAACAATTATGGAAGGAGAAAATGGTCACTGGAATGTATTTCCGTGCAAATATTTACAATTTTGAAAAGAAAGATAACTTCTTCATTTTTTAAATACACTATTTATTATTTTTTTCTTGTTTTCTCTTCAATTCATCGCATGTATTTGTAGCGGTGAATTTTGACTATTAATTTTGAGAGAATCAAAATAATATATTAAAATTTTATATATTTTATTATTATCACTAATACAACAAAAATAATACATAATTTAATATAATTATAATTATAAAAAAAATTACCTATATCTAATAATTTTTTTATATTTTTAAATTATTGAATCTTCAATAATTAAATCAAAATTAAAATTCTTAGTTATATTTTATTCAGTAAAAATAATAATAGTGTGTGAAAAAAAATTTCTTCTATTTTATTTCACAATGTTGTTTGACAACAAAAAGTTAACTTTATGTTTAGATAAAATGTACTTCATATTATTATCAAAGATGATTAATATGATATTTCAAATTTAAATTAATTTTTTATTGAATATGATATTAATAATTTAATTACAAAATTATTAATTAATAATAGGTGAGTAAGTAAAAAGATGATAACAATTTTTTCAAATTTAATAATTCAATAAATATTATCTATAATTAAATTAATTAAAAAAACATAAATATATTATAAAAAAAAATTGTGAGAGGACTATGGACCCTTAAGAACTAAGGTCCGCACCTGTGTATCTGTCTTCACAAATCACTCCTTGAAACAAAGACAACAGAGTTTAGTATAGAAACAAGAGTAGAACATGTTATGTTATGTAACAATAATATAATAATGTGTAAAAAGGTGAATATACCAAGTGCATATACATGAGTAATTTGGATGTCGTCCAATTTTTATCTTCATATTTCTAATAATTATGAAATTAAATTAGATAAAATATACATACAGTACGTATTCTGCCAATAAGATTTTTATATTTTTAATCAATGTTTATTTAAATAGACAATGTTTACTCTTCTACATTTGTTTTCAGTTCAATTCTCCATTTTTTACATAAGTGAATTTCATAACATTTCAAATATCAATGTCGACCTTTTAACTTTTTTTATCTCGTAACATTACATATTGCACATTGAAAATATTTTTAATTATTTTTAATTTACAATTAATTTAAAAAAAATAAATTCTAAATAGTTATCTGGATCATTCAAAATCCAAACTATTTTCCATATCTATAATAAATTGAATTAGTTTAGTTACTAGATTATTTTTTATGATTTTTTTCCCATTCCGGGAAGGAATGAGTATATATTTTGGTTATATTATAAGCAGAAACCTTTAATTTGGAAGAATTAATAGAAGATCTAATATTTATTTGACAAATAATTGATTAATTAACTGGTAGTTAGTATTATAGTAGAACTATTTGGTAAATTAGCCGATAAACTAATTGACAAACTAAAACTAACATAAAAAAAAAGCTAATTACATAAATTTTATTATATAAATGAGATCTATTTTTCTAAATAAAAATTATTTTATTATAGAGTTATAATTTCATATTTTTAAAATAATTAATTTGTATTAAAATTTTATAGTTCTATTTACTTTTTAAAAGTTATATATATATCACTACAAAAAAAATTATCATTTAGTGGAGGTTTTTTTTTTCAATCCGCGGGGGTTTTCGCCCTCCGCAAATTAATTTGCAGGGGTTTTTCAAACCTCTATAGTTAGAGTTGCCACAAATTATTTGCAGAGGTTTTTGACAACCCCTGGTATCCGAATTATATTGCAGATGTTGTTTTGTGGAGGGTTTTAACCTCTTCTATTGGTCACTATTATTTTGTGGAGGTTTAAAACCTCCTTTATTTTGTAATTACTCACTCACATACATTTATAATTTATTAATTTAATGAAATT
>Ga0099822_1001326_pt1 | contig 28434 bp, 22 predicted proteins | sample CowpeawhiteBW_FD_76839 | JGI IMG/M metagenome (GOLD analysis project Ga0099822, IMG submission 76839) | Root nodule microbial communities of legume samples collected from California USA - Cow pea white BW | ecosystem: Host-associated > Plants > Roots > Nodule | place: USA: California | collected... | reverse complement strand
TGATATGCTCTTGTATGATGCAATTCTTCAAGTCATCAAGCTCACCTATAGCACCATCATACTTGTCTTTTAACTCATCATAGTCTTCCTCCAACTCTTCTATTTTCTTGTTCAATTTTCCCTCTAAGTCCAAACAGCGAACCTTCCATGTTGCCAGCCTTTTTCTCTCCTCTTCCCAACCCTCCCTTTCCTTCTTCCACGCAGCTCTCTCCTCCTCGAACTTATCCACCTTTCCTTGTAACTCTTGCACTTTCTCCCTACCTCTCTCATTCACTTCCCGTCGATAGAGATACCCAACACGACGACTTAATATCAATGCTTTGCTTCCAAACTCCACCATCGTCCTCACAATATGATCTGCCTCCATACCGTCAATAGAGTTTATAATGGTATCTGGGAGGTTGATCGCAATATCTTTCCTGACAGATATCTCTGGCAACTCGATCACGCCGGACTCTGGTCCCTTCACCCCACTAGCCGACCCCGCCCCGAGTAGGGCCACCCTCACCTTCTTCACATCCTTCCCCTTGCCGGCTCGAGGCGCAACTCGACCTTCCTCTTCATTCCACCATGCACGTGTACCTCGACCACCGATTCCTGCAGGTTGGGAACATCAGTCTTCCCAGCTGCCTTGGCTTTAGCAGCCATTTCTTTCCTCAAATTCTTCTTCCCCGATTGCGCCATGTGCCCTACAATAACATATTAAACCCCGGTTAAAACAACTTAGAATCATTAACACAGTTTAAGTAACAAACAGATACCTTCAATATCAATAATCGAGTGCACCGAATTATAAACTCTAACTAGGCCCTTAGTGGGAAACTTATCAACAAACTTCATCAAGGTCTCCACCACCTCCTTATCCCCTACCGACAACTCGTCGGTGCCCATATCCTTATATCTAGAGGGGGTCCCCGTCCAGCTGAACGGGAACCTCGTACTCCCATCGGCGTTCAAAAAATAAGGCTTGCCCTCTTCCTTCACCACAACTTTGAAGTATCCGTCCTTAAAATGCTTGAAGGACTGGGAAAATGCGTCCAATATGCTGATGCTGGGACGACTTATCAGAGATAGCCAAGTGGTCAGTTGGCGGGGCCTAGTATCATAGAAGAATAGAAATGCATAAGGAGAAGGCTCCAGATATAGGGACTGGCACAAAATGCGGAAGGCTTGCATGTAAGCCCAACTGTTTGGGTGCAGCTGTGTAGGAGCAACGTTCAGTGCGCGCAACATACCCATGGTGAAATCGTCCAGTGGCAACCGCACATGTAGCTGAGAAAAGTGGCACATGTACATATAGAAGAACTTCTCGGTTGCCCCCTCTTGCCCGTGACACACACGGTCGATGGAGCTCACCCTCTCTAGAGAAACAATACCACCGCTTACACCTTTTGCGATGACAGGTGTACAATTCAGCCAAGAGTTCAACAGGCGAGACCACCGAAATAAGGATGATTGATTACGAACGTCGGCAGCCACCCACCCGTAACCGCCCTTGGCCAGCCAGTTACTCTCCGCCAACTCTTCTGGAGGGTCTTCTCAAACCTCCCTCACCGTTTCCATGGGGATTCCGCCTACAATACCCTCGGAACTGGTGCTCTCTTCTTCAACTTGTCTACCTCTACTCCTTCCAGACTCTATACTCTCACTACTAGACGTAGACAATGACACGCTATCACTACTAGACATACCTTTTCTCTTTTTTCTGGAAAGATGTCGGTTGGAATTGGGAACTAGTCGGACAAGAAAATGCACACAAGATCTCTGACTGGAAATTCTCACAAATGAACCAATAAACCCTTACTCATTTTAAAATCCACATTTATAGGCCAGAATCCCAAACGGTAAAAACCCCTTCCCGCCAAAACAACAACCCATACCAATCGACACAATCATTCCAAAAGACATGATTCTTAAAAACGACGACGCAAAAACCACTTTGATTTGACCCCTGACATCCCTTCACCTGCCATCATACCTTTCTCGCCTTTAGCCTTAACACTGTTCATCACACTTAAAGGTTGGGGGACTGGTGTACCACACCTAGTCGGCCCCGCTAACATATCAACACATATCACCCCTGACCGACACCTATATCGGCCAAGGCTGGGGGACTAGTGTACCACACCAAGCCAACTTAACGAAATAATAGTAAAACGATCACCATACCTATACGCCAAAACATTCAGGTAACCGGCCTAGGCTAAGCCGGTCTAAGCCTAGTCGGCCTGAACCGATAACATAAATATCCAGAAGAATAACTTGCCTAAGACAGCATATGACCAACACAAACTATCAAAGAAGTAGTCGGTTTAGGCCGAGTACCTTAATACGCCTACCAAAACCCCCTTTATGTTCAATAAGCCCACAATAATCAAATCTAAGGGTCTGGGTTAGGACCAGGCCCACTTACAGCCCAAACTAGAGCCCAAGCCAAGGCCCAACCCATGGCATAACCAGACATAATTAATACTCTATAAATACACGTGGACCCCAGTAATTAAAGGTATGTATTCATTACTCCATTAATCACCTGATTTGACCTTTTGAGAGCTTTGACTCACTTGAGCTTCGGAGTCCCTTCTGTGGGTAACCCCTCCTGGGTCCAAGCTGACATGTATCAACCGGGAAGAGGCCAACTGAGGAGATAGCGGACTACATGGGTAAGGTGACACTTGTGCCTAACTTATCTTGTTTGTTCTCTGCAGGAACAAATTCTAATTTTTTTTAACATGAATGTATAAGTTGTAATTAAGCTTAATTACTAATTTGATATTAAATTAGAGAGGACAAAATTTGATCATTTTAAAAAATAGGGAGTCTAAATTTAATCAAAATTTGAAATAGAAGAACTAAATTGAATATTGTAATTAGAAGGATTAAATTGAAATTTTTAAAAATTTTAAATCTTTTTAAACAATTGGAAGACTAAATTGAACCTTTTAAAAAATTTTAAGGACTGAATTGAACCCAAAAATAATAAAAGAACAAAAATGAATCAAATCAACAAATTAAAACACTAAATCATTGATTAAGCCTAAAAAAAATATCATTTGTACACCCTGTTTTCACTTTTCTCCTTACACGAAGTTCGTTACAAAATCATAAGGTTTCCATGTTCGTACTCTAGCTATTGGATACATTTTCATGTTGTTTCAGGTTATCTACTATCTTGCGATACATGTTCAACATTTTGCTTCTGTTTCTGTCACTGAATTTAGCGTTTCCCTGTGTCAGAAAACTTAGATTTGGAACCTTTGTTTTGATGATGTGATGGATTTTCTCTTTCTTTTGCTTTTGTGGTCCTCGACTGTAATATTGTGTCCAACAATAGCTATACCTTGAGGCCAAGGTGTCTGTAAGTGGATATGGAAAATATGATAGGAAGGTAGAATGCATCTTCCTTGTAGGATGTCGTGTTGATGTTGTCGTGAGACAGCTATATATGACACAAAGATTCAAACACAAGAAAACATTGTAAACGAGTATGATTTTTATCTATTATTAACGTAAAAATATTTATTTATTTCACTTTATCTTATAATAAAAGGCATCGCTAGTACAACATTTTAGAATATTATGCAAAACTTTATAGAGTAACTTTATATTTCTTACTTAATAAAATATACCAGATTTATCTAACAGTTGGTGCATAAATTATCCACTAATTGGAAATTATTGTGGACAACTAGTTTTGATTTAGATATTTTCACAAATTGTTCTAAATTCTCAATTTTTAGCTATCTCTATGATTTGAAACCAAACTTCAATTTAATAAAACTTTGCTAATAAAGGAGATTATTATTGATCTCATTCCCATATGAAGAAGACTAAATTTAAAATGTGTGGTCATATCCAAATCCATTGCAAAGAGTAAGAGAGAGGTTTGTTAAGTGAGGGAGACAAAAAAACAGTTTGAGAAAGAAAGTGAACCTTCCAACTGTGCAAGTAATTATTAGTGTGGCTTTAACCCGACAATCTTTCAATCATAGTTTTCTATGCAATATAAAGTTTCCAACACACAATTGTTACATTTGCTTGATAACATTGCAAGGTTTAAAAGTACTACTTGAATAATATTCAAACTATTGCTATTTTTTCTATCAAATTTAACAATCATTTATAAGGTCAATTTTCACTCCCAAGTTTTCAACAATCAAAGGGTACCTACCCTGAAATCTTAAAGAATATCCACTTTTTCACTGACACCATGGGTGTCTTAGTATCTTCATATAGTTAATACACTCCTTTGTTGGGCAAACAACATACAAAATATAAAGATGCTTTTCATTTGGGTGGACTTTTGGTGGACTCACTCAAATGCTTTTTTCTTTGAGACTTTTAACTTTTGAGCTATATGAAGCTGCCGAAGAAAGATCATTTCCCTCATGTTTGCATGATTGAATTTTGTGAATAATAATACTAGACACACACTTTGGCCTAGTTAACCCATAATCAAAAAAAAGGCTTCGATCATGAAACTTTAATTAGTGACAAAAATGTGTTTTTAAAGTTACCCACCATCAATTCATCATTGTTCATTATTATATCTATAAATATTTAATTCCCCAACAAATTTTCAAGGTCACAAGTGCAGTTTTGGTCTCATAAAGCCTCTATAATTCTTGTGCTAACATAACACGTTACTCAATAAACACAAAAATAATAAGGTGTACAATAAATTTTGAGAAGCATATATGATTATCTATCAAGCGAAAGCAAATTTTTATATATAACCATTATAAATGTTCTTTATCAGTAGTGATCAATGCAAAATTTTTAATATACCTTAAGTCGAAACAAATATATCCCGAAGGCGAAACTAAATATTTATGAGTAATTTGTTAACGGTCCAATAATAAATAAATAAAATTTAAAAAACAATAAATATTTTTTAATAGTTATCCACATGCAACAACAATCGTTAGTTGCTACAGCCTCACCTTAAGTGACTCTGCTAATTATCCACTTAGAACAAGTCTGACAACAACAAAGATACATGGTAACAAAAGCACAATGAATTAAATATTAGTATCAACTGGTAAAGAAGAGTGAATATTTTAGCATTCTTGATATTCCACACACATGCGCAGTAGGATTGTATTATTGTCTAGGACAATGAGATCAACAACATGGGCTGCTTAACAACTTTGGATTATCAAAAACCTACCTTGTCTGCCATTTACACACCCTTTTCCAAGCAAACAACTTGGCTGGCTCCCTACATCACTGAACATGTCTGCTACCACAACCTCTCTAAAGCCTCATTACATTGCTCACTAAGACTGACACTACACACACAATCATGAAAGCTTCTTGGAAGCACCACTGCTTGCTTTTCACTCTTCTTGCTATTCTTGTTCTCTCACAAGGTTCAAGATTACCTAAGGAATACTGGGAACAAATGTTGCCTAAGAAGTTACCTTCTCCTTCTTCTTCTCCTTCCAAAGGCACAAATTCTGTCACCCCTTCTTCTTCCTCCACCATGCAAAATTATGCTCTTCCTACATCTGATGGAAAGGTCTAATTATAGTCTGCAATCTCTCTCTAACTCTACATTTCAGTGCTGAGGAGTTGAAGAAAGCATTTGTTTGGCACATCTGTTTTCAGGATTCATCTCAGCTCACAACAATATCACACTTTTGGATTCATTGATCTTGGTCCAGTGACAGTGACAGTGCAGACCCTTGTAAAGTGTTGGATTAACATCTCTTCCTTGGACAGGAAAAATTTATCAGTAACACTTCCTGTTGCAAAATCTATTGAGAAACATTACAGGCACATATGCTGTATTTCTTTCCTCTAACATCATCATCAGTTAGTTATGTTTTCCACAATAATGTTTCTGTAAATCTTAATTTTTGCCATAGCACAGTGTCTCTTGCTTTATTTGGTAGACAGAAATTACTAGATGTATAATTCTTGTAGAGCAATGGATTTCAAGAAAAGGAATACCATATGCTTGTGTTATTGGTTTCTGATAACTTTGGAGAGGGAAAGTTAGATAACTTTTAATGAATGAGGACGTTTGATTATTTATTTTGACACGTTAAAAGTTTGAAACAGATTCTCTCTGAACTTCTTTTAGTTCCAGGTTTCCCTATCCCCACAGTACAACCCATTGAACCAATTTCTCCTTCTTCTGAAAAATGTCAATGTAGTTGAAAATCAATTGCAACATAATCATAGTAATTAACAGTTTAATGCTAGTTATGGAATCGTTCTGTATTGCCTTTTATAAAATTCAGATTATAGAAAATGAACCATTATTGCAATTTTTGAAAACCATTTTTCTGTGTTGACACTTGATAAAAATAACTACAGAATACATATTTGCCCTCTGTTTACCGCTACTTGGGATAAGTGCAATCGCCATACAGAGATGAGTTGTCTGAGATTTTCACAAGTGACTCGAAATCTTGTTGTGCACACATCGTGTTTGACTTATTACCTCACTGTATAGAATAATTTATAGTGATGGAGTGGAAAAACTTTGATGCCGTTATTTGACATTTGATAATTATCTTATATACTTAAGAAAGGAACACGTAAAGATTCTATTTACGTTGTAAATGGAGTCCTAAGAGGAATTTTAAATTTTCATTTTGATTAAGCGAATTGTGTTCTTCATCTTCGATTTGAATCCTTTAAAAGGGGTCTTCAAGATGATCGTTGCTTCAATTTTATTATTTTTGTTATAAAATAAAGTTAATAATAGAGAGAAGAACAAAAGGAAGAATAGAGAATAACAAAATGAGGAACAACTTTTTTGTGTATCTTATTACCGATAGGAAGAGTAAGAGTTCTATTTATATATACAACATGATAATTTATAAAGGATACAAATAAAATAGTTAATACAAATATTTACCTAAAGAGTAATGAATCATATGAGTATCAATCATATGAATAAATGTATCAAATCAATGGACGATCATTAATTCATAACACTTCCCTTGGGTGTCCATCGATAAGAGAATGTGTCTCATTCAAACCTTACTAGGAAAAACCCTTTGGGATAAAAACCTAGTGAAGGAAAAGAGTACATCATTCTATATAATATTGTTATTTACATCTTTTATTTCTCCCCCTCATGTAAACTTAAATCATTAAGATGACGGAGTCCAATCTTGTGAACCAATTGCTCAAAAGTTTTCCTAAGCAAAGACTTTGTAAATAAATCTGCTAGATTTTTGCATGAACGAATCTTTTGGATATCTACGTAATCCTTTCAATTGAACAATGCAGAATTGTCTTCATATATAATTTTTGATTCCGTCTTTGTTGGGGACAGCCACAAGTTTCTTGCACAAGTTGAATTATAGACCTTAACTAAATATATTCACGACTTATCTCATGTAATACTAAAAATTATGCATGATTTTGACGATGTTGTTGTTATGGTCTCTTTCACATATCGTCATGAAATCATTTTGCTACCACATGTGAATAAATATCTTGTTTATAATCAACAATTGTGACATTGTGAGAATATAATAAATAATATGCATATGCATAATCTATTAGATCCAATTTTGAATCATTTGGATAAAATAATTCCATATTCGTAGTACGCTTAAGGTAATGGAGTATAATTTTTTACTCTAATCTATTGTCTTCTTGTAGGTGAAGAACTATATCTTGCTTAACAAATTTACAGCAAATGCAATATCACATCAAGTATAATTAGCAAGATACCTTAGTGCTCTTATAACACTAAGATATGGTACTTCTGGACCAAAAAGATTTTCATCATTTTCTTGAGGTCTAAGAAGAGCATTTATCAACATCTAACGACCTCACAACTATTATAGTGCATAATAAATGTGGCTTGTCCATTTAGAACATTTTACGCACCTTATCTCAAATTCTTTTTTTAAGAAATCAATTGCCTTTGTGAGCACATTAAGAGTTCCAACAATGTTTAGGTCATCTACATAAACATATAATTATAGCAAATTCATTTTTGGATCCTTTCATATAAATACAAGAACAAATAGGATTATTTTTATATCCTTCTTTTAATAAGTACTCAATAAGACGGTTATGCCACACACGTCCTTATATCTTTAATCAATAAAAAGGCTTGTTCAATTTTATTGAATAACACTCTTTAGAATTTGCCTTGTTAGGCAAATAAAATCCTTCAAGGATTTTCATATAAATATGATTCTCAAGAGAACCGTACAAATAGGTTGTAACATCATCCATTAGATGTAAATGCAAACCTTGTTGTGCAACTAGGATAATCAAATATTGCAGTGTTGTTGTACCCAATACCAGTGAATATGTCTTTCCACAAATCAATATAGGTTTTATGTGAAAAACCTTGAGCAACCAATTGTGCTTTGTATCTAACAATTTCATCATTCTTAATTTGATTTTTGCGCAAAAATTCATATGTATCCAACAAATTTCACACCTTCAAGTGTGCGAACTATAGGTCCAAAACCCTTTCGTTTAGCAAGCAAATCTAATTATGCTTCTTTGCATACTTTCATTTTGGCCAATCATTTCTTTGTCGATAATCTTCAATGATAATTGGTTATTGATCTTCATTGTCATTCATAACATTCATTGCTATATTATATGTAAAAGTTTCGTCAATGTTGACTTCGTTTTGGTTCCATATTATATGATTCATGAGATAATTTATTGAGATCTTATCATTTTAAACAATTTCAAGTACATGAGGTTTTTCTATAACTAAATCATTAATTATGTCAAATAAATCTATTGAGATTTCCACCTTTTCAATTAGGTCATCTTGCATTTTAGCCCTCTTTCTCATTCAAGAGTTTTTATCTTTGGAATCAATAGGCCTACCACGCTTCAAGCGTGTCTTTGGAACTAACATTGTTTAAACTGATGTGTCTAATATAACCCAACCAAGTTTCACTATTTTAAAAAGAATCTTTAATACTATCTTTAATCTTTATAACCCCAATAACTAGTTTTCTAAATCTGTATTTAATGGACTGATTTAATCAATTAGGAAAGGCATAAAAGATGAAAGAAGCAAAAGAACACAAAATTTTTTGTACTAGTTCGATTCAAGATGAATCTATGTCCAGTCTTCCCCTAAGCAACCCAAGGTTAGGAGGATTCTATAAATCAATAGAGTTACAACAATTACAAGAACAATTAGGAAAGGCATAAAAGATGAAAGAAGCAAAAGAACACAATAATTTTTATACTGTTTCGATTCAACATGAATCTATGTCCAATCTTCTCCTAAGCAACCCAAGGTTAGGAGGATTCCAATAAATCAATAGAGTTACAACAATTACAAGAACATCTATATAATCCAAGACCCTAAAGACTAAGGAGCTTGATATACAAATCAAGAAATCCCCCTAGATGCAATGCCTCCACACAATTGCACCTAGACCTTCACTCACACCGTGAATCAATAGTAAACAGAAACACAATTCAAAAGAGAGCAAGGAACAAATACAACTAATGGATGTGCAGATGTGACACTCAATCCTAAAGCCAAGCTTAACCTTTCAAGCTTCAATCCATCATCAATCTTCTTGAATTTCCAATTGAATGATCTCCCAAGAAAGCAAGAACTCTGCGAATCTCAATCTCAGAAAAATCTCTTCTTGATTCAGTGATGCGTTATTTTCAAACTGATTTCAAATATGTTTTTAAATCAGAGTTCTGCTACTAATATTAGTGGATTAAGGAATTTATGTAATCGATTAGTGGGTGAATTTGTATTGCATCAGTGTTGTGCCTTTTGATAATCCATTAGTTAAATATCCAATCCATTAACAAGTTCTGCATTTGACATATTCAAGAGTTTGATAACTACTCTATACAGTTCCAGCTTGGCTTACATGTAATCCTAGATATACAACACCTATACAAATGATAAGTTCAAGACTAAGACTAAAATAGTGATACAAGGTGTTTGTATGACTTTGGACATCATCAAAATCATCTTTGTTGGATTGAGCAAGCTCCCCCTTTCAACAATCTTCCCCTTTTTGATGATGGCCAATTTGATCCTATAACAGAGAAACAAGACAATAACTTTCTTCGCCTTTGGACATTAGCAAAAAGAACAAAGGGGTGTGACATAACCAAACAGTCACAAGCATGGAACATCACAAAATAACATCATAGATTATGACATTATTGAAAGCGCAGCAAGTGTAATCAGCAACATAACATGAAACCAGGTAAGATGAAAGTGTATGTAGGTAGAAAACATACGAGCAATTAAGTAATGCAGTATCAAAGTGTAGAACATTTATTTATCATAGTGCATACAATCAGCTAAGGATTATAGTACTACCTGATGACTAATGCAACATGCAAAATTGCATATCCCCAAGTAGCCATTAGAAAATTAGCTCTCATAAGTAATGGTCTTGCAACCAATTTTAGACGTTTTAGTAATAATTCTGCAAGTCTATTTTGAGTATGAACATGTGCTACTAGATGCTCAACTTCAATTCCAATTGATATACAATACTCATGAAAAGCATGAGATGTAATTTCACTAGTATTATCAAAACGAATTTTCTTAATTGGATAATTTGGAAAGTGAGCTCTTAACTTGATCAATTGTGCTAATAACTTAACAAATGCCTGATTTCGAGTTGATAGTAAACAAATGTGACCATCTTGTGGATGCATCAATTAAAACCATGAAATATCTAAATAATCCACATGATGGATGTATTGGACCACAAATATCACCCTGTATTCGTTCTAAAAATGAGAGTGACTCATTTCTAATTTTTTTTTCTAGTGATGGTCTTATTTTCAACTTTCCCTACGAACATGTAGTACATGAGAAATCATTAGACTGAGAAAGTTTTTGACTTTTAAGTGGATGTCCACATGAGTTTTCAACTATTTTTCTCATCATAATATATCCAGGATAACCCAACCGATCATGCAAAACAAGAAATTCATTACAATGACATGCGTTTCAATCGCATTAATATATGTGTAGTACAAGCCATAAGAGAAGACTGATAATTTCTCTAATACACATTTTTTATTCGACTTAATTCGAGTTATATAAAGATATTCAATATCTCCATTATTTGTCACAATATGATATCCATTTAGGCGAATATCTTTGAAACTTAATAAGTTTCTGTTGGACTAAGGAGAATAATATGTGTTTTTAATATGCAATCTTGTACCTCTTGGTAGAAGTATAATAGTTCTTCTAGAGCCTTCAATTATATTTGTAGTATTAGAAATAGTACTAACATTGACTTCTCGCATTACCAAACAAGAGAAAAATTTATTACTCTTGAGAATTGTATGAGTTGTTGCACTATCAATAAGACATATATCGTCGTCATTGGTGCTAGTGGCAACATTCATTCTTCATATGGCTATAATCAAAATCACCATCTTCATAAGGAAAGTGTGTTTCTATATTCTTCTCATTATTTGTAAGATGCTTTGGTATACGACAAGTACAACTCAAATGACATTTACCATTAGAATGATAATATATACTTTCATCTTATTTGCCCATATTTTCACATTTTTCTTTTCCTTTTTTTCACATTATTGTGCCACTTCTAGTAAGAAAATGTGTCTTTGAAATTTCTTTTATAACTATGTCCATAATCAATATCACGATCATGAAAATATTAATCAAATGTTACGGCATTCACTTTTGAGAAAGAAGTAGAACCAATTGGACAAGTTTCATGATTTTCTATCAAAAGCTCATTGCTTTGTTCAGCCATGCAAAGGTATAGACATGAAATAAATTCATAATATTTATTACTGCATTCACTTTTGGGAATGTAGCAGATTAGGCGGATCTCATGATTTTTCATCAAAAGCTTTTTGTTCAGCCATACAAATGCCTGGAATAAATTTATAATATTTGTGAAATCTCTTTTCACAATATTGTTGTTGCAAAAGCAAATTAGTTGCTAAGATGCTTTATTTCTTTCTTTAATGGTATCCCAAGACCCATTGCATATAAATGTAATTCTTCATTGTAATATCAAGGATGACAAATTCAAAATTTGCAAGATTTGACATGTTTAAAATTAGTACATAAAATAATAATAATAATAATCACCGTCATAATAAAAATAAAGATAATAAGACAGAGATAAAAATTGATAAAGTCAAACAATTCTTATCACAAGAATAAGAATATGAGATAAAATTGTAAATGAAGAAAAGATTAGAAAGAGCCTGGATTGAGACACACATAGCATTGTCGTTAGAGAGAAAAAGCTTCCACTAGTCCTGAGTTGGTTTGAGCATCGTTCTGATAACATATTATAAAATAAAGTTATTAATAGAGAGAAAAAGAAGTAAAGGAAGAATAGAGAATGAGAGAATGAGGAACAACTTTTTTGTGTGTCTTATTATTGATAAAAAGAGTCCTATTTATAGATACAACATGGTAACCTATAAAGGATACAAATAAAATAGTTAATACAAATATTTACATAACAAGTAATGAATCATATGAATATCAATCATATGAGTAACTGTATCAAAATAATAGACCACTATTAATTCAGAACAATTTTTTTATTCTCCTTATTGATCAACAATGTCATTAATGCTTTACTCATTGATGATTAGAAGTTCTAATGAGGAAGGATTTGACGTGTTGAAGTTTTTTCTTCTCTACATATGGAAAAAATTTATCGTTTCAATTTTCTCGTGTTTTTATTCTTCTTGAATCAAATTGAGATTTTTTTTTCCATTTAGCACTATTTCCTTTTTTATTCTCTAAGTAACATATTGCGACTCATATTTACAAAAATAGTACGGTTTTGAAAAATAGGTCATAATTTGGTCTTTGGGAAACCAAATTCTGACCTTCAAGGCTCTATTTTTTTTTTCTTTCCTGGTCAGAATTCAGTTTTTAGGGAATCGAACTGGATTTTTTTTTCTTTTTCATTTTTTTAAAAAAGAAATAAGATGTTAAAAAATTATATAGGATTTAGTATTTTGTATTAACTTATTTTAGGTGTTATTTTAGGTATTATATAGGATTTAGTTTTTGTAAATCTAAAAATTTATTTTTTAATTTGTTTAGTATTATTTTTTTATAATAGAAATTTGGAAAAAAATTGTATTATAGTAGAAGTAACAAAAAACAAAAATAAGAATAATTATTCTATAATGTTTTAGGTGGTGTTATATTATTTTTTTATGTTTATTGAATATTTTAAAAAAAAAGTAAGTGCAAGTAAAAATTAGTTTGTATTTTTATTTTTATTTTTGTACTTTGATTTCTTTATAAAAATTTAATTGACAAAGTATTTTTGTTTGGACACAAATAAATAAATATAAAATTTATAGTTAATTGTGAAATAAAATAGTAGTTATTACCTTTAAATATAAGCTTAAAAATTATTCTTTAAAAGTATCATAATAAATAAATGACTAAAAAATTGGTTGAAATAAATTATTTTTCTTATCACTTGAAATATATTTTTAATATATGTGTTTTCTAATTGAAATTTATAAAGTATAATTGAACAGGAAATATATTTATTGAATGAAAGTTATTATAGATACCTTAATTGAAATAATTAAAAATAAATTTCACACCCCATGGATCTGTATTGAACCAAGGATTCAATTCTTGCCTCATTTCATCGAAATTAGGTGGACGTATATATCTTGTTTGGATGAACAATTCAATATATTGCCAAGTGTCGAGACATGCCACAGACTAGTTCAAACATTGAACTTCTTTCTAGTGCTTGATCATTTGTGCAACATCATTATCTGTTTTGATTTGAGCTGTGTCATGGATAAGTTTGTTGTTGACTACCCTCATGGGATGAAGGTAGTCAATTTGAGTTATTACGGAACGGGTCCCACAATGTATTCTCTATGTTATTTTATATAGAAGCTCATCAAAGGTGAAATTGTGGGGGATTGACATCATCACACTGGCGTTTGATCTAAACTATAGCCCATAACCATATGGACTATCTGTGATGTCAACCCGTCTATCAAGTCCTCCATAATATAACTTTGTCGGTGAACGCAGGATAGGGTTTGAGATTGTGGAAGAGGATGAGGGAGTTGGTTGTAAAAGACTAAATATTTCCTCAACAGACCTTATAAACATAACAAAATATTCAATTATTGTGTTAATGGATATGAGACTTCCAATGAATGATTTATGCAACATCATCATTTGTTGAGATTTGAAGAGCATTATAGAATCATCATTACTATTTTCCATTAAGCACAAATTTGCTTATTCTTCTTCTTCAATATCTTCTGAAGTACTTACCTTGTTTTAGATGAATCATTATCCTCCCATGCAATATAGGCTTTGCTTCTATTCTTTTGAAACTTCTTGTCTTTCTTTTTCTCCTTTCTTTTATCTTCTTTCTTTGCTAATGGATAGTCGATCTTTACATGTCTTATCTTTCCACATTCATAACATTTTTATCTTGATGTAGGATTTTTGTCGTTCTCTTTCTTCTCTTGTCCCTTTTTCCTACTTTTCATAAAACGAGAAAAGTTATTATTGTCCTTTTCTTCTCTTATCTTTCCTACTTCTTCACCTTCATTATTGTCCTTTTCTTCATGTGATTTTTCTGCTTTTAATGCAATGGTAACAATTGCTTGTTCACCATTTTTCAGTCTTTGTAGCTCCATCTCATGTTCTCTTAACTTCCCGAACAATGTTGCTACATTCATCTTTATGAGGTCCTTTAATTCTAAAATTGTCGTGACCTTTGGTTGCCAATTTCTATCTAATGACTTGAGAATCTTCGTGTTTAACTCTTCATTTATGAAGCTTTTTCCAAGTGTCTCTAGATGATTGACTATGTGTGTGAACCGAGTCTGAAAATTACTGATGCTTTCGTTTTGCCTCATTTGAAGTAATTCATATTCTTGGACGAGTGTATTTTTGAGCTCTCTTTACTTTGTTTGTTCCTTCGTGTGTTACTTCAAGCGTATCCCACATCTCCTTCGCTGACTTACATCTTGATATCCTCTAAAATTCGTTAAGAGTAACAACATATATTATAGCGTTTTGAGCTCTTACATCGTGTTATACTCATTTGTTTTCATTTGGCGTCCATTGATGGAATGTTTTTGGCATGGGACCTTCAACAAGCATCACCATTGGGATATTGCATCCCAAACTCCAAAGCCTAAGGTTTGTAGAAAAATTTCCATTCTCGCCTTCCAGAAGGGGTAGTTATCACCTTCAAAGAGATGTGCTCGATTGATTGAAGCTCCTTCCTTGTACATCAGATTCTAAAAAGACATCTTAAAAGAAATAGTGAAATAACTTATCACACCAAGCTTTAATACCACTTGTTAGACAAATGGCATGAAGAAGGGGTTGAATTGATACGTTAAAAATATTTGTCTTGATGTCTATACTTAAAAAAAAATATCCTTTTCCTTTTGTTTTATTAATTACTAATAGAGACTCGTGCATACACACGGGTCGTGTTTTTTGTTTCTAAAATTTGGTTATTTTGAAAAAAAGATTTTTATATTTTTATGTATAAATAAATTATTAGAAAAAAATTATTTTGAAGACTTCAATAGTTAATTTAATTATATGTACCGATTAGATTGATTTAAGAGATATATTATTGACATAATTAGGTTGAATTAATTATTATTTTATGTTATGTTTTTCAGTATATTTGATGATGAATTGGTGATAAGGTAGGATTTAAGTAAATCTGTAATATGTATTTTTATTTTTGGTAATATATATTGTTATTTAATGTTATTGTATATAAATCAATTATTTCGATTTAAATGTTTTTAAAGGATTGATTTGTTAATTTGAGTATATGTAATTATTACATTTATTAAGTAAATATAATTTTGATATAATAACGTAGAAGTAATTAGTTTGATATATTATATTTAATTTTTTTAATTTTGGTTATTTTTCTAATGTTATTGGTTTATAAGTTTATTAATTGGTGCTAAATTTAAATTTAATTTCATTAGTATTAAATTTGATATATAATGTCATTAAGATTTTAATTGTTGATTGAACATATTAGTAGATAATTTAAATTGTATCAGAAACGTAATTTTTTGATTTAAATTAATATCATTAAATTCGAAATAAAATATTAATGGGAATATGAAGAGATGGCGGCAAAAGGAATTATTATACGTCTTATCAACGTGTACAAATTGATATTTTGGTGCATTTTAAACTAAATGGCCAGGACTTTTGGATTTGGTGGAGACGTTTCCTTTGGTTTCCTTAAAAGGAAGTTTGATGACCGTAGGTTTTTTTGTTCAGAAATGAAGAAACAAAGTAGTCTTCCTCACGAGTTAAAGAAGGGTCCGACGATCGAATGTCTACCTCCAAGGGTTTTAGCTTTACCAATTTCTACCAGAACTCTGTCATGGTGATGGAACCCTTAGAGGTTGGTCCGTTTGCATGTTTGATTTTGTTTATGTTTTTTGTGTTTCATGTATACAGTTACTTTTTGAACGAAAGTTTTAATTTTTCTGTGATCCTTTGCTTCAACCATGTCCATTATATTTTGTACAGTTCTTATTTTTATCGATCGTTGTGATTTTGTGCATGACAGGAGTGTTTGGAGTTTGAAGAAGGTTTTTATGAACAATGGGGGAAATCTCTACTGTTGGGGACTAACTTTTTCAGTGATCCAAAAGGAAACGTGATCAACATAGAGTTTGAAGAAAATTTTCTTGCTTAAAGACAATTCCGTGCGGTTGAGCAGATAATGTGGTTTTATGAGCTAAACAATGTATATTACGTCTGTAGTCTTTATTGTGGAGATCGATACTTTTGCATAAGGGTGTTCAATTTGGACTGGAATGAGGTTATGTATCCTGGTAGAAGAAACAATGGTTTTGCATGTGACCCTCTGTCCTCAGTCAGATTTTTCAAAGCATTTAGGGTGCACTTCATTCCAAACACTGTATGGAACTTTAGTCCATTTTTTTTAGTTTGTAGTGTAGATTTGTAGTTATTGTTACTAATATAGGGTTTCTGTTGATTGTTGTGATAGTTTTGATAATCTTGCCCGATTACTTCCAAATCTTCTGTGAGTAGAAAGTTTCGTTTAATGATCCAATGAAGTTGTATGATCCTTTGACAAAAAAGTTTGAAATATATGTGGACACAAATGAGGGTGGGAGGATGGTATTATTTGGTTTTTGTCAGTATGTTGCATACTATGGGTTCGTTTCTCCTTGTTTCCTACATTTAAATCATGTAGGAAACAATATCTTTGTTCACAGGATCTTCTCGACGGAAGGAGTTGAAATAGATTATAAGAGAGATTTGGGCAATGCTTGCAGCAACAAAGTTGAAGTTGGTTTTGTTGATTGTGAGAAAATATTAAGTTCTTATGATGTTAAATCATCTTCTTTGGTATGGTTGATAGTTATAGTTATGGGTTTATAGTTTTGGTTTATATTTATGTTGTTAACACATTTTCTTTCAATGTAGTATCTGGATGCGAAGTTTGTGAAAGAATGCTTGGTGAAGGGGAGAAAAAATTACGTTCTAACAAATGGCCAATCACAATACTGGAACTGCAAAATTCGATGGATAGGCAAGAGTTCATTTGAGTGCTATCTGACATGTGGTTGGAAGAAATTCTGTAAGGAGAATGGATTGGTTGCTGGTGATCGTATTTGATTTATGGTGCAAACTAACAAAACCAACAAGATCCATATTCTGAAGATTTAGCATGTAGAAGTGTTTGTTGTTATTTTGGTGTGTAAAACAAATGTATGAGACCTATGAACAATATCTTTATATTTGGTTTTCTTTATTTCAACTTGTCTAATATTTTGTATGTCAACATGAATGTTTTTTAGTATGTTGGCATGTATGTTTATGAAGACCTGAATATTTACTATTAAATAGAATATGTCTTCTAATTATGTCTACTATTTCTCATTGGTGTATGTTAAATAATTTTATTCTAATACTTTATATTTTGTTTAAGTACATTATTAGAGTAACCAAAAGATTTTAATAAATAAAAAATATATATTACCAAATTTAAATTCTGGTAGATTATTTGAATAACCAATAACTTTGAATAAATTAAAATAATATATTACCAAATTTTGCATTATATCAAACATAGTGCAACAAAAATTAAATGTTAATCAAGTCATTCTTAATAGCAATTGATAAATAAAATTCCAAAATTTATATAACTATGATTATGTAAAAAATTAAATTAATTTAATAATGTTAGTTATAAAAATTAATAATTGAATGCGTACGTTTAAGATTGAGTATAATGTTATACTATTATAAAAACCATAATAATTTCAAAATAATAATATTGGTTAACATTATTATACAAAACTCAATTGAAGAACTAATTGGAAAGATCATTATTTGATGTAGTTAATATAGGTTAGGATAGTCAGAATTACAATATTTTTTAATGTATGAAAATGGATCACCATTTGTAAAGCTTATAACAGTAATAATGTCAAATATGTGGGAGGTTCGCTAAAGAATGATGGTGGTTTCGTTAGTTAAATACTGAGTATTAATTGGGCTGGTTATAGGTTTGAAAGTCATGGTTGACCTGAAAAAAAATTAATAACATCATAGTTGTGACAGGTCCATTGCATAATTATGGTGGTGTGTTTAGTAAAAATAATCAGTATCAATTGGGCTAAATATAGGTTTCAAAAGTCATTATTTTGATAACTAATTATTAAACGAACGAACATCAGGACTTTTTTGATCTTATTGTGGTAGGTGTACCAAATAATTATGTTGGTGTTAATAATAACTAATAACACCAGTTTGTTGAATCTCTGCATTTTATTAAATGTTGTTGTGTTTTTGGTGTATGGTAGTTTAGAATTTTAATGCATCTTGGCAAATAAGCATTTCTTAAAGCAATATAATAGTAAGTTAAAACCATGATAAAGCAACATATATGATGACAGCAACAAACCATTTACTTGGATCTCCATCTTTTCCGGAAATGCATTCTAACAAAAGCTCAAAACAGAAAACCAAGACAACATATGAATGCACCACAATGAAGCATTTATATCTTTATAGGTAGTCTCTGACAGGTATTTTTCAGAAAATAAAGGCACATAGGTATGTTAACATACATTGTAGTTATACATTATTTAAAACTTCTTTCAAAACTACATTTGAGGTAGTAGTCAAAGGCTTATTTCATTGTCATGGATTAAAATCTTTAATCCTGAATTGCTTTTAACTCTAGAAGCTGCAACATATAATTGACCATGACTAAAAACTGGTGTTGGCAAATACAGCCCAACAGAATCTAAGGATTGTCCTTGAGATTTGTTAATGGTCATAGCATAAGACAACATGATGGGGAATTGTCTTCTAATCAGCTTGAATGGCCAAAGGGACTGGGATGGTGACATGGACATACGTGGTATGTAAATCTGTGTTCCTTTTGATTTTCCAGTAATAATCTTTGCACTAATTACATGGTTTGCAAGTTTAGTCACTATTAATCTGCTACCATTACACAAACCTTGAGATTGATCCAAATTTCTTAAAAGCATAATTGGAGCACTAACCTTTAGTTTGATACTATGGTTTCATAATCTAGATGTTCTTAATGAATTTAGAAATTCTAGTGTAATACCATCGTATGCTTCAACTTCTATTGGCTCAGATGTATCTATGTAGTTAGAGCTTAGGTATTCTTTATGTTCACCTGAAATACATGAATCAAATTAAGTTCATAGATCTCAGTGATGATTCAGTAAATTGTTAATTATGAATAATGCCTGACCTGGAATTGATTCCAAAACATATTGATTGATTTCATCAATTGTTTCAATTCGACTAGCTAGAATAGCTCTCGATATGAGGAACCCTTCATTTTTGTATTTTTGCATTAATCCTGGATATGTGCTATTGACAATGGCTTGGATAGGATCATTATATTATGATATTAGTAATTCTGATGGGATTTCTATATTAACTAATCCATCGTTTGGTTTATTCAATGAACCATCGCCAATTGTTATTATCCAGGAAGAAAACTCTTCAATTTCAGTAATAGTAGACTAGTGTAATCCATTTTGTAACAGTCGCATGTTCTTTGTCAAATTCATAATCTGGCAATGGTCCCACAGATAGGATGAGTTGATAGTAGCATGAACAATATTTGTCTAAAATCTCCCCCAAAAATAGGAAGTATTTGTCTAAAATCTCCCCCAAAAACAAGAAGTATTTGTCTAAAATCTCCCCCAAAAACTACTACTTTGCCACAAAAAACTAAATCAGAATTGTCATTTTCTCTCATGATGTCTTTTAAAGTTCGATCCAATGCTTCAAAACAATACTTATGTGCCATTGGTGCTTCATCCTAAATTATTAGATTTGCCAATTTCATCAGGTCTGATAGTTCACTACCCTTTGTAATGTTGCAGACAGAGTGCTCTAGTGTAGGAACTAGAATCTTGAATTTTGAATGAGTTGTCCTACCTCTAGGCAATAACAAAGAAGCTATGCACTTGATGCAACTGTCAACACTATTTTTCCTTCAGATCGAAGAGCAGAAGATAAAGTTGTCCACATAAAAGTTTTTTCAGTTCCTCCATAACCATATAAAAGTTTTTCCGGTTCCTCTATACTTAAAAAAAAATCCTTTTCCTTTTGTTTAATTAATTAAGCGTGTTACCAGAAGTGTAAAAAAAGGGTAAAGGAAAGAAGAAATGCACACAGTAATTTATACTGGTTCGGGAATAGCCAACCCTACATCCAGTTTCCAGTCACCTCAATGTGAGAATGACAATCCCAATTCACTATCTTTAGAGTATTTCAATTACAACCACAATGACTTAGTGAAACATTCAAAAGAAAAATTCTAAAGATTGATAAACACTTATCTTGAGCCCTTTCAAGATATGACAACACCTCCCTTGAATCACACAAGGGATGAAACACCTCCTCTGTAAAAAACAAAGGATTAAAATTACAATTAAAAAAATAGAACACTATCACCTAGAAAGTAAGAGTATAAAGATAGAATGTCAGTAGTCAGCTCCTTTCACAAGTGAATTCTCGTAACCAACTTGAATAACAGAGAAAAAAACTAAATCAATATTTTCGTGCTTTTCAATAGTAGTGTGTTGTGTTTTTTTCTCGTTCTAAAATTGGGTTATTTAAAGAGTTTTACTTGAGTTTTCTTTAAATAAATAATTCAATTAATTCAAAAATAAAATCAAATAAATTTGAAAATCAATTTTTATTCTCTAGAGAAAAGATGATTTTTAGGAGAAGATATAGTCAAAAAATACTTGATCTAAAAAATAGTTTCAATTCAAAAGATATTTTTATTTTTGAAAATCTGTTGAAACATTATTTAATTAATTTAAATAAAATCAAATAAATTCAAAAATCAATTTTTATTCTCTGTAGAAAAGATGATTTTTGGGAGAAGATATAGTCAGAGAATACTTGATTAAAAAAACAGGTTCAATTCAAAAGATATTGTTATTTTTGAAAAAACTATAGAAACATAATTTAATTATGTTTTAACCTTATGTTTTAACCTTAATTGATTATGTGTGTGAAAAAAATGATTTCACTTGTGAAGAGAGATGATTTGACTGATAATTCCTCTTATGATTCCTCTTTATCCAGAGTGACTTGACACCCTAAATATTTTATATCTTTATCTTGTTTTCCTTAATCTTGTAGTATATTTTCTTGAGTATCCATCAAAATCTTTAGCTTTCAAAGAGGTAATGGTGACATCCTTTTTGCTAACAATTATGCTCATTTAACTCACTTATGTCTTATCGAGGAAATGTTGTTAAAATTAAATTATGTCATGTTTTTAGTGAATGAATCATTTGGAATGATTAAGTTTTACCATTACTCTTATTCAAAATAGTGCTTAGAAACGATTCACTCTTACAAACATAAAAACATTGCCTATTTCACATGTAATTAAACATTAAACTATATTATTTTCCATTTAATCCCCGTAGTGGTGTCCAGTTCTGCACCATGGTCGACGTTTGTTTTTGGTGGGGTTCCTCCTTCCCTGTTCAGGTCTAGGTGGTTCTTGGTGTGAAGGTTGTGGTTCCTGATCCTATGGACCTTCATGACCATCCTATGCAGCAAATGATGCCGCTTTTGCATATGGATTGTGGACATAGTAAACTAAGTCTTCTTGAAGGTGGCCAATACTTTAAGAGAAATGTGGAGTTTGGGATTTGGTCCATATCACCCTCAGGTAGAATGTGGTGTTTAACCATAAGCTGCAAACATAGTTGGCATGCATAGTTATAAGAATGAAGAAACTGAATGCCTTCTTGCCTCCATGCCTGCTTCTAGAGGTGAAGTGTTGAAGTCATGCCTAATCACATATGTTTCAGGAGGAGGGACATGTGTCGATGTCAACGCACGATGCATTCTAGGATCATTTAACATTTGTGGAACTGATAAAAATAAACATGAGTTTACTATATACTAGAGATGTCTTATGATGGTCGAAATTGTAACTTCTCCCTGTCCCATTGGTGTCATTCAACAATGGCAAAACAAATTAAAGTTGTGCATGACGTTCATATTGGTTGGTCTCGATATGCTTCAATGTCAATTACAAAGTTCAAACCCTTAAAAGGAACCCAAATAAACTACACCAATAATTTTAAAAGTTAGTCACTTATTTAGGTTTTCAAATTCGCTATACGTATGTAAAATATTACCTGGTTCTGCTATATGTGGTCTATCCTTGTGCGGTATCTGACTAAATCATTGTGGAAGACATTCCTGTAGTCCAGTACTCGATCGGCTTCATTGGCAAACTACAAGGAAAGTGGATCGTACTCTTGAAATAGGTGCAATAAAGGGCATCTGAAACCATGCCCATGATTGTAAGAACAAAGCACATCCACTCATAGTCTTCGCACAACGATTTGTTGTTGTGCACATCTCCCTATACAAGATAGCCAAACAAGCAGAACCTCAACTATATCTCTTTGATCTTCAAATCAAATAATTCAAGTACATTAAATGTACTTTGTACCAACCCAATTTTTGGATGTCACGAAAAGTTATAAAATGAGCACTTTTAGCGAAAACGATTATTGATAAAAAGAACTTAAGTAAAAATTTATAATTTAATCTATTAAAAAAATTTAGATCAAACATCCATTGTCTAAAATTTTTAAATAACAACGACATTGAAAATAAATTACACCATCTTTAATACGTAATTTAACTACTTAATAAAAAAAAACATAAATCCCGAGTTCACCCTTTTCTCTCGTCAGTTTACTCCATGCCTGAATCATTTGCAATATCATCTCGTGTAGAAATTCTTCCAAGGTTTACGTTTTCTCCCGTAGCTCACCTTCACAATTCTTTTTTATGGGTTCTCTAGTCTCTCTCTTTCTCTCTAACATTTCCAGAAACTTTGTAACCTAGAAATTTGTCCAGATGCGTCGTCTCCCCTTATTTCGTAATTTAATAAAATAATTAATTTAAATAAATCAACAATTTAAAATCAAGACATTACTTTTTCCATGCATTTCTCTTTATTCTAATTTTTCTCAGGTCTTACATTCTCTCCAATTTCAAATATTTTTGTCCTCGAAAATTGTCTACTTAGGACATCAAAACATTCTTGGATATATAAAATCGTGTGCACTAACATGATGAAATAAAAGTCTCACACGAAATAAATATGCACAAATAAAACATTCACTATCAATACCAAACAAAGACTTCATTCTTCTTAGAAAAATATCCTTAACCAAGAAAACAAAAACACCTATGAATTGATGTAAGTAAAATATTATTCATAAAAATATATAATCTAACATACAATTTTTCTTTTCTTTCAAAATTCTTTCATACATAGTGTTAAACCTTTATTATTATTTAACTTTATCAAAAACAAAAAAAAAACAACCAAATAATTATATAACAACATAAAATAATTCATATCTTTAATACAACCAATCACATAATAAAACAACCTCGCCTGATCCCAACATATGTATAACTGAAAAAAATAACAACTCGAAACATGTTCCCAAGACCCAAAACATGCAATTATCAACATATTACCAACAAGTAATATCCAACGGTATGCCATTCTTTCATAACCAAACACTCTACCTTTCCTGTGCAACAACGCCTCTTGGAAAGGGCATTTCCCCTACTTTTCCTTAAGACTTATAAGCAACAACTCTTACTTGCTCACCAAAACTCGGTAAGAGCACTCTTGCTAAGCTCATGTCAAAGACTTATGGCTAAAAGAAATCCTTTTACCCTGACTCACCAAAGTCCTATGGATAAAAGAACCATCATGGCTTTATAGTTATCAAAGAATTCATATTGTCCCATCACATATGTACACACATGTATATCATGCCTCATAATTGCAACATAATACCTAATTCACCTATCAAATAACACCACATAGAATACAATTCTCTTATAACCAACTAGTTTCCTTTCCTGTGCACCAAGACCTCTTGGAAAGAATTTCTCCCCTTGCACACCAACACCTCGTGGAGAGAACAAGCAACAACCCTTACCTACTCACCAAAACCCGGTAAGAACACTACTTTTCCTACAACTTACAAGCAACAAACCTTGCTTGCTCACCAAAACCCAGCAAGAGCACAACCCTTACCTGTTCACCAAAACCCGATAAAAGTGCTGCTTTCCTTAAGACTTACAAGCAACAACCCTTGTCTGCCTACCAAAACCCGACAAGAGCACAACCCGTACTTGTTCACCAAAACCCGGTAAGAGTGTTGCTACTAAGCGTAGGCCAAAGCCTTACGATAAAACAAAAAACCCCCCCTTTTACCCGACTGACCAAAGTCCTATGGGTAAAAGTGTAGCCTAGTTTTACAAATATGAGAGAATTCATATTATACATCACATTCACAATCAAGCATAACATGTTTCATCACTATAACATTTACCAAACATAACATTTTACCCAAGCATGCATCATACCAACATCTCAAATCATACCTTACCTACCATGTGAATATACTGCTTTTGCTCCCGACATGGCAAACACCCTTCCTACCGCCTTCGACTTCTCTCCAGGAGTCTTTTGTTGTTGTTGTGGCACTTCGAACTTGCCCTTCTCAGGACAAGAGTTCGTGTAATGACATATCTTACGACAAATGTAACACTTTCTCTCATCTAGTTTCAATCTTGAAAGTTTCGAACAATTTCGTCTTAAATGGTCTTTTCCGCATTCAAAACACTTCATTATCCCCTGTCCATCACGTTGAGGTCTAATGTAGGGTTTCTCCCGTCGTTTCTCACCGTTGTTACTATTATGATGTGTCCTTATAACCCGACTTGGGTCCACATCTAATTGTTCCACTGTCTTTGCCTATTCCACCAAGATAGGGAAAACTCATATCCTTAAGGGTACGAGGAACCTAAGCAGCTCTTGCCTCAAGCCCCTCCCAAACTTCCTGCAATGCCAGTCCCCAATGATAGTCTATGAGTAGAACCTCGTCAGGTACTCGAACCTATCCACGAAGGCCTACATTGACATTTTCCCCTACTATAGTGTGAGGAATTCAGCCTCCCTTTCATGTTTGGCAGAGTTGGGAAAGTACTTTTCCAGGAGTCTCGTTCTGAAATTTTCCCCAGTTCACTTCCTCTTCTCAGGTCTGCATTTGCTGCTGCATTTCCACCCATTAATACTCTGCATCACCTATTAGTAGAAAGGTGGCATAAGTGAGCTTTTGTGCCTTCGTGCAGTTAATCACCCAAAAATTTTCTCGCATTCCCTAAGCTAAGCGTTTGTGTCATCAAGAGTGGCCTTGCCATTGAACTTGGTCGGGCGGTGTCTCATGAAATCCTCCATAGTAACCACTATAGGTGTAGGGGATGGTGGGATCATGGCCCTTGGTTGTGCCGGAATTGGTTGCATCGCATCCACAAGACAGTGGATGGCTTGAGCAATTTCGTCAGCCTCATTATTATTTATATGTCTTCTGTGAACCATTGCCTAGATAAGTCACATTATTTATTTAGCTAACACCATCAAATATAAGTTCAGTCATAACTAAGTACCACAAGCATTAGTAGTCAAACACAACAAACAAAGTTTCGCAACCGAAACGCGACAACTCACTTCCCAAGGCCCAAAATCTTTTGAAAATATTTGATCTAATACCAAATGTAACACCCTAATTTTTGGATGTCACGAAAAGTTATAAAATGAGCACTTTTAGTGGAATCGATTATCGATAAAAAGAACTTAAGTAAAATAATTAATTTAAATAAATCAACAATTTAAAATCAAGACATTACTTTTTCCATATATTTATCTTTATTCTAATTTTTCTCGGGTCTTACATACGTTATCGGGCATTAAATGTCTACTTTGAATATGCGACCAAGGTCCTATAAGATGCAGACTCCAAATCAAACACCCACATGGGTAATTGAATTTGATAGAAGTACAACAAGATTTAGAGTGGAAGAGATGGTGAGTTAACCCATGAAGAATATTGGCCACCATACCAAGGGCCACAGGTCTGGCCAGAAAAAGGAGTGAGAGGGGTTGACCTCAATTCAGTAGAATAAGGACTGAGATGGACATTAGGAAAGGACGACAATCACGAAAGTGTTTGTACTATAGAACAGAAGGACACACAAAAAATCATTGTCGTAACTGAAGCTGTCAAAATGGACCGAAACCCGCGAGCCAACCCGACTCACCACGGGTTCGGGTCGGGTTAGGTTGAAATTTTTTTACAAATTTCAATACGGGTTGATTTTTGACCTGACTGATTTAGAACCCGGCTCATCCGTTTGAACCCGTGGTGAGTTGGGTTGGCTCACCAACCCGTAGATAAAAGGGTCACACAAGTGTTTTTATTTATTTTTTATTAAGTTGGGCTTTATATTTGGATCATGTTAAGTTATTTTTTTATCCAACACATAAATAATTTGTAATTTTTTTTTGGTTTGTATTTGGATTGTATTATAGTTTATTTAGATTTTAATTAGAATTACAATTTAGTTTTGACTGAAAAAAAAATAAAAAAATAAAATATTTTTTTAATTAAGTGAACCCGTGAGCCAATCCGTTTAACCCGCCAACCCGTGGTGGGCCGAGATGAGTTTGAATTTTTTTGGCTCGCTAAAAAGTGAGCTGGGTTGGGTTGGTCACTAAATCATCAACCCGTGGTGGGTCGAGCCGGGTCGGACCGGATTACCCGTTTTGATAGCTCTAGTCGTAACAATCCTAGACTTAGAGGATCCACATCCAACTACTAAGTTTATCTTGTAGCTTTAATTGTATTCAATGAATTTAGCCTTCATTCTATTCAATGATACATCTTTTATTATTACCTTTCATTGTACCCACCTCACATTTATTTATTTTACCTAAACCAAACAATTTTTTTTTTTAAATTTAAATAGTATAAAATAAATATTAATATAATATACCACTGCTTTTTACTAAATTTTATAATTTTATAATTATTTTTGACAAATTTCGATGTTTTTTTTATTGTACTTCTTTCATATAATTAAATTTTATTAAATATACTTATACCTAGACTTTTACTTCGAACTTTTTATTTGTTTAATTTTTCAATTGTATTGAATATACTTCTAAATTTTTCTTTTGTACTATTATTTAATAAATCTAGTGAAAATTCATTGCCTTTATTTTTGAAACAATATTGTTTAACAATTTTTGAATCAATTAATTAAATCATTTTTAAATATTCTATATATTCCATATCAAATTATAACATAATTTATTTATTTTAAAAATTTAATTTTAAATTATTCATTATTAATTTCTTTCATTAGGGCATATGAATTAATGCATTACAAATTAATACATTAACCATCAGATTTGGATTCTTTGCTGGATTTTTTTTGTATTGTTCCTTTATTGTACCTTCATAATATACTGATTACCACTAATTTTGACTTTTAAAATATATTAAAAAGATATTTAAAGTACTAACTCAGTATATTTTTAAGGTTAAAATACCTTTTTAGTCCCAATTTTCGTCAAGTTTTTTCAAATAAGTCATAATTTTGGTTTTGTGTTCAAATAGGTCCCAATTTTCGTCAATTATGTTCAATTGGGTCCTTTTTTGTTAACACCGTTTAAATCATTAACGACCATGAACAGTGACTGCCACGTGTCATTTCATGGTTTTTTTAAATTTTTTTTATTTCTATTTTTAATTTTTAATTTTTTTTTAAATTTTTTTAATTTTTTTTAAATGTACACGTGTCAACCCAGGAGTGTGCCACGTGTCACTTTGTGGTTTTTTTGAATTTTTTATTTTATTTTTTTGAATTTTTTGGAATTATTTTTTAAATGTCCACGTGTCAATCTAGTAGTGTGCCACGTGTCAAAGTTAATATTCTATATTCAATTTGGTCCCTATATTTGTTATTTTTGTTCAATTAGGTCCTAATTTTTGTTA
>Ga0099822_1001320_pt1 | contig 28455 bp, 13 predicted proteins | sample CowpeawhiteBW_FD_76839 | JGI IMG/M metagenome (GOLD analysis project Ga0099822, IMG submission 76839) | Root nodule microbial communities of legume samples collected from California USA - Cow pea white BW | ecosystem: Host-associated > Plants > Roots > Nodule | place: USA: California | collected... | reverse complement strand
CAAAAACGGTTCAAAAATAGTGTAGTTAAGTTAAAAATTAGTGCAGTTCAATTCAAGAATAGTGCAGTTCAGTAAAAAATAGTGCAGTTCAGTTAAAAAATAGTGCAGTTCAGTTCTGATATATTGCAGTTCATAAAACAATTCAATTTATAACAGTTCAGTACAATTCATATTATAGTGCAGTGCAGTTCAGTACAGTGCAGTTCAGTCCAGTTTATTTTTCAGAAAAACAGTTCAGTTCAGTTCGTTTGAACTGTTTTTCAGTTCAGTGCAGTTCATACGAACTATTTTTTAGTTCAGTGCAGTTTTTGGTAGTTCAGTACAGTACAATTATTTTTGCCCAGCCCTATATGGGATTAATGCATATGAAGTATGATAGTGTAATTTTGAGTCATGTTGAATGATATGAATGTGCATTTGGTATTTTGGATGTGTGTTTGTGATGATTGATGTGATAGAATCTATTCTGCAGTGCCTAAACAAGTAAAATGCACGTTATTGGTGTAGTGCCTAGCAGTGCAGATTGGACTGCCAGGCGATAACTACAAATAGGGGGGTCTTGTGATAGTGGCACCCGATAGTATGTTGTAACCGCCATGTGGTATGTGCTGCACCTTTGCCTGGCAACGCTTAGGCTGCGTCGAGCCATAGTGCAGTGGCAGTTTGCATTTGTGGTGTTTTGCATGCCTAGTTGTGATAATCTTTAGTCTGGGATATGCTTGCATGTATTACAAGTGGGGAGGTTCGTAATTGAGTTAGAACGTGATTAATACAGACGGGGAAGTTCGTATTGGATGTACTCTTGTGTGGGGATACGAGCGAAGAGATTTGTATGTTCCATGCTCACATTTGAGGGTGTTACGAGTGGGGAAGTTCGTAATTGGATGTGTTCACACGTGTTGGACTACAATCGGGGAGGTTCGTAGAGGTTGGATTACGAGCGGGGAGGTTCATGGAGGTTAGACCACGAGCGGGCAGATCCGTGGAAGATATGATATCCCTAAGGTCATGGTCGAGTATGTGGATGATATGATTGGATGTGCTAATCTCATATAGGTTATGAGACTATGGTTGTATATGTACTTTGTGGTGTAAAAGTCTTGAAGAATGGGAACCTTATTAAGTTACATTCCTTTGGGTGAGGTGTTTATGTTATTATTTATGCATGTTTAAACTGTTTGAGCTCACCATTTCTCTTTGTGTTTGGCGATCATCGTGTGACTTGTCACACGGGAGAAAATGATAATCCAGGTGATAATTGCGAGGCATAGATATGGAGTGAGAGCTAGCTATTGGGATTTTATTTAAGAAATTTATTTTGGCTATTTTGTAATTTCCTTTTGAGTTGGCTTTGGATTTTGGATTGTAATAAAGTATTTATGAAGTATCATTATTTTATCTGCGGTTAATGTTTTTAATTTTCCCGCGTTTTGGGAATGATATTAGGTGTTGACTTTTATTTTAATTATATTTGCTTTACCAAGTAATATCCGCCTAGGGTGTTACAAACACAACTATGATTTTTATCATTTTGGTTCTTATTTTAATTCTATTATTTTTATTTTATTTTATTTTATCGCTATCATATTATTTTTCTTAATTTTTTTTCAAACATTTATTTTAGTTTAATTTATTTTATTTAGTTATTTTAATTTGGTAATTTCTTTTTATCATAATTTTTGTTTGAGGAATTTTGTTAGAAAATTTATGAAACTAGTTCGGGAACATTTTGGCTAAGGAATGATAAGGTATTTGAGTTGTCCATTGAGACACACCTCTTTTTCTCGGAAGTTTACTCTTTCAACTTATTTCTTTTCAGAAAACCGCTTTCAAAAATGCAAAGTAATTTTTCATACAAAAATAACCAACAATGTGATTTTCAAATGAACTATGATTACTTTCCATAGCAACCAAATGATTCATATGGTTATTAACAACAAATTGTGACACATACTACTACACATGATTTTTTTTACTAAAGGTGTTGTTGAACCTATTAATGATGAAGCAACAAAGTCTATTACTTTAGGTGCAATTTTTTTCTCACAATATGAGATTATAAGGATTACTGATAATCCTGTTAACTATCCTAATGCACCTGATGATCAAACTGAGTTGAAGCTACACACTCAACACATCAAGTTTGTTGATGTGAAAGATGAAATAAATTTTCAGTGGTGATCTTAATTGGAATGGTTGCGAAGAAAGAAGAAAGGTTGTTGAAACACGAAAACAAGTCAGATTTAAATTCTTTTGAAAGCATTGTTGATTAAAATTTAAAAGTGCATGCATATTTATTTTTTGTTTTTAGCATTAGTACAGCAAATTTTATAAAAATTTCAAAAATATTTTTTTTAGTTATAAAAATAAAAATTTAAAAATTAATTGTATAAGATGAGTTGTAGTATATTAAATTAATAAATTTTTACATGGCTAGATTGAGTCTTCTCCCAAATATGTTCATCAAGGACTATTTTTGGAATAAATGTGGGGGAGACGAAGCCTACCTAGAATTTTTTTTAAAAAAAAAAGAGTTGTTGTTTACTATTTTTTCAATTTTTGGTATTTTAAAAAATTGATATCTTTTGAGAAAGTACTGGGAGTATTAACTTAGGAAAGCTTTGACAAGGAAAGACAAGGTTTTGAAGTCGGTCCACTATGACTACACCTCTTTTTCTTGGGAGCCTATTGGGTGAAACTTTTAAACAATATATCCCATAAGAAATCCAGAACAAATATTTTGTTGTTTTCAATAAAACATATTTGCATTGGATTTTTGTATTTAATTTAATATCTGTGACGATCATAATTCTAGAAGTTAGGAGTCATATTGATATGAGTGGATTGTTTCTATGATTTGCTAATTGAGTTAATTTGATTATTAGTTGGTTTAATCTTTTGTGATAGAGTTTTTAGCCTTGTGAGTTTTGAGCCTTAATGTAAATGATGGATCATCGTGTGCCACTCCCATTTGTCATGAGTGACTTGCTTATGTTTTGATTATACTCAAATATTTAGCTTGATTCTTTTCTTCTGTAACTTAGGTAAATATGCAAGATTTGATATGATTGGGACATTTCTTCTTTCTAGCTACTTGGCCGAATAATCCCACCCTGATATTGATCCAATGGTAGATTACCTTAGGAGAAAAGAAAGAGCTAAATGATTGTGTTTGGAAAGAGTGAAAACACAAGTCGAAACACTTGAAAGAATTTTGGTGAGAAAATATACAATTTAACTTGAGTGATCTCTTTCATATTTGATTTTCTTGTAAATTCAAAAGATTAACACATGTGTAAACAATATAATTCTTCCATTTGTATGTGCAAGATAACTTATTTCTTAGAAGATTGATTTATTTCCAATGATGTTCATTCCTTTGATCTAATGTAGATATGGAATGAAAATAACGCAGAACAAAGTTTTGAATTTACTAACTTTTCCTAGGAGTACAAAAGGATATGTGTTGTGGTATGATAAGTGCATATTTATGCCCTAATTTAGTCTTTAATGTTGGCATTTTAATTGAATTTTGTGCTTAAAAGATTCATTTAATTTGGATTTGTGATAATTAGGCTTTTTAAGCTTGTGAAATAAAATGAATTACAAATTGCTTTTTAGTTGCATAAAATATTTTTTCAATGTTCTAATTTTTGTTTTTGTAGCTAAAGTTAAATATTGGTTCACTCATGGTGTGAAAATAAATTGTTCCAAGCTACAAAATAAGGCCAAAATTAGTAGTTTCTAGTAAAGGATATACAAGGAGCTTAGGACCCTTTGGGGGACCTCTTTTGTTCTTTCCAGCTTCTTTCATGCCCTCCCCTCTATTCTCTTCCACTTTTAATGTTATTTTTACCTTCAATGGAGTGTTAACCCTCTGGAGTTGATTTTGCTGTAACTTCTTAACTAGATTTTGAGATAGAATGGAATAATTTCTTTTATTTTTTTAATATTGTTGTGGTTTTTATTTATCTGTGTCTTTTGTTTCCAAATTAAGTAAAGGGCAATGATTTTTAAATTGTAGATAATTACCGAGGTGTTTTAATCTATATGTTAATACGATCCTATCAAGTACGATCGTTTCTAAATTTGATTGATCCCATAATATCAACAAAGAAAATAAGAGAAGAACATAAATATAAGACATGGATGGAGACACCACAATCTAGCAAGTCAATGAAGATTCGCCATAAAGATCTCAATCTTTGATAAGAACCCGGGTCTTATGGGAAGAACCAAAAGAATCCTCACTTAAAGAATTCAAAATGCATATAATGACTATAGAAAGTGGTTACATGTATTTTTTTGTGCAAACCTAGAAACCTAAAAGAAGGCCCAAAGCACTAGGCCGCAAAAATAGCTTGAAAATGCAAATGCTCGCCCAAGCGAGAGTGCTTGCACAACGACACAACTCAGGAACAAAACCTTCTCCTGGCGAACCAAGTCGCTTAATGACCTTCATGGACCATCATGAGCTTCAAAGAGATATTCTTCTAAGCTTTTGTTCCTTGACCTTGTCATAGGTCTTTTGAATTATAATGGTCCTTCCTCAAGTTCTTCTAGTATTTGATCCAAAGGCAGTCCTCTATCATATGCATATTGATCATATGAGTTTAAGGGATTTTAATTTAATTTAGACTATACGCACAACAATTGAATATGAGAGTGGAATAGAACAATTTCTTGAATTTGCAAAGATGAATGTTTCAAACAACAACTTCTCGTGTGTTAATTGTTTGAATAAGTGAAAACTACCAACTGAAGTTATCCGGGAGCATGTTCTTTGTCATAGTTTCCTAAAGAGCTACACAAAGTGGACATGGCATAGTGAATTAATAGACATGCCAAGTGCACATATGTCTAAAGTAGAAGCAAAAAAAGTTGATTAGCTATATTAAATGATTGGTGATGTTGGAGATGAATCCTTCCAACATGCTCATATGTTTGAAAATTTGTGCAATGATGCAAAAAAACCTATGTATGTTCATTAGTCATGATCTTATCTCCCTAGGTGGGTTTCCTCCATGCTTAAGCTTCTAGTTTGGTAGTCAGCAATGGAGTTTTCCTCTCAAGGTGGGTTTTCTTAGAGGCTTAGTTCCAAACACTGAAGCTTGAGGTTTTTTGTTGTGAAGGTTTTTACATGTGTGGCTTAAGGTCAATATCGTTACTTAGTCGCATGACAAATATTCGAATCTTTAGCAAATTACCTTAGGTGTCAACTTTGGGACTTAGTGTCTTCTTCTAGATTTCCTTCAATTTACCTGCACAAACATTAAAAATAAATCAGATTCCATATTTTTTTGACTTCTCTACTCCCTATTCTTTAATTTAAGGCCAAAAGGGGTTGTTTTACTAGGATTTACATCAATTTCATACAATATAAGTGTCTAAATGATACGCAATTATGACTAAACTAGACACTTATCAACCATACGAGAAGAACACAAACAAGAGAAAAAAAAGAGAAAGAACAAAGTGTTGTAAATTTGTCACATGTATAGTTATGAAGTTCCTTGCACGAATTGGAGGAGGAGAATCTTCATTGATGCAGCAAAAATGGAATGGAAGCAAGGTTGAAGGGCCTTAAGCAATGGGTTGAGAGCTTGATTGTTCTTCACATAGTTAATTTATAACCTGTGAGCTTAATTGTACACTCTTATTGAGAGAGTGTCATTTGATTATTGTTGTAATTGAAAGTTCTTAATCTTGAGAGGAGATTGACAAGAATATCTAGAGAGGTTGATACTCAGTGTAGCCTGTAGAGGATTGTACTTGTGCAACATGAGAGGTTGGAACTCATGTAACCTGGTCAAAATATACTCATTACTTATCAAAGTTATTGATCAATGGATTTTCTTAAGCAGGTTCCTTAGGAGGCTGAACGTGGCCTTGGGTAGAGGTAAACCAATACACACATGTGTGCATTATCTATATCCCTAAACTTTTATTTTCAAGTAGTAATTTCATTTTTAATTCTATACTTGTGTGTGTAGTTTTTGAATTTGATTTTTAGGCTCTATTCATCCCCCATCTAGAGCCACATTACACCAATATCATGTGATCAATACTGACCCTCAAATTATTCAGAATTTGAGTACGAATCAACTTGTCCTTCTTGTTTTTGACCATAGTGATCCTAGATTTCTTGGGGACCACATGTACATGACTCACCCAAGTGTTTCAGAAATAGGATAAATGATACCTACTTGCAGTAACTTGGTGATTTCCTTCTTCACAACCTCCATCAGCTGATAAATCAGTCTCCTCTAAGGTTTCCTTGTTGGCTTAGCATCCTCCTTCAATAGTGTTTTGTGCATGAAGAAAGAAGGGCTAATACCAAGAATATTTTCCAAAGTTGATCATATTTCTCTCTTTTGTTCTTTGATAACATGAAACAATTGTTGCTCTTACTCATTAGTAAGAAAGGAAAATATAATAATAGGAAGTTTCTCATCTCTTTCTAGATATACATATTTCAAATGAGATGGTAGAGGTTTTAACTCCAAAGTGGATGATTGTGCCACAAATGGAAGCATTTTACTTTGTAAAGTAATCTCAGCTACCTCAGCATCACACTCAAACACAACAAGGGTATCAACTAGTGACTCCACGTCCTTAGTATCACTTGCTTTATAGTTTTTTTTGTCATCAAATATCGTGTACCACATATCTGAAAAAGAAAAATCCAAAAATGAACAAAATTAGAAAAAACATCTAAGACCCAATGAAAATTTGTTTACTACATCACTCAATAGATCAATACAAAACAAAGATTAGTCTACAGTCAAGTAGCTTCCAACACATTCAACAACACCTTTTCATCTCCTATCTCAATAGTCAATGCCTCAACATTTACATCTATCTTGCTACATGTCAACATCATGAATGACGTTCCCAGTATAATGGTTGATTGTGCTACGGTTGTAAAAATCCACAATTCATTTGCACGAAAAATCTACACGAAAAATTAATTTAACCACATGAAGAAGCACATCCTCAAGCCCACCTGCATGGTTAACTGTCTTACGGTTGGCCAATTAGATGACCACATTGGTAGTCTTATGAAGTCCAAGAGAAAGAGAATTAAAAACTAACGAAGGCATCACATCGATAGAAGCTACTAAGTCTAACATCTCATTGTCGAACGTAGTACTTCCTATCACATAGGGAACATAAACTATACCTAGATCATTACACTTTTGCAGTATTTTGAATATAAACTTCATAATTAAGATGGACCTATTTCTCCCCATGTTAAGTACTGTTAAGACTTTAGCAAGTGTACCAATTCGCGGAACTAATAACCGGTAAGACCAAGATATCGTTTCCCAAGAGACTCATGTATACTAAATAATCGTGCAATCAATAACTAATTTAAACTAAAGAATGAATCCATAATTTGGGTTTTTGTGCATGAAAGTAAATTTTGCATAAATAAGTAAAATGTGAACTTGGATATTTGAAACTCTAGAATATAGAAAAGACTAGAAATGCAATGGATTGATATTGTTGGGGTTAGATTTCACTGACTTCAGTCTCATGCATATAAAACACTAAAACTCTTCTCCATTAAATTACTAATGTCAACCCACAAGTCTACTCAAACCCTAATCCCTTAGTTGAATGAGCCTAAGTTTCTTTATTAAGGATCAAGTCCTTGAATCCCTAAATAAGCAAACCCACTTCACAAACTAGGGTTTAAGACAACTAATTGGTCAAGCTCCATTCCTAGATACTAGTTCCATTAGGTATCTTGTTCCAGGTCTAGGTTTCAAGAAATATTTTCCGATACCTAATGACCCAAATATCATGCAATGAATGGTTTAAAGAAAGCAAGCATTAAGTAAAGAAACAAAGATACTAGTAATTAATGAAGAGGCATATATATATATATACATATATATATATATATATATATATATATATATATATTCAAATATTCACAAGTACAACAAAGTTCAATGGCTACATCTACCCCCAACAAAATGGGTTTAGCTCTCCATTGTCATGGAGAGTACAAACTTACAAAATGAAGGTGGAAGAGGGAGGAGATACATAAAGGAAGAAGGGATAGTTCCTATAAGCCCTAGTAGTCCTTCAAGCACTCCAAATCGTGTTGTTCGAGCTCCAAAACGTCCAAGATGAGTTTCCCTCGCAAAAACATGAAGAAATATGGCAAACTTTCAACATCAACGCAAGTGGCGCCTAATGGAAGCCTCCCAACACCAAACGCAAGCAAAGAAGAAGAAAGAAGTCCTGCAGGGGCCGCCCGACGGTCTCCAGATGCCATCAGGCAGTAGTTTTCTAGAATACTCTGGCACCTTGCACTGAGCCTTTCCCCTCAGGCGCTAACTCTCTAGAATCAGGTTGGTGCCTTACTCTGCAGTTGAACCGCCAGGTGGTGGCTGTTGCTTCCTTTTTATAAAATTTTTTATCTTCTCCTTGCTATATTAGGTCACTCATTTGGCTGGGTTTTTGGAACAAAGCTTTTAATGTACAAAAAGACATAAAAAAAATGGGGATTAGTGGTACATTATATCAATGTAACCCAAAATATATTTATTTAAAAAAACAAGGTAAAATTGAGGATTGAGTAGGTTAAAAACTATGGAAGAGTTGATTTTTCTAATAAAATGTAACTTAGATAATGGTAAAGTTCTTTTATGTGTGAAAAGTTCATTATCTATAACACGCCTTTTATGTGTGCAAAGTTCTTTCAAAAATTTGGTGTGTTTTGGACTTTGTCTCACAACATCTAATAAATTGATGCTTATTCTTCTCAAGTCTAAACCAATTTGGATACGGAGGAGGAGGTGAATAAGATGAAAAGTTTTTAAGAAAAGAAGAGTTAGAAGATACTAACCTTGAATCATCATTGGGTTTAGGTGTTTTAGATATTACCTTTTAATTATTCACCTACTCTTTCACTTTAATCACTAGGTGTAACTTTGTCCTCCTTATCTGCATCCTATTGAGCACCCTCAAGGCCTTGTACTTGCTTACCCATTCTCAAAGTAATAACACTTATATTTTGCAGGTTGATCATAGTTTGTGCAAGCAGATTGCTCGAGCCTTGAGACTTAATTTTGTTCAACTCAGTTGCCATTTGTCCAATCTAGTTTTGCAGACTCTACACACTTGCCTCTATCGTTTGGTTCAATGTAGTTGTCTTCTTAGTCATTATTTTCATCATTGTATCCATATTTGAGTCATTGGATGTTGGAATTGGTTGTGGTTGGTGCCTTTATTGAGGTGGGACATAGGGTTTTTTGTACTATTATTGTGACTATTGATTTCCTCACTTCAGATCAAGATGATCCCTTCAACTTGGGTTGTTCTAGGTTAAGGACAAATCATGTTTGTATTATTCTTGTGGTTGTCTACTATTGTAATATATGTTTGTAGATTACGCTTGAGGTTGTTCAAAGTCTAATATCCTTTTCTTCTTTAATGTAGAAGACACCTTAGTATGAAGGTCAGTGGAGGAACAAATTACACACAAGGTAGTCATTTTTTGTAAATCTATCAAATGTCGCAACATGCCGACCAATTCATCAACTTTCCTTCTATCTTCTTGTGATCAGAAATATAAAGCTTCTACTCATGGACTCCCTTCAGTAGAGTCACAAAATTACTCGCGGTGCTAAATTGTTGATGGTTAGACACCATGTTCGTAATCAATTGCCTTGCATCTGTTGGCATTTTTTCATCCATGCCCCCCAACTTGCAATATCTATCATTTGTCTGTCCATGAAATTGAATACTTTATAAAATTACTAAATAAGGAGTTGTTTATGTATTTAATGATGAGGAAGGAAGCACACAACTTCTTGAATCTCTCGCAATACTCATGGAGACTTTCTCTTCCTAGTTGCCTTATCCCACAAATTTCTTTATCAATAACAACCACTGATAAACCTCTTATCATCTAGAGATTCAATCAAATTCGACTTCCTCACTAATACTAACTAATATAGTATAGTGATCAACCAAGGATCAATCTGATAGATAGGAAAATGCAAATGATTGATTTAGTGAACTTATCTTGTGGAAAAGAGGAAATCTATCAAAATACACTTGAACTGAAATTAAAACAAACATAAAATGCTATGAATGGATGCAACTGCAAACTATTCGATGAAATGCCTAAATGAAATCTAATGCACCTAAGATGTTTGATGAAAAGGAAACACTAACAAAGGCTATAGTTGTGTGAATACGCAATGCAATGATTCTAAATTAAGCATAAAGAATGCTTCCAACAACTAATTAAAACTCAAATGAATCAAAAAAATGAATTGAGAATGCAAATATGTAAAACTAAAAAATTTGGAAAAACTTGAGAGGAGTTCCTATATGAAGGTGCAGGGCAACCTTCAGGATCGATTCATAATGCATGAAATGCAAATGTAAGAATGCAGAACTATTAGAAACAATCTCTATTGAGTATACGAATAAGAAATTACTCAAAATGACGAAGTAGAACTCAACATCCGAAATCAAGAACCCTAATTAACATAAAAACTAACTGATGCATGAATGAAAAATTAGATGCAACGAATGGGTAATTGATTGTGCAACTGGTTCAGAAATAATGCGCATTAGCTCACAATGAAGATGCAAACGGGAATTGAACATAAGATACGCATAATTATCGAAAATTAAAATTAAAGAAGAATGTAATAGTGGTTCAACGTAGTAGAAATGAAAGTCATTATTCAATTTGGTGATTTATGTATGGTTGACCATAATCAAAGGACCTTTGATATATAAGTAGGATGAATTGTGCATCCTCTATAAATTCAGCTCATTTTCAAGTGGAATCAAGTGTTGTGGTAGATTAACATCACTCAATCACTCAAAATTGAATCATGAATTCACTTCAGTCGTGAATGACAGAAATCATGGTAATTAATCAGTAAAAATGAAAGGACAACAACAATTTCATATCAAAGAACATGTTTACAGCAACTGCAATCAATAAACAAAAGTAGTATCTTACAAAATAGCTTAAAAAAGTAACTATCCGTAGCAAAAAAGTGTTGAATTGATGCAGAAATGGTGTAGAACAACAGCTATGATGTGGTGAAGAAGAGAGATTGGTTGTGTGATAAAGAGAGGAATGATGGTCAATGAGTGTTCGAGGTGTGTGTATGTTTCCAATGAGTTTTTGGCGCCTAGATTAACAGAACTATCACTTCTTACTGGTTGTACAAGTTTCATTAACTAACTAACTACGACATCTTTGCTTATTCTACTTTTACAATACTACTTGGAACTTGGGTGGCAGGTTTCCTAGCAATTGTGCAAGATTCCTCCAAGTCACTTTGTCATGTTTGGTGATGTTCCACGTCCACAACCTGCTGCAGTAGGTGATTGAGTCCAGTTGGCTTATAATAGCTCCAAACCGACTCATTCAAAGGTCTTTCTCAAGCTAATTTTGTATGGATTGAGCTCTACTTCACCTTTCATCACAACAACATATTTTCAATCAATTCCAATTTAGCGGCTCCAATCCAACCCTCTAGATATATTCCCACTAAGAGAACATGTTAGCATTCACAAAACCAAATTTTGTTATGCCTATAATGCACCTAAAATAATTAAACATGCAAGAATGTGATTTAAGAGTGTTATTCATATATGGACCACATTTCAGCCATCTTAGAGTCAGAAAAATTGTATTTTAATGTCCAAAAGTTGTCATCTCATTTGGAATTGAAATTCAAAAAAGTCATATGTGCACCAAAAGTCATCTGTGCCACTTTTCAGCAAATTTGTTGAATCAACTTTCTCTTTATGGCTTCTTTAAACTCTGAGATGATACTCCAGGTCTTCCTTATGCATTTCACTCAAAAATCTAAGAAAACAATGTTAGTCATATCAAACTACTTTTACAGACTTATAAAACTAGACCAATTCGACTTCTAAGTCTACTATCAAACTAGAACTTACACTAATATATATACCACTATGGATTTATGAACCTAAAATGCATGCTAAACTAAACTAAACTAATAACACTTCTAAGGATTACACTAATAATACAGTAAAAGCACCTAATTAAGCTACTTTTACAAAATTAAACTAGAAACCTAACTAAACTAATTATAGAATGATTACTTCTAATTAACCAATTAAACCTACGCAAAACAATGCAATTGGATAAGAAAAACTTTAAAGATTAGGGACTTATCATCCACCCTAGAAGCTAGGAAATTTTTTCCCAGAAATAGTCTTTTCAAAGTTTCCCAAGTGTTAATAGATCCTGGTAAGAGGTAGTATAACCATTCTTGGACGACATCTTACAATGAAAATGGGAAAGCTTTGAGCTTAATGTGTTCCTCAATCATAGTTGTAGGTATCTTGGTTGAACATACAATATGAAATTACTTTAAATGTTTTTTCGAGTCTTCTCGTGCTAATCCATTGAATTTAGGCAAAAGGTCGATTAACCAAGATTTTACCTAGCATTCTTCATCTGGGTACTGGAGGCACATGGTTGGGGTAGTCACATCTGGTGTAGCTAATTGTCTTACAGTCCTTTCTTCCATGTTATTTATATCAATTTCAGGTTTAGGTGAAGAATTACAAGATATGTTTATCACTGGAAGTGGTACTGATCGAAGAACTAAAAACTCTAGCTAGTTCTAAATGATGGAAAACCCATTTCATGCAAGTTGAAGTAGACTTCATAAAAAGCCTATGTCTGGATGCGAAAACTTGGAATGTATGTGAAGTGTTTAGAGAGTGGTTGGTGTGTTTCTTGAAAAAGATTGGGCCAATCCTCAAGAAAAAGGTCTAAGAGAAGTCAAGAATGGTAGAATTTAGGAGTGAACCTAAGTCTAAAAAGGAACAAAAAAGGTGCAAAGAATTTGAAACTGAAATGCTCTAGACTTACTTAAGAGTGACTAGCCAACTATACATTCATGCACCAAGTTAGCTACCTAATGCATGTACCTTTCAATGCATCCACCTTCCTTTTGATGTTAAGAGAATACCTTGGCCTATAAACAATGTTCCTAGGGTTTTTTAAGGCCCAAGGTAGCCTAAAAAACCACATAAGTTTGGTTGGTCACTCAAGAGTCAAGAAAGAAAGCAAAAACTTCAAACTTTTATACACAACCTTATTGAATCGATTATGGTATTTACTTAATCAATTAAATTCATCAAGAGTTTTCTTGGCCCAAATACAAGGCTTAAAGAAAATAATTATTTACATTTTTACAATGCCAAGAGAAGGAAATGGCAAGCTAATAAACTATTTGTCACAAGAGTAGAGTTCTTTGAAGCCCTTCTTGTTCTTCCATTCTCCTAGCCATGGCCCATGTTGCAGCTCTCTGGATGGGTTTCTTTCATACTCTCCCTCTTGAAGATGATATGTCTTCATATAAAAAAGATATCTAAGGAACCACAACTTTGATTGTTTATTTCCTCACAGATCAAACATATACCTACAAAAAATAGAAAATAGAAGTTTAATGAATTTTTATATTAACAGAAAAATATATCTGAAGAAAAGAACAAAGAAATAAAGCATTTTATTTTTGAAGTTTTTATAAGAAAAGTTATTGGCCTTTATTCCAAAATCAGCTTTTCCTTCACTTTATTTTGGCCATTGCTTTATGTTATGCAACAAGAAAGCAGAGTGATCCACCAACCTTAAGCTACACCAACTACAACTAGATCCACTATTCACAATTGTTACATCTTGTTTCGAAGAAATTCTCATGTTATGAATGTTTTAATTCAATTAGTTGGCTTCTAAGAAATTTGTGCTCCTATAACAATTATCCATCACAATGAAGAGTTCCTCTACAAAGTTTGGAACTTCCACTAGTGCATAAATTCATTTTTACCTCGCCTTATATGCCTCGGTTGTCCAGGAACCGAAGCATATAATGGTGCGGTGGCATTTTTGCAATTTCAGACAACTTTTATGCCTCGGTTCAGCTTAACCCGAAGCAAAAGAGGCTCATATGCTTCGGTTCGCAAAAAACCGGTGCCAAAGGAGGCTCATATGCTAAAACCCATTAGTCATTACCTCTTTGGCCTCGAGTGGGTCTGAACCGGTGCCAAATAGGGCTATATGCCTCGGTTCAATTAATCACCGAGGCCATATGGTTTAATTAGGGCACCAACTACGCGAGCCCCCTTTCTCTTCTTCTTCCCTGCGCCCTTCTTTACAATAACACTCTTTCTTTTCTCCCTCCGGCATGGCTGTTCCAGGCACGGTGGTGATGTCGTCGACGTTCCAGATGCAGCAATGGTGGCTCTAGTGCACGGATTCGATGCTGCTCCGATTTGTTCGAAGGTGGTGGTGGGGTTGCGTTGTTGCAGTGGTGGTTCGGTGCCTTCGTTCACGGTGGCGTTGCCTTCGTTCGCAGTGGCGCTGCTCTCTGCATCTGGTACGTCATTCACGGTGGCGTGATGATGGTGGTCCACATCTGGATGTGCGTTCGCGTTTCGCGAAGGTTGTGGATTTGTGTTTTTGTTGGCTGTAGGTTGTGGATTTGTGTTTCTGTTGGCTGTAGGTTTTCGCGCAGTGGTGCGTTGCGGAGAAGAAGACGAAACTGTGGTGTGGTGCGTTGCTTTCGACAAGGGTGGCAGTTGCCATGGTGAAATTAGGGTTGCTCGAGCATGGTGCAGATACGTGGAAGAAGATGGTGGTGGCTGCTGCGTTTCGTCGGCGAGGATGATTGGCTTCGGTTCTATTTTGACCCGAGGTAGAAATGGAACTCTATGGCTTCAGGTAACAACCGAGGCCAAAAGGGGTGCCTTTTGGTCTCACCCTAATATGCCTCGGTTCTAGACCAGAGGCAAAATGAGGAAAATAACCGAGGCAAAAAGCCTTTACTGCAGTAGTGTTCTTCTTCACTTATGAAGAATAAGAGTCATGTACGATACCAGTGTGTTGATCTTTCAAAACCATTATTCTTTTATGAGGACATTCAGAGCAAATGTGCCCTCTTTTAAAACACTTGAAGCACTAGATGCCTCATGTTCTAGTTTCTTTAGACTTTTATTTTTCTTTATCTTTATCCCATAACCTTTCATATTTAGAATTGCACGCGTAACGCTCCCTTTTGGAATCCTCTTTAGGGTATGAAGTGGTGGGATAGTACTTCCTATCGTATAATGATAAACCTCTAGTCGCATAAAGATTTAGTCAAACTTGATTTTCTCACTAACTAATATAGTATAGTGATAAACCAAGGATCAATCCTAGGATAGGCAATTGAACTTTAAATGATTCTTGAATATGCTTTGTGAATTGGAGGAAATATAATAAAATCTATTAAAACTGATGCTAAAATGAACTTAAAATGATATGAATGTGTATGAATGCAAGGTGTTTGATGAAATGATCAAGTATACTAAAATGCACGTATGGTGTTTGATGAGATGTCTAAGCTACTAATGCATGTGAAGTATACAATGTGAATATCCTACACCCAATCTAAACATGTGAGATGCTTCTAATGCGTGGATTAAATTAAATTAAGCTACTAGAAGTGGATTAAAAAGATTATATACAAAAAATTGAAATTAGGAAATTGCTAATGAATGTTCATATATAAAATGTGTAAGACATGGTTGGGAATCACTATATAAAGAATGAAATGATGATATGATGGTACAAAATGACTAGAAATGGTCTCAATAGAACGTAGAAATTAGAATCACGCGAAATAGTTGAGTAAAATGCAAATTCCCAAATCATGAACCCTAGCCAACGAACTTAATGAACAAATGCGTGAATGCAAAATTTAATGCAACAAATCGCGAATTAGATGTGGAAATGGTTCATAAACATTACGTATAACAACACAAATGTATCATGAACGAGAAACAAGCATAAGAAACACAAGAACATTGAATTCATAAGTGAATTTAGATGAAACATTGTGTGCGGAAGTATTGTGCAAGATTGAAATCACGAAATCAGAATTGACATTTGAATAAGTGTGATTCTAATCAAGAGACACTCGAATTAGGTTAGATGATTGTGCATCATCTAGTTTTCAAATTGTTTCCAAGTTGAAACCTTTAAAATTATGAATCATAACCTTACACTATGAATGCCAAATGTGGATTAATTTAGTAGAAAAGTGAACTGGAAAATGAAAGTAGAACTGATACAAAAACAGAAAACACAATTTCATTCAGAAATAAATGTGATAACATGTGTCCACAAAAGGTGAAATTGATTGAAACTCACAAACAACGTAAACTAGGATAGATCTTGATCCAATGCTGGTTGTGTAGTCACTAATCCAAGATCCATCTAAGATTATGCAGAAATAGTGGGGGGAAAACAGAGAAAAAAACTAAAAGGAAAAATGTATGGTGGTGGAGTGAAGCGTTAATGATGGAATAGTGTGTATGAGTCGTGTGTAATTCTGGTATGGTGGTGTGTGGGTGGTTATTTAAATGATTAAATGGCGCCAACATCTACCAGTTTTTAGTACCTATAACTGGCTATTACATGCTTCAATAATTGTCAAAGACTATATCCTACATTAATCCAACTAACTAACTTTTGACTAGCCACTTAGTAAGCACATTGCTCAACTGCAGCCACCCTTTAGAGTAGGTTAGCATCCGTGAATGTTTGTGTCCTCTAGAACTCATTCACCTTCTATAACAAGTAACACATCCAACTATGCGACAACTCATCAATTGGATCAAATTCCACTCCTTCACATGTAGCTTTCAAGGAGAACTTTGGTCCATCACAGTCCTTCATCTCAACAACCTTCTTGGATTAAAATCACTTATAACAGCTCACACTTACCCCTTTATGTATTCACAACTAAAGAAATAAGTTAGACTTCACAAACTAAAGCTATGCTACAACTAGAACTACCATAGTGAACTACACATGTGAAAATTAGATTTAGAATTTTCAGCCCTTTCAAGGTTAGCACAAATGTAATTTAGTGTTCTAAAGCTTTCCACACAATTGCCACATAATTTGGACTTGAAATTCAAAAATTCAACTTTGAGTCAACTTTTCAACAAAAATTCAACTCTAAGTATTTTCCTACATTTTTGGTTGACTCAGATTCTCCCATGGATTTCTCTGATCACTTTTAAATACTATTCTTGATCCTTTTATCTGCATTACCCTAAAAAAATCTAAAAATGGATGTTAGCCACACTAAACTCTTCCTAATAACTCTTAAAACTAGACTTAAACTAGAGCACAAACTCTAGTTCTAAGCCTGTGTATCTAAAATAAGAAGCATATGAACCTATTTATGAATTTATCCTATATGCTAAACTATATCATCCTAAGAGTTTTCCTAAGGTTTACACTATAAATGTGCTAAAAATACCTAATTAAGCTACTTTTGTAAAACTAGCCTAAACCCCTAACTAAACTAATTCTAAGCTAATAACTCCTAATTAACATCTTAAACCTACCCAAAATAGTACAATTAAATAAAAAATATCTAGAGATAAGGGACTTATCATAGACTTCCTTTTCAATTATTATTCTACCCTCACACACAACTAACTAACTCATTTAAATCATTACAAGGCAAAAGTTCAACTTTATCCCTAATATCATAATTCAATCCACTTTGAAACCTAGCAATTGGTATCCTTGGTTCCTCTCTTATACCAGCTCTTAAGATGAGTAGCTCCATTTTTTATCTATATTATTCCACACAAATGTTTTTTTGTTGGAGACTGTGGAGCCTATTAATCAACTCCCTATCGTAATAAGAAGGTACATGTCTCCTCCTAAGGGCTGGCCTAAGCTCATCCTAATATCTTATTTGGGGTTGATTGTGAATTCTTAAGTCCCTAACCAAGGAAGTCATAGCATGACCCTGAAAGCTTCATGTAGCTAAGCGCACTTTTTTATCTTCAACTATTTAGTGATACTTAAACAATTGTTCAACCTTCCTTTCCCAATCTAAATATTCTTCTATGTTATCTTTCCAATGAAAGGGGGAAAGGTAAACTCTAGGTTCCATGGCATTGTAATCTTTAGGCCTATGAGGTCCTCTAGGTGGATATTGATAAAGGTGATCATTGTGATGACTATTATACAACTTATTACTACTAGGAGATGGGGATGATTCCCAAGTGTATCTTCTTCTAGGTGGGGCATCATCTCTTTGTTTGCCCTTGTTTTGACTAATCATGAATAGCCTAAACATGTCTTTCAATCCAGCTATATCTTTTCTTTATCTTTGGAATTCATCTCTCAAATGTAGTCCTTCTTGACTATCTCTCACACTAGAATGATGAGAATGATCACTCATGTTGTGAAGAAGAAAGTTTTTCACAAAGGTTTTCATAATTTCACAACTATGAATGCTAAAGATTTTCACATAAGATTTTTTTTTTTTTTGGTGGAGGATTTCTAAAATGAACCTAGTTGTGAAAGTGTTCCATGTAGCTCCTAGAAAGGAGAGTTGAGTCATAGGTGGACAAGATTAGAAACCAAGTCCTTCCCAAAAAAAGTTTCCTTAGATTAATTTTACCAAAATTTCTAAGTAAAAATCTTCCAAAACAATTTTCCTAATAGTGCGTGTAGAGTGTCCCTAGAAACCAATGAAAGGTTTATCTAATTGAAGACAAAGGAATCACCTTATATATCATAAAGACCAAGAAAACAAGAATTAAAGAATAAAAGCAATGTAGAAAGAATGGTAAAGACAATTTGTTAGCATAAATGATTTGATGCATGAAGATTTGATGTAGATATATGAAGACATTGCATTGGGACGTGATGAAGCTATGATAAAGATATGAGGACTTGGAGATTCACATGTTGATCAATCTTGAAATGTGTGTTGAATATGGGTTTCACATGAAGAACACTAGGCTCGAAGATTGGTGCTCTTAGTGTACACTATTTGGTATTGTATAGATGTCTAGGGTCTGGTTGGTGCCTTTTAAACTATTGAATAGGTTCTTAACAGGTTAAATGCTTTGCTGCAATAATTCTATTTATTACATATTCAATTAGTTGAATTATTTCTTAATCAGTTGCTTTCACTTAAGTTAAGTGAAATCAACAAATTGAATGAAAAAAATCAACCTATTGAATATGCTAACAGATTGGCTATAAGTTCTGATTTTTCAGAGAGAGAGTGGTAAGGCTTGAGATTTCTTAGCGTGAAATCATTCTAAACTTGTGGAAAACTCTATCTAAGAATCACACAAAAATGCATCCATTTGTGAAGGATATTTGATCTTCTTGGAGCTTTTAGCTTGGTTTTTGAGACTTCAAGAAAAAAGTTTGGTTGGCTAAGGAGAGCATTCATTCAGGTTTCTAGGTGTTGACTAGTGGTTTTCCAAGTCTGCAAGTGTTATCTTGCTGTGTTGTGTTGAGATTCTTATGGGATTCAAGAGTCTTGATTTGTGTTTTTAATTATTTTGAAAGTGAAATTGTGGATTGTATAAATCTTTTGAAATAGTGCAAGTCGGACTCGAGTTTCCTTGACAAACTGGATGTAGCTCCAATTTGAGTGAACTACTATAAAAATTGTGTCCTTGTGCAAGAAATTTGATTTGTGATTTAAATTTTCAAGAAATTTGAATTCTACAATCTTTTAACTGATCTTAATTGATTTGAGACAACCTGAGACTTTGTTCCTATTTGTATTGCCTATTTAAATCAATCTTGATAAGTCTTTTGAACTACTTTTGAATTAAACATAAAATTCAAATTTCTGTAGAATTTTCAGTATTTCAATCGATTGTATCATTATTTTGATTTGTTGAATTATGTTGCTTTGTTAACAATTTAAAGAAATCAGTTTGTTATCTTTGTTTTTAGCCGATTGAAAGTGTTCTACCCAATAGCAATTGCATTCTGAATTTGTGGTTGATCTGATTCAATAAAAAGGGATTTTAAGAATTTAAAAGTAATCAAGGTTTTTTGAAAGCCAATTCAACCCTCCCTTCTTGGCTAATCACCCATTTCAATACTTACACAATTCTCTAAGCTAGGTGAGTGTTATCTGAAAGTGCAAGTGACACTTAGAGCCCCTTCACATATTTTCAATTCTAATGTGCCCTTAACTATTACAATGTTTATTTAAGGAGTTGGGATTGCACCAAAGGCATTTTCCCAAGACACCAAAGCAAAGGAGAGATGAATAAAATTACTACAAAAAAAATGCAGCAAACTACACAAGTTCTATGATATAAATACAAATAATCACAAAACTTGTCTTATTCTTTGGTGCTCTTATTTTGCCTCACTTCTAAATTGTTTACTCCCTTTTTTTCACTCCAAAGTGCCTCTTGGTAGCCTCCCTTGCCCAAAACTACTAGGAGAGAATCTCTATCCAGCTTGTTCCTACCTTTAGGATGCTACCTTGAGAAGTTAGTCAAACTTTAAAAGAAACCTATATTCCAAAGATGTAATCCACTCAAGAGGTCAAAGAAATAAAAGCAACAAAAGCACAATTTGAAAAGCTAAACTTAAAGTGAATATAGATTAGACAAGACGGATAAAATTCCAAAAGAAAATAAAAACTAGAAACAAGGCACACAAGGAAGTAAGCACTCGAAAGAAAGTCCTAAGAATGGTTCTAGAATGGACTATACAAAAACAAAACAAACTAAGAATGAATGATGTTATTTTCTTTATCCTTTTGATGTTTCACAATTGTAAGAACAAAGAATTCAAGGAAGATCCTCGCTGGACACGAATTTTGTAACATCCCAATCAGATATTACGAATTTTTAAATAAATAAAATAAAATATATAATGTAAACGCATTAATTTAAACTGCCTTCACCTAAAATGAGGGAAAATGAAAACCTTTATTAAATCTCCATAAATTCCAAAAATCCACCGATTATAAATATTAACTACAAGTTCCAACTTTGATGGAAATCAAATGTTTACAAACTCCTTAAAATAAATAAAATAATAAAACTCTATAGAAAATCCCTAAGATAGCCCACACTCCGACTCTATGCCTCACCAGCACCACCTCTAACGTCATCTGCTCCCGTGTAACACATCACACGATCATCGCTAAACACAAGCAGATAGGGTGAGCTAACATATAAAAACACACACACACACACATATAAACACTCACACATCAAAGGAATTTGATCCTTTGATTCCGTACCACATGGCCACCACCATGTTATCCATGTTCTACGTCTTTATGTGAATACCTCAAGATACTCTTACTGGCACACCTACAAGCCACAACTTATAGAACACATGCAGGAAACTTGCTACGGACCACACTCTGTAATGCTTGGTGGAGTTCCCAATATGAAGCATAGTTCGTAATGTCCCAAGACTACCAAACTTGTCGACTAGATACCGAGGAGCGCAATCTTTCTGGACTCATCCATACGAGCCACAACAAGCACACTTACACCGGCAACACTCGCCAATCCAAGATACAACTCAAGGATTCCTTATTTTCATTCACCATCCCGAGCCACAAGTCAAGAGATGTCATTCTCAGCCACAACACAAGGAATGCCACGTGTTTCCCCTCTATCTTGAGCCACAACTCAAGGGATACGTTCCGAGGCACAACTTAAGGAATAATCCAGCAAGTCTGTCTTTAATGTATCACCAAAATCTTGTAGACCATGCACATCCAAAGCAAACAAGAATTTTACCTCTATTTTATTCCCTAGCGCTACTCTAGAGTCACCAAATGAAACTCGGTTCTAGACCGCCTGGCGGAAGGCTTGTACTGCCACGCGCCTTAAAACAATCTGCCATTGCAAGTATCGCTTGGCGGGACGCACCTCACCGCTAGGCCCCACGCGTCAGATAAGCCCCCTGGAATTGTAGTTATCGCCTGGCAGAACCTTTCCCGCTGCCAAGCGCTACACTAGTACAACGTACTTTAGTGGTTTTGGACAATCCTGAATAATTTCTAAGACAACCAATCCATGCCAAATCCCATCCAGAATACTTCCAACGTCACTGGCTACTTCCCAACATATACCAATTCACCATACTTCATCTAATATACCTCAATTCGCTAGATATTTAAATATAGGCTTATAATCTCAAGTATTTACAATTTTTCTTAACTTATGCCAAAGCTAGTTAATCACGGTGTAATTACTTATGTTCATGGTATAGCACCCAGTAGCCCATTGTTCTTTTATTAACACCTATAGGTACTCAAAATAGTCGTACCCTTTCACCCTTGGATTTAGCCTTCTGCATTTCTAATATTAACCATCTTCACTTACCCAAAGTTTCACACTACATTTCAATAAGGTATCCCAGCAGTGGATATCTAACTCTTATGTCCCAAACTACTATGGGGTTATATACTGTCACTTGTTTCACAGCCTAGCATGCAATATTTCAAATATCACAATTATTTCCATCAAGATTTCCCTTTAATATCATATATCCTTCTTAATTCAATTAATTTTCATCACCCTCGACCTTTGTCTAGTGACCCTTAATTTGTTTCATAGTTAATTCGACCCCTAAAGAGACCCAACTCACAACTGTTTCTAATAGCCACGCAGAACCACTTTCCCTACACTGGCGCCTAGTGACAGATAGCCTGCCGCTAGGCGGTGCATCCAGTTCTAGAAAACCCAGAATTCTGCCATGCACCTACGAGAACCCTAATTTCCCCATTCCATGCTAGTTTCTTTATTTTCTATTCAATACACTTTCCGCATATGCAAATGTTTACTCTTATTACATTAGGATTTCAAACACCCCAAATTATATTGCTCTTAGTTACACAATCTGATTCAAAACATAAAACCCCTAAATGTTCAACCTTAATATTCATATACATCAATCTCCTTCCAATAACAATAATTACGAGATATCACCACACAAAATTGGTTAATTTGCCTAGCATCACAGATTATAGAGACTCTCACGAGTCCCTCAAGTTCCCAGAAAACCAAAAAGCAACCAAAACACAACAATCCTACATTTTTCGCCTGGCAGTAGTTCATCGCTGCTAGGCGATTCAAAGCAAAAACCCATAATTGGCTTTGAATGCCCGCCAGGCGGTTTTTGGAAACTTTCCAAAAACCCATAAATTTGAGGTTTGCATAATGGAAATCATACACCATGTCTAATACATTATGCAATTAAACAAGCACATCAAAATATATGATTTTAACTAATCTAACCTGGTCTCCTTACTCAAATAGGGATTGCTTGAGTTAGCTTTTTGATCCACCAACCTTCCTTTGTTCAACTACAGTTTAGCTCTCCTCTTCACTCACTAAAGCACCATGATTCGCTCTGAAATTCACCTTCTCAATATGCTCCAATGGTAGCTCCAGTAAAAACCACTTTTTCACCCTTAATTGGTCTCTTAGACGACTAGGGTTTCTGCTCCTTCACAATCATGCCAAAAAGCTTTTTGGCAAAAGGAAAGCTTAATTTGTGCCTACCAATGTTCGAACCCACAACCATGCCAATGTCAAGTCAATGCACAACCATTCAACCATATTCATGTTTCTTTATAATTTCTATAAATCTAGGATTATATTATTACTCCGCATGATCAATCATATGGTCAAAATAATACATAATTAAAATAACTCAAGTCCTATCATAAGAATCAAGTGCTCTCAACCATTTGAGCTAGTACTTTTTCACGTCATAACAGTTAACATTAATTGCCATAAAGGCTCCCACTATCTGCATTTATTAATTATTTATTTATTTAATTAATTAAATTTCTCGGATCTTACAAATTTAACTAAGAAATGTTAAGTAATTATTTTCAATACTTTCCCCTTCTTTTGGCTTTTACTTATCTTCTTTTCAATTTTCTAGAGGGGAATTGCATTTTTCTGTGTATCTACTTTACAAACAACAACTAATACATGATATTCAATTTGAACTTTTAAGCTTTTCATGTCAAAGGCAAATAACACAATATAATGGAAGATAATCCTAAGGAAACAGGTAAACCCATTAAACAAAAAAGAAACACAATAGAAACCTAACTCTAAAGAACTTTTTACTGATCTAATAACAAGTATGAAGTCAAAGATGCAATACAAAAAGCACACAAAATCAACATGGCTACAAATATTTTGTAGAATTTTAATTTTAATGATGTATAAAGAAATAAAAACTTTAAAACTAAGAAGTAATGACAATTTGGACTAAACATGACATTAAACAAAACATTAAGAGCATAAAATTCGCAAAAAACATAAAACACACTGATATTGCACAATTTAATCGACTAAAATGCAAGATAACCAATTAAAATGACTCAAAGACAACAAAAACACAATTTAATCGATTTAAATTTCTCTTAATCAATTAAAACATAATCATATTGCAGAACAAGGAAGGTTCAAGAAGAATAAACAGATTTGAACGTAGATTTAAAGACAGAAAAAAAAATCCATATATCATTGACACAAACACATATAAACATGTAAGGAAAACATGAAAAAACATGGAATTGGGTCAAGAACACTAAAGAATGAAATTCATGCTCTTGATGGCAAATGATGGAAGAACTAAAAGTTGTGGTGCCAAATGATGGAAAACCCACTTCTTGCAACTTGAAGTAGACTCCATACAGAACTTATGTCTAGATGTGAAAGCATGGAATGATGGATGTGAAGTGTTTGAAGAATGTTTTAGGTGTGTTTCTTGAAGGAGACTAGGCCAACCCTCAACGAAAAGGTCCTTAAGAAGTCAAGAAGACAAACTATCCAAGTGAACCTAGAAAAAAAAAAAAGAGTTAAAAGAATGGCATAATTTCTCTATAATATTTCCAAGTTATCTTTACAATGCTAGTACTCCTATTTATAGAATTTAGGAGTGAACCCAAGTCTCAAAAAGAAGAAAGAAAGTTACAAAGAATCTGAAACTGAAAAGCTCTAGAGTCTTACTCAAGGGTGACTAGCTAGTTGTACATTCTTGCACCAAGTTAACTACCAATGCATGTACCTTTCAATGCATGCACCTCCTTTGTGCAATTTGAAGGATACCTTGGCCCATAAGTAATGTTTCTAAGGGTTGCTTGAGGCTCTAGGTAGCCCAAACAAGAACATAAGTTCGCCTAGTCACTCGGGGGTCAACTTAAGAAGCCAAAACTTCAAAGTTGTAGACTCAACCTGATTTAATCGATTGTGGTATTGACATAATCGATTAAATCCTCGAGTCTTAAAGAAAAGGCCAAAATACAAGCCCAAAAGAAAACTTTGCTTGGCCCAAATACAAGGCCTAAAAAAAGACTTATTTAAATTTTTACAATGCCAAGAGAAGGAAAAGACAAGCTAATAAACTATTCTCCATAAGAGTAGAGTTCTTTTAAGTCCTTCCTCTTCTTCCATTCTCCTAACCATGGCCCATGTTGCAGCTCCCTAGATGAGTTTCCATCAGGTACAACTTTTGTGGTAGCTTCAAATGATGAAAATGCTTCCTCAGTAGAACACCCAAATTGAAATCTCCTGCGAAATTTATACAAGTTCCTTTCAACCTCTAGGTCAATTTGATGAAATTCACCTGGATTGGCTCGAGTCATGCACTACGCAGCCCACTTAAAAATTTCTCTGTTTTTTATTATTTTCTTCTTCTTATTCTTGTTTTAGAGAAATGTTTCTGGAAAGAAAATAAGACAAGATGTTGTTGGGTTCACTTCCAAGAAAAAAAGAAAAAGATGTGTGTCATAATTAACAACGTATATACTAAGTCTTTCGTAGCCAAAGTATTTTTCAGCTAATCTAAACATTTTTTTAAAAGAAACTCTTAATAAATGTATATGTGTTAAACAACTAAAAATAAATAAATAAAATAAACCCCTAACTGACAGTCGATAAACAAACTAAAAAAATATTTAAAGTTATATTTGTATTTCCAAACAACAACGCCAAATTTGATAATTTGTCTTGTAAACGCATTTATTCTTACATAAATTTTTAACAAGTGAGATGTTATTAGAATATTAATAGTAATGTAACTTTTAACGAGAATATTACAACCAAAATGGAGTTCCAAACCCAAACCTAATACTTTAGATTTGGGATTGACATTAATAATGTTGTTTGAAAGGACTTAAGTTTCGGACAAGAAAAATATATTTCTAACGGTTATTTAAAAGAAGAAATAATAAAATAAAAATAAAATGTTATATTAAAATATAAAAGAATATAATTATTATATGGTTTGCAATTAAATAATAATAAAATAATTCTTTTTCATTATTAGTTAGGCTTCATTAATTTTGTGGCTCTTTATAAATTTAGATATTTTTAATTAATTATTATTATATGAGTCTTTATTATTATTTTTTTATTTATGGAGTACTAAAATTTCTTATACATTTTAGTTGCTTCTTATTATTTAATTTTTTATGAATCAGTTGACATGACTTTTATCTTGTCTTGTAATATTTTATTATTAATATAAAATAATATTATAATTAATGTAAAATGACAAAAGATTGTGACCCTCATTATAACTGTCATCTTTGTATGCAGGGAAGTTGAAGGACGCAGTATATCAACCACAAATGAATAGAGAGAGGAAAAAAAAAACACATTGTTTAATTACACACTACAAAATAATCGTGAAGTTAAGCAGAGTGAAGGACAAAGGTACACTCCATCACACTAAAAAGATCATACATGTTATAATGAGATAGGGATACATTCAAAAAGGTTCTAGACCCACAACCGAACAAAATAAATCCCCTAAAGAAAGGAAACCACAAAGTTTACCGAATTGTCAAAACAAAACATCTCAGCCTGAAAACATGTTTGGATTATTGTCTACAAATTTTTATTTGACTCAACCTTTTTTTTAAAGTGTGTTTCTAGGTATTCTTTTTTAATATTTTAAATTCAATTTTTGTTATTAAAATTGATTTTTCTTACTTTTTGTTCTTTCTATTTGAAAATATTCCATTTCTATCCTAAAAAGTGACTTTCGCTAACCAACCTCATGGAAAAAATGTGGTTACCGAATTGAATTTGAAACACTAACGTGAAAGTATGATTTCTTTTGGACAAATTTCGTTATAAATATATTTATAAAGAATATAAAAATAAAATAAAATTACTTGCTCGAGTTAATTTATACCTTTTTCTTAACTTATATATCGATTACTTTTAATTTATGAATTTTTAAAATTTTAAATATTTTTGAGAAACTAAAATGTTACTTTGTTTTTTTTTTCTTTTTTATTTTCATTGAAATTCTGTATATGTATAAATGGATACCTCATATGTTCACAATTTTATTCCCAAATTTACCTTCTAATAAATAATATTCTTTTTAAATTACAAAAATTATTTTACCATTTCTACATTTTAAATAACCGCTTTATTAGATTTAACTGTTTTATTTATTTAATTTTTTCTTAAATTAATTGTTTTTATCTTTAGCTAACAAAAATTCATATGTTGTGACATTTTTAATTTTCATCAAATTTAAGTTAAAGATTTTTAAAATAGTTATTAAATGTAAAATTAGAAAAATAAAATATATAAACAAAAGAAGTTTTCGAAGAAATTTTTAGAATAACGGTTATAGGTAAACTATTTATAAAATAATTAATTTGTAAAATAATAATTAAAGGTAAAACTAGAGAAACGAAATGTAGACACAAAAGAGAATATCATCTTTATATATTGTTATAGATAAAAAACATTATCTACAAAGTAAATAAAAAAATATTTATAATAAAATTTAAAATATTATTCATATTTATTATTAAAATTAAAAGAATAACATATGTGTGGCACATTTATTTTCACTAATAAGTATACTATAAATACTCTTTAGATAAAATTATAAAACCCCATTTAAATAATAACCTTAATTAAATGAAATGTTTCACAAAATAATATAAGAAGCAAGTCATGGAGTATAACGTCACTCTTTACAAATGTCCAAGGTAATTAAAATGAAATATTGAGGCACACCACGATGCCAATACAAAACAAAGTACAAGGAATGAATGCCCATATAGATAAACCAGTACACGGGCTACAGCCCTATAAGAAACTTGGAAAGTGAAATCCAACCCAAAGTTAAGCAGCAGAGTCTTCATCACCCTGACGACCACAAGGAGTTCTCACATCTGCTCCCATCAATAAATTGATGATCATCGCAAAAAGAGAAAATCACATATAGAGCATACACACAAGCAAAAAGGGTAAGCTAGAGTAGAAAATGATTTATCATGCCATTGCATACAATTCATGTAGCCAAAGATACATACATCAACCAAGCATGTGATGACTCGCAAACAACACACTAAGACTCAAGACACGACTTATCTGGATACATATAATTCACCAGATGCTTGCACCTATGGTTGCCTCTACTACTTTACAGAGCCAATTGCCAATGGGTTTCACCCTACCACTCACAAGGTTAGCCTTCAAAGATCTAAGGTCTCCTACTTATCTCACCACTTGAGTCAGTACGCTCTACGTGAGACTAACTAACTCTTTAGAGTGTCAGGATGCAAACAT
>Ga0099822_1001306_pt1 | contig 28590 bp, 21 predicted proteins | sample CowpeawhiteBW_FD_76839 | JGI IMG/M metagenome (GOLD analysis project Ga0099822, IMG submission 76839) | Root nodule microbial communities of legume samples collected from California USA - Cow pea white BW | ecosystem: Host-associated > Plants > Roots > Nodule | place: USA: California | collected... | reverse complement strand
TGATTTAAATTACAATACTATTATATATTTCTACATTTAAAATATATAATCTAAAAAGTTAATCTTTTTAATTATTTTTATTTTATTTTATTTTTTTAAAACGGGCCAACGGGTCAGGACGGGTCAGCCCGTACTTTGGCCCGTCAAGTTGACGGGCTGGACGGGACGGGCCAGAACGGGCTGACGGGTTAAAATCTTCAACCCAGCCCGTTCCTTTTAGCACGGGCTGACGGGCTGGCCCGTTGGGCCCAGCCCGTTTTGCCACCCCTACATAGTTTACACTCTTACACTTTCAAAATAAGCAAAACACACACCAAAGACTCTTTAATCACACAAGAATCACAACAGCACAACAAGAACCCTCTTGCAGACTTGGAAAACCACCAAGCACACACACAAAGCTTGAGAAAAATCAAATTAGTGGTAGCACAACCCTGTCTACCACAAACACCTTCTCCAAGCTTCAAACACAAGCCAAAAGCTCCAAGAATTAATCCAAGATCAATCTTCAACAGCTACAGTCCGAATGATTAGGAAAGAGAGAGATTTCCAAGGTTTCCATAATAGTTTCTTGCTAAAAAATGATCGAGTTACCTCTCTTTCGAAAATCACAACACTTATAGTCAAACTGTTACGAAATTCAACAGGTTGATTTCCAAATCAATCGGATTTCACTTGACTGAAGTGAAATCAGTCGATTAAAAAATAAATCAACTAATTGAATAAGTCACAGGTTAAGACTATTGCAACTAACCTTTTAACCTGTTGAAAATCCATTCAACATATTAAAAGACACATTTTAACCAACTGAAATTTTTTTCAGCAGATTAAAAAACACAATAAAGACCAAATACATCTAACTAATGCTACAAGGTCTACAAAGTGAATTACAAACATCAAGCATTCTTTCCTAATGATTGATCCATGTGTAGGGCACACGTTCAAGGCTTGTTCAACTTGAATATCATCAAATCTCCATAACTTCATCAACGTAGCTGTTATTCCAAGGTAATGGCTCCAAGTAGTTCAACAAAGCTTCATCAAATCTTCATGAGACATACCACCCGAGCTTCACATGTCAATATTCTCCCCTTGATTTGATGAAGCCAACCTCTATCTTCCTTTGCAAATTGCTTCCATTGGTTGGATACCATTGAGTTGATGAAGACATTCAAGTTTGAACTTGTGAACCTAAAAATTTGTTTCCAAGAGTAGTATACATGAGCTAACAAACACACACAGATGCAAATGTTCCCCTATCAATAATATGGGTTCAATTTCATATTTGATTATAGATTCCACTTTTAATGCTTCTACTTTACTCCAATTTGATTAATTTTCAATTTTCAATTTTTCTCCCCCTTTGGATTCATCAAATAGAACAAATGCATTAAGAGAACAAATAGTGCATAACATTTCATTGATACTGGAACATGAGACAATCACCAGAAACTGAAAACAGAGAAAATAAGCATAAAGTTGATACAATCAACCAACTGGAAATAAAAACAACCAACTGAAACTAACAGAACTCAAACTGAAAAATCACAAACACATGGATGCAATGCATGATCCTAAAAACAAACACAGTTAGTCATCTTGAGGATCATTTCTGGTCTGGAATGAAGTCAGCAGATCCTGGATATCATGGATTTGGCCATCCAATGCATTGAACCTCTCATTGCAATAGTTGTGATGTTTATGTTGAGACACATTGAGTTCATGCAGTTGATTCAGCACCATCCTCTCAAATTATGAGTACACAAGGCCTTAGTCATTTGGAGGGTTGTAGGGAATTAGGTCCATGGGTCAAATAGTAGGTTCTTCCTCTTGATTCGAATCACTTAGGTCAGCTTCATGGTCATTTGCACCACTAACTACAACATCAGCAGTTCTCCATCCATTTTCCACCTTAAGAAAGCCCATTTTGTGCAGATTTTGGTTGGAGGTATGGTTCAGCAGTCCAGTTGACTCTTCCAGCTCATCTTCTACATCAATTTCAAAGTATTTTATGAAGTTTGACACCAAAACCACATATGGCAGCCTGAAATTTGTGAGCCTCTTGGCCTTGAGCACGTGATCACGAAGCACATAGATCCAATCCACTTGCATATTGTGTTGGATGCAGTACATGAGGATCAAATCTTTCTCATTCAATGTAGAGTGGTTGCTCCCACGTGGAACTATGATTTTTGTGACAATCATAGCAAGAAGCATTTGATCCACATTGAGACCACCAACATGAAAGTGTTTGATCTCAACAGTAGGATTCCTCAAGCATTGGCCATAGTATTGGACCTTGTTGAATTCTTGGACAGCTCCAGTTTCACCCTTCCTCACTTGTACACCCATTGGTTTGAGTCCAGCCACATCTTTCCAAGCTTTCTTGTTGATCTCCATGCGGACACCCTTGATACTTGATAATAACATATCATTTTTGAACTCCAAGTTGGTGAAAAACACCTTCACCAAGTCTGGATAAATTTTCCATGAAAGTTCAAGGAAAGACTTCAACCTTTTTGGTCAAACAAATCAATAAAAACAACACATGGTTGATGAAATAACTGTTAAGAGCAGATATTACCTGACAAAAAGATGCTTTCTTTGACTAGGTCAGCTTTGCATTTCAATTCGTTAGTAAATGTGCAATTTAAGTAAAATCAACATGTTGAATTTATAATTCAATCGATTAAAATATCATCAGAGCATTAGAGATTAAAACCAAAATTTGGTTAAGTGAAATAAACTGATTGATTTAGAAAATCAATCGATTGAAAATCATAAAATTGAACTTCATTCTTCCAAATTCAGTTTTAATAAAATCAACATATTGAATTGTGAACTCAGCAGATTAAAATCCATAGCAGATCAAATTTACATCATTCGGTGGCAGTTTAAGTGAAATTAACACGTTGAAAAGTATAATCAACAGACTGACAAATATCACAGATTGGAATTTATGCAAAAAGAGACAAATTTAAGTGAAATCAACACGTTGAAATTAAAAACAACAGGCTAAATATGACAGCTTTCAATTTCCGCATACAACAGTTGATTTTTATGAAACCAATGCATGAATATATAAGATTAACATGCTAAAAACACATCAGATCACATTCTTCATGTCTAATGTAACATCCTGGTCGGATATTACAAATTTAAATAAATAAAATAGAAATAATAATTAAACATCATTTATTATATTGTCTTTTCCCAAAACATGAGAAAATTAAAACATTTATTTCATCGGAACATGGTCCAAAATCCATATTGTATAAAACTTGAATCAATATATAAAATTATGTAACAGAAATGTTTACAAAATTATTCAAAACCATAAACAATAAAAATTTTGATAAAGCTTTTCCCTAGTCTAGCCCCGTTTCGGCTCTATGCTTCATCAATACCACCTACAACATCATTTGTTCCCATCTAACGCAATACATGATCATCGCCAAACACAAGCAAATAGGATGAGCTCATAAACAGTTAACATATAAGTTAATAAAATCAAGATATACCCAACTATTTTATTCTAGATAATTCTTGGCCAACACATTATTACCCCAAGGTTTTTCAACCTGCAAGTCACACAAATAATTGACCATGGACTCAGGATATATGATGCTCCCACGAACCTACCCGCTCGTGGTCCTGCCTCTACGAACCTCCCCGCTCGTAGTCCTACCTCTACGAACCTCCCCACTCGTAATCCAACTCTACGGACCTCCCCGCTCATAGTCCAACACACGTGATCCACCAACTACGAACCTCCCTGCTCACAGCATCTCTCAAGTGTGAGCACGGAACATACGAACCTCCTCGCTCATATCCCCACACGAGAGTATCAGGATATGAACCTCCCCGCTCATATCATCACATGTTCACCACCATCCATGAACCTATCCGCTCATGGCACAACATCTCCTGATCCAAGTCTCACATCACAACATGATAACGAAAACAAGAAAAGCACACTACGCTACACAAGGTAGATACTCAAGCTAGTCTTAGGGATTTCAATCCTTCCACGAACCTGCTCGCTCGTGGTCTAACTCTACGAACCTCCCCGCTCGTAGTCCAACTCTACGGACCTCCCCGCTCGTAGTCCAACACACGTGATCCAACAGCTACGAACCTCCCTGCTCATAGTAACCCTTAAGTGTGAGAACATAACATATGAACCTCCTCACTCATATTATCACGTGTTCATCACCGGTCATGAATCTACCCGCTCATGACAAAATCAAGCATATCCCAAACCAAGACCAACACAACAAGCCATGCAAAACCTGTATCACAAATGCACCCTGCCACTGCATCATCGCCTGGCGTAGCCTAAGCGTCGCTAGGCAAAATGGCAGTGTAGACCGCATGGCGGTTCCACATCACCGTTGGGCGCCACAACACACAAGACTTCCTTGTTTCCTACTATTGCATGGCGATCCACTCTGCACCGGCAGGCGCTACACCAGTAATGTGACATTACTTGTTTTAGGTACTCTAATTCAGTTCCTAGCATTCAACCATTCAATTCTCAAACATCCAGAAATCAACATACATATTCATATACTCCAAATTCCAATATCACAGCACATATGCGTCTTTAAAGTATAAGCACACATTCCTCTCTTTTATAATTCATATATACTCACATCTTAAATCAATGCTAACACACGTTATTTTCCCAACCTTTTGCATGCTTACAATTCACATACACCACATAAGACACAACCAAAACTATATACTTATTGTGCATGCCCTTACAATTCCATTACATTTAAAGTATGATTATCATGTTCCCTTATTTTCCCAAAACTCGCCATGATCATGCAACACTCGGTCATAATGATATCATCAATAGTGGCCTTTTTCACACACTTATAACATCATACATTCAAGCTAACATATATAGGTTCATATATTCAACATGACTCAGCAAGCACTACCAAAAACACACTCATCAATTACACATCTATATATATATATATATACACATTCACCAATCAAGGCCATACCAACAATTAAGCACACTTAATCATCCATTAATAATCATACTCTTAGGGAATTCAAACAACCAATAATGAGTGACGTATATCTCCATCTACTGACATCCAATTCAAATCTCCACCATTCAAAGTGAAGAACAACATGTTATGAATCACCTTTCAAAATTTGACTTAAATCGGCGGTTAACGAATCGGGAAACGTAATTTTACAAAAACTGCGCAAACCAGAAAAATCTGTGGCGCCTAGCGGCCAGAAATCAAAAGCTTGGCGCCTGGCGATATAAAACCAACGCTCGGCAGTTCCTGTTGCGTGAAATGTACAAAAAATAGCATTTTTGCATAGTGTTCATCACAAAAACCCAAAAAACAACACATAATTCATGCATCACCTGGCGGACCTTCAATGCCGCCAAGCGGTGTCTAGCCAGAAACTTGAAAACAACGAAGGTTTTGATCATACCAAGGCACCACATGCACGCATTATACTACACAAACATCATAAAACAGTTATACACATAAAAGAGCTCCCCTAACCTTATATTCCTTGCTCCAATGGGAAATCCTAGAGTCCTTCTTGCACCACAATTGATCTAGCTCCAAGTCTTTCTCTAACCTTTGCAGAAAAGTCTCTCTACACTCTTCTTTCTCACGTTCTTGTGCCCTCCAAAACTTTCCCCAGCAATCCACACGAAATTCCACTCTTCGACACTCCTAACTCTCCTTCCTCTCACAATTATTAGCCTAATAATTGTCCTTTACTCACCAAAACACCATTAACAAGTGAATTCATTGCACTCTAACTGATTATTCCATACGGTTTCTCTAACGGATACTAGTGTTTCTAGGTTTTCCCTAACCTAGCAGAACCTAAAAATAATAATAATAAAACACAAACAAGTCAAGACTAATTTGTGCTAGCCAAGGTTCGAACCCACAACAACTCAATTATCAAGACAATGCCCAACCATTCAACCCATTCATGTTGAATGATAATTCCTATAAATCTAGGATTATATTATCACTTATCATGATCAAGCAGTTTATTATTAAAATAATAAACAATTAAAAATACACACAAGTAGCATACACAAGATTCAAACCCAAGTCCTCTCACATAACCTAGTACTCTCAATCACTGAGCTAGTACTATTCGATGTCATACAAGCTAGCATGAATTCTCGTAAAGGCTCTCACTACCCGCATTTATTAATTAATTAGTTATTTAATTAATTAAATTTTTCGGGTCTTACATCTAATATTCCTAGTTCAATTCTTAGCTTATTAAACCTATCTCTAGCAAATGGTTTTGTAAACAAATCAACCAATTGATTTTCAATTTTAACAAATTGAATTTCACAATCTCCCTTTTGAGCATGATCCCTGGTTTTAGAATGTTGATGACACTAGTATTATCACAATACAATGGTACCTTACTTAGCTTTACACCATAGTCCAAAAGTTGATGCTTCAACCATATGATTTGTGCACAGCCATGTCCAACAACAATATACTCAACTTCAGTAGTGGAGAGTGCCACACATGCTTGCTTTTTGCTATTCCATGAGATTAGACATGAGCCAAGTAGATGGCAAGTGCCACTTGTGCTTTTCCTATCCAATTTGCGCCCTGCATAGTAAGAATCTGAAAAGCCACTAAGAGTTATGTCAGAATCACATGGATACCATAAACCAACATTGGTTGTTCCTTTTAGGTACTTTAGAATCCTTTTTGCATCTTTAAAGTGTGATTCCTTTGGATTTGCTTGGAACTTAGTGCATAGGCATACATCAAACTGGATAACTGGCCTACTTGCTATAAGATAGAGCAAAGACCCAATCAACCCTCTATACTTGGTTGAATCCACTGGTTGGCCAGCCTCATATGCATCCATAAGGCAATTTGTAGCAATTGGAGTGCCAACTTCATTGATTTCCTCCATTTTGAGCTTTTTCAACAAGTCAAAACAGTATTTTGATTGGCTTAAAAATGTTCCATGCTTAAGTTGTTTGACTTGCAGCCCTAGAAAGTAGGTAAGCTCACCCATCATGGACATCTCAAATTCTCCCTACATGGCTGCAACAAACTCTTCACACAATGTGTTGTTATTTGAACCAAAGATGATATCATCAATATACACTTGAACAAGTATAACATCACTTTCATGTTTTCTATTGAAGAGTGTTTTATCCACTACACCTCTAGCATAACCTTTTGATAAAAGAAAATTGCTTAGCCTTTCATACCACTGTCGTGGTGCTTGTTTCAAACCATATAAGGTATTTTTCAATTTGAAAACATGGTTAGGATAGAGATGATCCTCAAAGCCATGAGGTTGTGATACATACACTTCTTCATTTAGGAAACCATTTAAGAATGTACTTTTCACATCCATTTGATGCAATTTAAAGTTACACATGCAAGCATATGCTAAGAGTAATCTCATAACTTCTAGCCTAGCTACAGGTGCATATGTTTCATCAAAGTCAATGCCTTCTTCTTGATTATACCTTTTACAAACAAGTCTAGCTTTGTTCCTTACAATGTTACCATCTTCATGCATTTTGTTTTTAAAAACCCATTTAGTTCCAATTATATTCATATCATCAGTTTTAGGAACTAAAAACCACAATCATTTCTTGTTAATTGATTGAGTTCATCTTGCATATCAACAATCCAATTACTATCATTCAAAGCATCATTCACATTTTTAGGTTCAATTTGAGATACAAAAGCAACATGTTCACAAAATACAATTCTACGTCTAGTGGATATTCCCTGTTTGATATCACCTATGATGTTGTCCTTTGATAAACCTCTAGGCTAAATGCAATCCTTAGGCAAGAACCCTCCTGCAGGCCTGGAAAACCACCAAGCATGCACACAAAGCTTGAGAAAGATCAAACCTCAGTGGTAGTGTAACATCCCGTCAGGATATTACTAATTTTTCATAAAATAAAGGGATGTAATTAAAAACACCGCATTTAATAATACCTCATTTTCCCAGAACACGGGAAAATTTAAAACTTTTATTAACGTGTAATGAAAACAAGAGTCCATAATTTGTAAAGTTGAAATAATATTCTAATGTTTCCCAAAGAAGTTACATAATTATCTCAAAACCAAAGCAATACAAACATAGATAAAAAATCCCAGGTTATCCCTCGCTCCGAGTCTAAGCATCACCGACACCACTTGCATCAACATCATCTGTTCACATATACCGCGTATACGGTCATCGCCAAACACAAGCAGATAGGGTGAGCTTAATAGATAAGGCATATATATAAGTTTACAGATATATACATATATAACATATCACCATAAACAACACAAACATCCCAAATCGTTCCATCTTTGAATTCATGCCACTTGGCCACAACCAGGTTATTCGTGTTCTACATCTTCTAGAGAATACTTCAAGATGACTTGATGCCATACCTATCGTTCACAACCGATAGAGCACGTGCGGGAAACCCAGAAACATGGTTACAGACTCGCGTCGCCTGGCGGTACAGGGCTTCACCGCCAGGCGGTTCCTCTAGGAACCCAGAAAACACTCAAATTGGTATGAGCCGCCTAGCGGCTATGTATAGCCCGCCAGGCGGTTTCTGGAAATTTTCCAAAAATCATAAATTCACAAATACAACAGCGATCACACATGCTCCCCTAACTTGGATCCTTTTGCTTGGTTTCTATGTCCTTCCACCTTCATGCTAAGAGAATTATTGGCAAAAAGAAAATTTACTTTGGGTTTACCAAGGTTTGATCCCACAACCATGCCATGCCAAACTCAAAGCCAAACCATTAAACCAAATTCACATTTCATGCTAACAAACATAATTCAAATATCATATTAATCCGTCGCATGATTAACATATATTTAAAATAATAACCAACAATAACATAAAATTGGCATACATAGGACTTGAACCCAAGTCCTCTCACACAATTAAGTACTCTCAACCATTTGAGCTAGTACTTTTCCACGTCATACCAATCATAATTTAATGTCATAAATGCTCTTCCCTCCCGTATTTATTAATTAATTATTTATTTAATTAATTAAATTTCACGGGTCTTACAGGTAGCACAACCCTGCCTATCACAAAGACCTTATCCAAGCTTCAAACACAATCCAAAAGCTCTAAGAATTGATCCAAGATCAATCTTCAATAGCTGTAGTCTGAATGATCACGAAAGAGAGAGATTTCCAAGGTTTCCAAAACAGTTTCACGCTAAAAAATGATCAAGTTACCTCTCTTTCAAAAATCACAACACTTATAGTTAAACTGTTATGAAATTCAATAGGTTGATTTTCAAATCAATTGGTTGATTTTATTTGACTTAAGTGAAATCAGTCGATTAAAAAATAAATCAACTAATTGAATAAGTCAAAATTTAAGACTACTGCAGCTAACCTTTTAATGTGTTGAAAATCCATTCAACAGATTAAAAGACACATTTTAACTTGTTGAAAAATATTTCAGCAGATTAAAAAACACAATAAAGACCAAATACATCTAATTAATGCTACAAGGTCTATAAAGTGAATTACAAACATCAAGCATTCTTTCCTAATGATTGATCCATGTGGAGGGCATGCATTCAAGGCTTGTGCAACTTGAATATCATCAAATCTTCATAACTTCATCAATTAGTCATTATTCCAAGGTAATGGCTCCAAGTAGTTCAACAAAGCTTCATCAAATCTTCATGAGACACACCACCCTGGCTTCACATGTCAACAATCAGGTTGAGCAAAAGTGGGGTTTGGATCACTATTCTAACATGGTTTCGAGAGTTTTTTTGCATATATCATGACGAGGAACCAAATTTTTTCTACAAAATATTAATTAGATTAGGATTTAGTCTTTTAATGGATAACAAAATAATTGGAGCATAAAAATTAAAAAACCGCAAATGTGAAAAATAAAATCCAAATCTAAATTATATATGTTCAAAGTTAGGTTTTTTTAAGAAAGATAATTCGAGTTTAAATAAAAAAAACAACCTTACCTTTTTTCGTAATAAAAATCATAGAGAAGAACTCTTCTCAAGTTTATAAATGTCATTCATCCGTTGAAAATTTTGTTTTTGTTTTGATCTAGCGGTTTAGATCGATAATTTTATGTTTATTGTTTGTTACTCTCAATTTTATAATAATTAATGGATTATTATTTAAAATTAATAATGTCTCAAGAATGATTAAAGAAATTAATTTTATTATTTATTAAAAAAACATTAAATACAATTAATTATAATAATTTAATAAATAATTTTACATAAAAAAAATTTTAAAAAATTTAAATAAAGGTCTCATTTTTTTTTTTTTAATTTACTTTAAGCTTCGTGAACCTTGATCCAGCGAATTTATTTCTCATTCTAATAACAACTCAGATCCTTATAAACATCAAATGAGTTTTAGAAAAGGAGTCGTTTGTTTGAAGGAAAAAAAAATATTAAAATCACAATGTCTTAGGTCTTTTTATGCAAATTTGATGAACTCCCCGGTTTATAAAAAGTCTACCCTTAATTTTGAATATTTGTAAAAAAAGAAAACTTTTAGGAAAGGAAAAAACAAAATGTTTATAACAAAATTTGATTTATGATTAAAAATAAATATAAAACGATTTAAAATTCCATAAAAGAATTCTTAAGATACAAGGAATAAGGAATAGAGCAATACAAAAGACAACATACACTAAAATTAGTAGTAGAGTAAAAGAATTAGAATAAAAATCATTTTGTTGTTAATATTATAATTTTTAATCATAATAAATGAGATATTTTCTCTAAAAAGCAACTTCTTGATTATAGAACGTTTATCCCGTAATCTTGTTTTTAATGTCTTATTAAAATCAATAATAAATCATTCTTATTTTAAGTAATTATTAATTTTGCATAATTGTGAAGATGAGAGATTGCCTATCCTAACTTAAGTCCCCAAATTTAGATAAATATATTTTCGAATTTAAATTATTAAAACCATAATTACATCTAACTTATATAGCAGAGAAAAAAAACACAGATGCAGATATAATAGTTTATGGTTGAATAAAGAAGATATATAGACCTTCTTCTTTCTCATTGAAATTGGCGTTTTAGGGTTTATCATATATTGGCGGCACGTTTGGATTGACGTCGTTTTACGGCAAACGCGCGTTATACAGAAGCCGCTGTCTCTAACTTCTGCGTCCTTTTACCAATTTTTTCTTGAAGTGCTTCTTCAGATTCGAAAATGGAGGAGGGAAGTTCGGATGGCGATTGCGACCGCGATCGAATCCGCAACATCTGCATCCTCGCGCACGTCGACCATGGCAAGACTACCCTCGCCGACCACCTAATTGCGGCGGCGGGCGGCGGTGTCGTTCACCCGAAGCTCGCCGGGCGCGTCCGCTTCATGGACTACCTCGACGAGGAGCAACGACGCGCCATCACCATGAAGAGCTCCTCCATCCTCCTCCGCTACCGCGGCCACGCCGTGAACCTCATTGACTCCCCTGGTCACATCGACTTCTGCAGCGAGGTCTCCACGGCGGCGCGCCTCAGCGACGGGGCGCTCCTCCTGGTCGACGCCGTGGAGGGCGTCCACATCCAGACGCACGCCGTCCTCCGCCAGTGCTGGATCGAGCGCCTTACCCCCTGCCTCGTTCTCAACAAACTCGATCGCTTGATCACCGAACTCAAACTCACTCCCTCCGAAGCCTACACGCGCCTATTGCGAATCGTGCACGAGGTCAACGGAATAGTCAGCGCTTACAAGTCAGAAAAATACCTCTCCGACGTCGATTCTCTCCTCGCCGGCACCGGAACCGTCGGCAGCACTGGTGAGACTCTGGAGGATTACGACGATAACGAGGACGTTTTTCAGCCGCAGAAGGGGAATGTTATATTCGCTTGCGCCTTAGACGGGTGGGGATTTGGGATTCGTGAGTTTGCGGAGATATATGCGTCCAAGCTTGGTGCAAGTGTGAATGCGTTATTGAGAGCCTTGTGGGGACCTAGGTATTTTAACCCTAAGACGAAGATGATTGTGGGGAAGAAAGGTGCTGGTGCTAATAAGAAACCTATGTTTGTTCAGTTTGTGTTGGAACCCTTGTGGCAGGTTTATCAGGGGGCCTTGGAAGGGGACAAGGGGCTGGTGGAGAAAGTTATTAGGTCGTTTAGTTTGTCGGTGCCACCGCGCGAGCTGCAGAATAAGGATGTGAAGGTCGTGCTGCAGGCGGTTATGAGCCGGTGGCTTCCGCTGTCAGACGCTGTTTTGTCGATGGTGGTTAGATGTCTGCCGGACCCGGTTGCGGCACAGGCGTTTCGGATATCGAGGTTGATTCCGAAAAGGGAGGTTGTTGGGGATGTGGTGGAGGAGCGGGTGGTGGAGGAGGCGGAGATGGCGAGGAAGGCGGTGGAGGGGTGTGAAAGTGGGGATGAGGTTCCTTGTGTGGCTTTCGTGTCGAAGATGTTTGCTTTGCCGGTTAAGATGGTGCCCGGACAGAGGGGGGAGGTTGGCAATGGTTATGGTGATGAAGGGGAGGGTGATTCCGATGAGTGCTTTCTTGCTTTTGCTAGGATTTTTAGTGGGGTTTTGTATGCGGGGCAGAGAGTTTTTGTGCTTTCTGCGTTGTATGATCCGTTGAAAGGAGAATCGATGCAGAAGCATATACAGGAGGCTGAGTTGAAATCGTTGTATTTGATGATGGGGCAAGGGTTGAAAGTTGTGACATCTGCCAAGGCAGGGAATATTGTTGCCATTGGAGGTCTTGGGCAGCATATATTGAAGAGTGCTACTCTTTCTTCTACTAGGAATTGTTGGCCTTTTTCGAGTATGGCATTCCAAGTTGCCCCGACTTTGAGGGTTGCGATTGAGCCGTCCGACCCTGCTGATGTGGGTGCGTTGCTCAAGGGCTTGAGGCTTCTCAATCGAGCAGATCCGTTTGTTGAGGTCACAGTGTCTTCTAGGGGAGAGCATGTTCTTGCTGCTGCTGGAGAAGTTCATCTTGAGAGATGCATAAAGGATTTGAAGGATAGGTTTGCGAAGGTAAGCTTGGAGGTTTCTCCACCTCTAGTGTCCTACAAAGAAACCATCGAGGGAGAGGTATTGAACGTGATGGAAAATTTGAAAGTTCTTAGCAGGAGATCAGATTATGTTGAAAAAACAACACCAAATGGAAGATGTGTTGTTCGGGTGCAGGTGATGAAACTTCTACCTTCTCTGACAAAGGTGCTCGATGAAAGCTCCGATTTACTTGCAGATATCATTGGAGTTAACTCGGGGCATACCTTAAAAAGTTTGGAAACCCAGAGACCAAGTATTCTTGAAAATGAAAATCCAGTTGAAGTGCTAAAAAAACGCATATTGGATGCAGTGGAGGGTGATATTTTGAGCAGGAATGAAGACGACAAGGACCATGCTGAGAAATGTAAACTGAAGTGGCTAAAGGTTTTGAGGAGGATATGGGCACTTGGACCAAGGCAGATTGGTCCTAACCTACTCTTCACTCCTGATATCAAAGCAGAGAGTACCGATAGTTCTGTCTTAATACGGGGTTGTTCTCATGTGTCAGAGAGGTTGGGTTTTGTGGCCGATTCTACTACCAGTGACTCAGTTGCTGAGAGGTCTTCAACTGCAAACCAAGCTGTGTATATTGACGCTGAAAACCTTGAGAGTAGTGTAATATCTGGGTTCCAACTGGCCACTTCAGCCGGACCCTTGTGTGATGAACCTATGTGGGGTTTGGCATTTGTTGTTGAGGCTCGCATATCTCCATTTTCAGGGCATAGTGATGAATCTGAAATGCCCCAGCAATCTGAGCAGTATGGCATCTTTGCAGGGCAGGTAATAGCAACTGTCAAAGATGCATGTAGAGCAGCTGTGCTTCAGAATAAGCCACGGCTTGTAGAAGCAATGTACTTCTGTGAATTGAATACACCTACTGAATATTTGGGTCCCATGTATGCTGTACTTTCCCGGAGAAGGGCCCGAATTTTGAAGGAAGAGATGCAAGAAGGTTCCCCTTTCTTCACTGTCCATGCATATGTTCCTGTTTCTGAGAGCTTTGGTTTTGCGGATGAGCTTAGAAGGTGGACTTCTGGTGCTGCAAGTGCACTTCTTGTCCTTAGCCACTGGGAAGCACTTTCTGAGGATCCTTTCTTTGTACCTAAAACAGAAGAGGAAATTGAAGAGTTTGGAGATGGTTCTAGTGTTCTTCCAAACACTGCAAGAAAGTTAATTGATGCCGTCAGGCGTCGCAAGGGCCTTCCTGTGGAGGAAAAGGTTGTGCAGCATGGAACCAAGCAGAGGACACTGGCTCGTAAAGTCTGAGACTTCTCGTTACAGTTGTCTCCTTAGCTGTTACGAGAACATGTAGTTGTGGAATATGTGTAACTCATACTTCATGTACTGTACCGTTAGGAACAATTTTGCATTGTGAGTTTATTTATTTGTAGCTTCACCAAAGTTTTGTTACATAGAATACAATCAAATTTATGATGACTTTATATTTTGAGTAAAATATAATGTTCCATTTCAATGTATGTATGGTTTGGCTTTTCTTATGTTCTGGAAAATGGAATTTGACTTTAGATCGGTAGCAATATACTGGCTGTGGTGTTATATTCATTTACCATGCATCTGTTTCACTCATCTGACAATCAATTCCTAAGCCTTTGAAGGCACAAATTGACCATTTTACATTCTTTTCATCTTTTCTTGCTGTGATTTCTTTCTAAATTGCCATGGTTCACAAGTATCAAATGTCAAAACTATACTGTCATAGTTGATTGCTTTATGAAGACTATTCAGACAATGAGTATTAAGTTCATTGTCAAAACTATATTCCCATGGTTCACAAGTATTAAACGAGTAAGGTGATCAAATAGCAAACAATGCCTAATTTTTGTGAAACATGTAGTTTTATTAAGCTTTTGTGTCATAGTATTTCAATTTCCCTGAACTTCTTTCAGTATCCTTGACAATTCATAAGCTTTCATCAGTCAAGCATATCTATGTTTTATGATAGTTTTAAACCGCTTCCGCACGTTAGAGAGGGAAGAAAGTTCAAATTCATTCTAGCCTATCTCGTTATTCTTCTGTTTTATGGTTATTTCTCGGTCTAGTGAATATTATTTGCTCCTTTCTATTTTCAGCTTTTTTTCTTGTACATTTGATGGGTCTAAAATGTGAAGTATCAGATAGAACAGGTAGATATTAATGGTGTATTTATATGTAAATTTATTTGCTGAGTGAATATTTTTTGCTACTTTTTTATTTGATTAACATACCCATCTCAAATGTCAACTCCCTTTCAATTTGAGGTGTCTTTGGCTCACGGTGGGTAATTTACTTGCAGTGTTGAGTTGAAAGTACCGATCCTACTCGGATCTTGCTGGTTCCATCATGGATCTCATTGGTTGGCATGATTTGGTAAGCCCGGTTGCATTGTGGCAGTGAGGAATGGTGTATATTGTTTTGTACTGCATTGTGGATTTTGTTTACTGATTTGCCAGTGCCAAATGTTGCCACGGACATGTGGATGCAACACTGATATTAGAGCATGTATTTTCAAGGGTGCCTCTTGAATCTAATTTGTACGAGACTTCGAGCTGGTGGGAGTCTCTTCAATCCACAGGAGGGAAATCAAACTCCAAATTCCTGATTCATTTTCTAATCTTCAACTCTTTATCAGGTTCAGGTTCATTTAATTGGTGAAACTGAGGATGTAGACAACTTTATTTGGTTACTTGAATCATGTGTTGTTGGTTGTATTATGATTCAAAGTTGTCATCTCTGAGCCTGAGAGCCGAAGAGAATGCTACTTTAGGATGATAGTGTATAGGAAGTATTTGGTCAAGAATAGGCGTCAGGTCATTTTCCTTCCTCATGTTCAAGATGTGTTTAAGAAGAGTATGAGCCAATGTGTGTGAAAAGCTCTGTAGTGAAACATTCTTCAAAAGCACATGTTGGCCTACCTAACATTTTCAATTTAATATTGATGGGAACTAAACAAGTTAATCTGATCTATATACTCATGTATCTGCACTTACACAATTGAGAAGTTTCATGTCAGTTGTTGAATTAAAAAATGTCAATCTTAGTCCTTTTTTTTTTTCATGTATAGAAGAAGTACAAGTCTGAGATTTACACGAAAAGAAGCTTTTCTTCATTGGTTGTCCTAAGAAGTCTAAAAGATACAAATTCTATTGTTTGAACCATAATAGAAGAATAGTTGATTATGGTAATACTTGTTTCATAATTAATTCTAAAAAGATTATTTACTTAAGACACTATACTTTAACAATACTTTAAACAAATTTAAAGAAAGACACACTGTCAAGTAAAGAAGAAAAGAACATTTAATACTGCATAGAATATATTTAATGCATCTTTTAAAATCAAGCTAAGAGATGTAAGGACATTTAAAATGAATAGAATATATTTAATGCATCTTTTAAAATGAAGTTGAGAGATGTAAGGGCATTTAAAATAGTTGAAGCTCTTCAAAGGAAATTACAAGAGCTACTTTCTTTACAACCCATATAAAAAAATCAAGAAGAGAGATTACATAGTATAGTGCCAACACTTTATCTAGTTTTTCTGCATCCTCAAAAGCTTGATAAAGAACAACTTTATCATTGTTTGTGTTCATATATTATACTAAAAGAGAGTAATATCATACATGTCAATACACTATATTTCTCTCAAGTAAGCAACTATGTGATCTTTTGATCACTAATCAACTAATCTTTTTATTTTGGTAGAGTGGTTATTTGATAAAAAAAAAATACTCAATTATTAATTCGAAGTGATTGTTATTCAAATAATATTTAATTAAGCCTAATTAAACCAAAAATAGCTTGTGAAAATAATAATTGATTAAGTCATAAGTGACTTGAAAAAGAAAAAAACTTAAATGGGTCACTCAAAAATGATTAGAAGCTGAAATACTAAGAATGATTTGTGAAAATAATATTTAGTTAAATCATGATTGATTTATATGAAGAGTATTTAAGAAGTTAGTTATGAGTAACTATGAGTCTAAACAATTGTCAGAATATTAGTAAAAAATATTATAGATCAAAATAATACTACCTTTGTTCTTCGTAAAATTACTTCACTTAATGAAACTCAGTATATAAATGTAGTTTGCATGATGAGACAAATTAATATACAACTTTCTTCTATATTTTTCTATCTCCTGATCTTGTTATGTTGCTCTAGTATATACATCCATTTGGAACAGAGAGTTGTCGATATTATACTAAAAATAGTTTAACTTAAGTAAATCAATTAAGTCATAAGGTTAGGCATGGTGTGCACTTCATTAGATTTAACCATTATAACAACCATCAAATAATTACTTAATATATAAAATTATCCATTAAATATTTTTTATCAAACCCTATTAATTTTAGAAGAAAATTAAAACAAATATGTTTGTAGTTTGCAAACTGGATGTGAAATTGTTATTTAATCTCTTCCAAATTTTGATACATTTAGAAAGAATAGATATGATCTTTTTAACTCAATAATGTTAAAATTATTTTTTATGTTAAATGTAGCATCCATACTTTTAAATAACTCTATTAGTTATTCTATCCTTATCCTTAAAAATAAGATTTAGAAAATCTTATATTTTTTTTATGTTTCATATTTCATCTCGATGTAGTTTGAATATTAAAAAAGAATAATAATAATAATAATAATAATAATAATAATAATAATAATAATAATAATAATAAATCAAATACTTTTAAGAAATATTATAACTAAGTAAAATAAAAATAATAATAAAAAAAGTAAATAAAAAGTGTGTGTGTGTGTATGTTAAAGCATTATTTATTAGAAAAAAAAACTTCTTAGATATGAGAATATAAGTAGATAAGAATATAAGAAAAAACAATAAAGAAAAGAAAAAGAAAGATAAGGAGACTAGAACCAATAACCATGTATCTAATGCACATGTCACCATGCAATTAATGCACATATATGAATACTTGAACTTTAGCTTATAAATATGGGTGAAATGGAAAGAGAATGTTGTGGAAAAGAGATAAAAGAAAGGTAAGTTACGTGTGAGAAAGGTGAAAAAGAGTGAAGGACAAAGAGAGAAAAAAAAGTGAAGGACAAGAAAGAAAAAAATATATATAGAGAGAGAATGAGTGAGAAAGTTTGGAGAATAAGATTCCAAAATTCTTATGATATCAGTTGATAAATTCATGGGTGTTATATTAATCTTTATTTAGTTTGAATCGTATACTATTTTATTTATTTCTATTTTAACTTATTTTTATTTATTATCATCTTTATTCTTTTATATTTATATTATTTTAATTTATCTTCATTTAAGTATTGGTCCTATTTATTTATTTATTTACTTGATTTAATTTACTCCTAGTTACGTACATGTCTTATTTATTTGATTAATTTTATCTTAGTTATATACTAGTCATGTTTATTTATTTCATTTAATTTTGCCTCTAGTTATGCACTGGTGTTGTTTATTTATTTCATTTGATTTTATCTTTAGTTATGCACTGATCTTATTTATTTGTCTCATTTAATTTTATCTTCAGCTATGCACAAGTCTGTTTAATTATTTCATTTAATTTATCTCTAGTTACGCACAGATCTTGTTATTTATTTCATTTAATTTATCTTCAGTTATGCATGATTTCTTGTTCATGTTTATTTATTTCACTTCATCTGCTTGTTCTTTATATCAATTTATATTTTTGTTATTATATTTTTTTTATAACACTCTAGTTATTTATTTATAGTTATTGGTTTGATTCTTATTTTATCATTATTTTATAATTTTAAAAATATAAAAAATAAAGTAAAAGTAAATATTATTTTATTCAGTGAGATGGAGATATTGATTTGAATGAAAATGGTGAAGGCAACATTTGTATACTGCCAAATCTTTTAATTCAAGAATCTGAAATACCTTTACTCATTTTTAGTGAATTTTGTTTATCTTGGTCTATTAAGAATATCATTAATTATGGTTTCTTTGGTGATGAGGCTATACTTTATCGTACAATTGACTCTATTGAACAGATAAATGACTTCATTTTGTCTTTAATATGTGGTGAAGAACAAATTTATTTAAGTTCGGACACTCCTTGCCAATTTGATGAAGATCAACAAATTCAAGGTGAATGATTTACTCTAGAGTTTCTCAATGATACTAAATGCTTAGGGATTCCCAATCATAGTATTAAATTGAAATTTGGTGTACCTATCATGCTTTTAAGAAACATTGATCAAGTAAATGGTCTTCGCAATGGTATAATGTTGTAAGTCAATGATTTGGAAAAGAATGTTATCTCTACTACAATAATTGTACTATATCTAGGCAAATTTAGATAACCCTATAGTCTAAATCGTCTATATATATAGTCCTATGATAAAAACATTAGACGGATAATCACCTACGAGTGCATAACGGCCTAGGCCGCCTACTATAAAAGGTACGATACAATAAAGGATCCGTTAAACTATAAACTTAGGCTTCCCACAGAGACTTAGGACTTGGGCCCAGCCTAAGCCCATCGAGAACCTAAATATTGGCCCAACCCATAAACAAGGGGGCATGTGCAATTAATGACTCTATAAATACGCATGGACCCCAACAATTAAAGGTACGCTTTCATTAATTCACTAATCTGAGATTTGACTCTTAAGAACCCTTGTTGACTTGATCGTCGGAGCCCTTTCCAAAGGTAACCCCTTAAGGGTCCGGACCGCCAACATTAGGAGATGGCACGTACAAGTCAAGGATAAACCAGTTCGAGAGGTCAAGGATTAGGGTAAGATGCTATTTGTATTCCCTAACATTCCTTATTTGTTTTTGGAGGAACACTAATAACAAGCAAAAACTTTGATGATAAAATATTCATACCAAAAATGAACATGACTCCTTATGATTTTATCATGCCTTTCAAGTTTCAAAGTAAGCATTTCCTTTATGTCTATGCTTTGCCATGGCAACAAACAAAAGCCAAGGGCAAGCTCTCTCTAAAGTTGAACTTTATCGTCCTCGTCCCGTATTCACTCATGGACAACTATATGTAACAATTTCTAAAGTGAAATAAAAAAGAGGATTGAAAATACTAATTATGGATGAAGATGAAGATGTAACCACTACACCTACAAATGTGGTTTACAAAGAAATATTTGAAAATATTTGACAAGAGGTATACAAATTAATCTTACTCTATTCCGATTATTTGTCAAATATTGTATTGCATTCTTTTGTTTTTTGAATCAAATTTTAAATTTCATAAAGTTGTATCAGTTTTATACTATAGATTATATCAGTTTCATAACATGTACATACATACATGTTCAGAAAGTTAAAATTTTATATTGAACAAAACAATGATTACTAGAATTAGTATTGTCATGAACCTGGATGTTCATGATCTTGGATAATCAGAACTATTGCATTCATTTATAAACTTGATAAAATTGATGTATCTTATTTTAAATCATATTTATCATTACTATTAATATCAATTTTTAACTTCTTAATTTTTTTTCTATTTACTATAAAGAACAAAATTCATTCATCTCGTCAAAATTCTAGTATTTACATGAATACGAACTAAACATCAATGCAAATCGGGTCTCGTATAAACAAACCATAAAAATAAAAGTTAAAATGAATGGATTTTAATAAAATTTGACCAACTAAAAAATAAAATAAATAATTAAATCTTAAATTAAAATTCCAACCTATCAATTCACTGTCTTTAAAATGAAAATTTATTAAGTGTTTAACTTTAAGATCTAATTAAGTGTTTTTAAGTTAGTAATTTTCTTTCAAATTAAAATATATGTTTATAATTATTATTAGTTTATTCGTGTGACATCCCATTTAATAGATAATTCTAATACATAAAGTATCACAAAATTATAATAAAATAGAGCAATGACATAAGCATATCAGAATTAACCTTTTACAATTATCCAAAATATACTGAAACAGAAGTGTCATAAGTACAAAACAATGCCATAAACATAATTTAAACCTGAAAGTAGTTTGGCCAAAAGGATTACTCTATACAGCTGCATCTCCACCATCCTCACGATCACCAAAAGCCTCCACATCTGCTCACACCAACATTGGTGATCATCGTAAAAAAAAAAAGAAGAAGGAAAACCAAACATAACACAGACACAAAGAGAAAGGGTAAGCTAGAGGAAAAAATAATTTTGATATATATATATATATGCAAACAATTAATAAGCAAGAAAATCAGTAAGCACACCAAACATGTGATAGTAAACAATCAAAGACCCTCTAACTCGATGATCCAGATACATGTAATGAGATCAGATTCACTAGTTGCTTGCACTTGTGGTGGCCTCTATTGCTCTGTAGAGCCATTGCCAATGTGTTTCACCCTACCACAAACAAGGTTAGTCCATGATCATATAAGACCATTATCCTGCCAGAGACTAGGATCTCCTACTACTCTCACCATTGAACCAGTCTACTCTACGTGAGTTTGACTAATTCTTTAGAGTGTTTGGATGCAACCTTGCTTGAATCCTTATCTAATTACATACACTACAATTACACCACCATAAAGTCTCCCCAAGAGACTCAAGAAATTATGTCAAGCTCACATAGTACACATATTATCTCAAAACATAATCATCTCATACCCAACATATGAAATACAATTCCAAATATCACACCATACATGCACAACATCATTTATCATACCTTTAAGGAATAAAACAACTAATCATAGCAGAAAGCAAGTAATAAAACACATCCATGCAATAGTCTCGCTCAAGCTAGAAGCCTTTGCTTAAGCGACAAAGGTTCTCTCACTTAAGCTAAGCATTCTCGACTGAGAGAGAGCTCGAACAGTGACACTGTGAGTTTTCTGTGAGTTCTCGCTTAAGCGGGACTTTCTCGCTTGCCTGAGCGAGCTTGCTCTTCACTCAAAACTGAAGATCCTTGCCTGAGCGACAACTCGAGTAGAGGAAAAGGTGAGTTTTTGCTACTCTCGTTTAGGTGAGAGTTGCTCGTTTGGGCGAGAATAGCATGTTTCTCACTTGCTTACACATGCACAACTAGAATCCAAAATCAAACCACAAATAGTTCATTCTCATACACACACAAGCATCATCCACACATTTTAAACAGGAAATAGAACCAAAAATAAGCAAGATATTTCAAAACCGTTAAAATCCTAACTTCCCCTACCTCGACAGTTGCTAACCCAACAACAAGCCCCAAAAGAAGACCACCACAACACGATTACAACTTAAGAAGCGACTGGCAAACAAAACAAATTGAGGTGAAAATGAGAGCATAACAATGAACAACATGGAACCAAAACTTCGGAACAGAAAAACGGTATGGAACATAAGTTGGGGATTGACTTACGTGAAAAAAAGCGTTTCGTTAACTTGAAGGAGGATTGCTCAAACCCTAACTCGGGTTCTGCTTTAGAAAGGGGAGAATGTAAATGAGATGTTATCAAGAGGAAATAGAGTGAAAGTTTTTGGGCAGTTGGAAGGAGTCATAGAAAAACAAATGAGCTTGCCTTACACCACTTTAATTAAACCAAGCCCAAATATTTTTAAAAATAAAAGTGGACTTTCGATAATCTAAATTTGTTTGATATAAATAAGCAAATTTATAAGAAGTTAAATTTAGTTTAAGTTATTATTAATATGTTTTTATATATTTTTATTTTAATATGTTAATTTTAATTAATTTTATAGAATAAAATGTATATTTTTATTTTTCACGAAGTTGTTCGTCAACTGATGATGTATATTAAATTAAAATAAAAAATATTTTAATTTAAGATCAACTTATGAATTAACTAAATTTGTCATAGAAAAATAACTTGGATGATTTAAGATATAATTTATGTTATCATTTCGGATAAATAAGTTTTTATCAAATAATTCATAGTTAATTTTGTTTTTAAATAAAACAGTTTAAATATTGCATTTTAAAAATAATATTTTAAAACGCTTGTTTGAGTAGTAGAGCAGCCTGGGGACCAAACTACAATTTTCATGTTTCCGAAGAGTGAATAGCAAAGACAAAATTCCCCCCTTGCATCAGCGCAACGCAATTGACCTTAGAAGAACCCTAATTGCTTCAGCTCTATCACCATCTTCTTCTCGATTCGATCCGATTCGTGAAAGAAGAAGCGAAACAATGAAGCTTTCGTTTTCTGTCCCGTCATCGAAATCCCAATCAAAGCCCAAACCCGTCAATACCTTCGACGACACTTCCACCGCCCAAAACGACGCTGGCGGATCCAAACACCTCATCACCGAATTCGATCCTTCCAAACCCGCTCCCTCCCTCGCCCCCAAAACCCTAATTCCGCCAATCGAAAACCAATGGAAACCCTTTAAGAAGATGAAGAACCTCCACCTCCCCACCGCCGACCCCGAATCCGAACCACTTACATTCGAAGTCCACGCCGCCGACGGCCAACCCGACTCCGACGTCACCTACGGCCTCAACCTCCGCACCGACAAAAAAAATGAGCAAAACAACGGCACAGCACTTCCGCCGCCGCCGCGCCGCGTTCCGGCGGAGAGCACGATGCTGCAGAAGCTGAAGGACGACATGGAGCGGCTACCGGAGGATCAGGGGTTTGACGAATTCAAGGATGTCCCAGTCGAGGGTTTTGGAGCGGCGCTGCTTGCCGGGTACGGGTGGAAGGAAGGGATGGGGATTGGGAAGAACGCGAAGGAGGACGTGAAGGTTAGGGAGATCAAGCGGAGAACTGCCAAGGAAGGATTGGGTTTTGTTGGTGATGCTCCTGCTGCGCTGGTTCGGAGTAGCAATGACAAGGACAATAAGGACAGGGAGAAGAATGAGAAGAAGGAGAAGGTTGTTAGGATCGTTGGGGGAAGAGATGCTGGGCGGAAGGGTACTGTTGTGTCTTGTATAGGTGATGATTATCTTGTTTTGGAGCTATCCAGGAGTGAAGAGAAGGTGAAGGTGAAGGTGGGGGATGTTGCTGAATTGGGTTCTAAGGAGGAAGATAGGTGTTTGAGAAAATTGAAGGAGTCGAAGTCTCAGCGTGAGGATAGAGTGCCGAAGAAGAAGCACGACAGGGATGAGGTGGAGAATAGAGTGGATGTTAGTCGGAGAGAGGAGAGGAAAGGGGTGGGTCGTAGGGATGTGGTTGAGGAGAAGAGAGTGGATGGTGGTAGGAGAGAGGAGAGAAAAGTGGTGGATCGGAGGAAGGTTTCTTGGCTTACTAGTCATATTCGGGTGAGGGTGATTAGCAGGGATTTGAAAGGAGGGCGGTTGTATTTGAAGAAGGGGGAGGTTCTGGATGTTGTTGGACCTACCACTTGTGATGTATCTATGGATGAGAGCAGGGAGATTGTTCAAGGGGTATCCCAAGATTTTCTGGAGACGGCAATTCCGAAACGCGGGGGACCTGTGCTTGTGTTGGCTGGTAAATACAAGGGTGCATTTGGGAGTCTCGTGGAGAGGGATTTGGACCGGGAAATGGCCATTGTTAGGGATGCTGATACTCATGAGCTGCTAAATGTGAAGCTTGAACAAATTGCGGAGTATATAGGTGACCCAAGCTTGTTGGGACATTGATTCTGTTGCATCTGATTCCGCGTATGACTGATTTCATTAGGATCAACATATTTGCAAGTATGCATCTTTGGAATCTTTGATTTTCTTCTTCTTTAATACCCCGTGATAATTTAAGGATGACCATCCATTTAAAGCTAAAACTTTAGTTCAGATTGTTGTCTTTCATTTCACATATTGATTGATCTAGTACCGTATGAATACATGATAGCTTTGTAACAATATTAGTCTATTTGCTTTGTGTGGTTACATTACAATAATACCTTTTGTAATTTCAGATTTCATTTTAAACCAATAGGCACTTAGCAAAGTTGTCCAACATATTGTAAGTCGCACTCCAAGAATTGAGCTAGGATGTGAGACTCCCGACATGTAAAAAGGTGTGGCATCTTCTTGTATTCTAGACAATTCTGATGAACTCTATCTACTTCGGGTTGATTTATCTCAATCTTTAAAAGCTGCAGTACAAGCATCATTTATGTTAGTTGCAGTTAGTTATTATATTGTGACTGATCAGTGAGAACCTTGGTGGGTTCTCGGGTATGTTGAATGATTGTTTGATTATTGTGGATGAAATGGTAGCAGAGTTGTTTGTTTTTACGAGTTTTCTTGTCCTTCTTTTATATCAATGTTAAGTGCTTTTGGTATGTGGAAGGAACAAAATCTTTGTCGAGTTCAAGCTGGTGCTTGCTTGTCTTTTTTATGTTTATTTTCTCGTCTAGAATCCAAATTTATTTTATATATTGTGTTTAGTATTTTATTTCTTTAAGTTTTGCAATTAACCGCGAGCATCATTTATGCATGAGTCAAAGATTTAAGAAAATAGTAATTCTGTTTGATGATTCAGATCCGGTGAACATGTTGAACTAAAGTTAAAGTAATAAAATTTGAACCCTTGAGAAAAAAGAATTTCGAAGACTCAAGGTGGCAACAATATAGCAGAAAATTATAAAATGATTCAGTTTTGGGTTTTGTTTACTGAACTGGGTATGCTACTTGCTAGCTCGGGTTTCAAGTTAGGAGTGTGTGCATGTGTTCTTCTACATATTCAGTGTAATAATTTGTTTTTGGTTGATGATCTCATGTTATATTTGATTTGACATACTAATATTGTATGAAGTGCCATGGATTATGTGACTTGGATCTTGTGACTTATATTAGAGCATGAAATTTGTAGGTTGTAATATGAATAAGACTTCAAGCTCGTCGGAGTCTCTTTATTGCACAAGATAGCGATCAAAGTTCAGCTTCGAGAGATTCACTTTCTAATCTTAAGATGTATATCAGGTTCTGCTATGAGTGAATCTACCACGACTCCGGGTGAAACAACTACCAGATCCACAGTGAGTAGTTGCTTCATTAGAGCCTGTTGATTCAGGCTATTCTGTTGATGAAAGTAGTTAATGAAGAAAGACATGGGTGAGTCAGTCGAATGGGTGATAATGAGGGATAGGGACAAATTTAATTGGTTATTTGAATGGTCTATGGCATGAGTAGAGATTCTTATCTGTTTTTATTGTTGTTCCGGCCCAGAGTAATGCTACTTTAAGCCAAAGAATTCAATTGTGTTTTGATTCTAAGTTGTCATCTTGCCTAGAGTACAGACCAGACAAAAAAAAAAATGCTAATCTGGGAAACGTATTAAACTTCTCAAGTTTAGTTTGAAGCTTAAAATTTTTTATTTCTCGTGAACTGATCCGCGGAAACCCTAGGTTTTGCAGAGCTGATAGCCCTACCAATTGGGGTAACCAATAGAACGTGAGCTGACAAGCAGTAAATACACATGATTTGTGATTATTGACAAGCAAAGAAGAGGTTCCTCCAAAGCAATCTTGCAAAGGAATGTTCTCTCCAAGTATTGATCAGAAACGAGGATGATTTGTTGTGAAATCTCAAATACATATGAAATGCAAAGTAGTATTTGTTTTAAATTTAAACATTTGGTCCGATTTTACAAAATGCAACATAATATTTCTTGATGAAAAATACATCATTTTTCAGGGATGATAAAGTTTATAACATTGATTTATGATGATCTATTCGCATCAATGTTCGAACATACATTTATAGGTTTTGAATGTTTAGTTGATATCCTTTTCATAGTAGGATTATCCTATTTTGCTGTTATAGGAAACTTTTCCTAGTCCCATTTGTTTTTTAAATAAAGTATTTTTTTAAAATTGAAACTAAATTAAATTTTTATAAAAATATTATGCTAATATTATTATTAAATATTTTTGAAATTAGTTTTAGACTAACTTTGATTAAAAATATTTTTTAAAGTTAAGGTTATTTAAATTTACATCGTACATTCAACTTTAATTAATTTTTTTTTAAATTTTAAATTTATTTGTATTTATATTTATTAAATCATTGTAATATTGTTTTTTTATTTGAATTGATAAAATTATATAAAATTTGTAATATCCCATTTTATAGTTTTAAATTACTAGATCAAATATTATATATTATGATATATCGAACCATATAGTGAAAAATTGATATAAAATATTAATACAATCATCCCATAGCTGTAGTCATATATTTATATACAAGATTTGTAGTCATATATTTATATACAAATATTGTCTAAGTCAAAACTACTATTTGACTTAAAACAAACCCTAATTCTAAGCTCCATGGTGGTCCAAAAGAGGAGTATTTTCACTTAAAATCTCTTTTGCTCACACAATTCATTACAAAAGAAATAGACAATACAATAACACAAACAATAAAGGGTAAGCTAACATGAAAAATACTTATTTTGATAAACCAAAATCAAGTCATAAACATTCATTCAATAGTTAATTCACATACTAACTCAATTTCATCGTAACAACTACAAGACACTGACTCCATTATTTGGATACATACAATAAACATCGGATCCTTTGATGGCATGCACCTGTGTGTGGTTCCAAACTCTGCAAAAGTTTGGCCTTAAGGGGTTATCACCCAACCACCCACAAGATAAATCCTCTTCATGTCTAGACTTGATCGAGTCCAGTAGTTAGGATCTCCTTCTCTTCACCACATAATTTACTCTACTATACTTGATTGTGAGTTGTTATTAATAAATCCTTATGTTATTGTATACATTAAAGTACCACAACTTAAAACTTCCCTTAAAATTCTAATATAAATTTTAATACCTTACTCATAAATACACATGCAGGTATACAATTATCTTAGTCAACATTTACCATCATAATTATACAATTCACCTACTTCAATATGAAAGAGGAATCTTGAGTTCTGATCCTGATCTACTCGCTCAACGAGCACATACTCTCGTTGGGCGAGAGGTACATTCTCGACCAGCGAGTCATTGCTTGCCCAACGAGCTGACTACTAAGACTCCAAGGAGTTAATTCAGCCATAAATCGCCCAACGACTGGGATTTGTCCAGCGACCTTGTAAAACAGGGAACCCTGATTCATAATTCGCCCAACGAGCTCTTGCTCGCCTAGTGACTCAGGAATCAGTACTTCCCTAGTTTAGCAGCTCGCCTAGCGAATCCTACTCGCCCAACGAGTCTGCATAATTCTGCATAATTTGTGCAAATTCCAAACCTGTAGAATTGTGCATTTCACAACCCAGAGGCACCACTGCTTGAGAGTTACAAGATACCCAACTCATATCACACGTCTCAATTATAACAATCATAATCATACAGGAAACTTGAACGCACTATCAATTTGACATATTCAACCTAATAATCAATTTCAAAATTTACATCAATTTACTACACAGTTCCTATCACAACCAAATTCACAGTCAAATTTTCGTTCTTTTTATTCAATTTGGACCTCATTTTCGTTGTGTTCAATTCGGTCATCATTTTTGTCAAATTTTGGTCAATTTGGTCTTTCTTACTAACGGTGTTTAAATAGTTAACGTTTTTGAATAGTACATGACATGTGTCAGTTTTTTTTTTTGTTTTTTTTTTTAATTTTTTAATTTCAAAAAAATTG
>Ga0099822_1001300_pt1 | contig 28637 bp, 15 predicted proteins | sample CowpeawhiteBW_FD_76839 | JGI IMG/M metagenome (GOLD analysis project Ga0099822, IMG submission 76839) | Root nodule microbial communities of legume samples collected from California USA - Cow pea white BW | ecosystem: Host-associated > Plants > Roots > Nodule | place: USA: California | collected... | reverse complement strand
TAAAATAGGGGGGTTATTTTTTTTAATTTATTTTGTGCTTTTTTGTATAATCCCTTTTTTGGGGGGTGTTTTGGGGGTTTTTTTTTTTTTTTAATTTTTTTTCCCAGAGTTTGCTGTGTTTTTTTTTTGTTTTTTTTTTTTTTTTTTTTTCTTCTGATGAGAGAACGTTTTATTCGATGTCAATTTCATGTATGCATATACCTTCCCCACTGCCCTGGCCTCTGCCTGCTGGTTTTAGTGCTTGTCATTGCCATTTTCCGATATTTTGTTCTCTTGTGCCCCATTGTGGGCCTCTGTCATTGACCCTTAGGTCATTGCTTGATGCGTAACACTTGTCGATCCCAAAATGATGCTTCTTTTTATAAACCGGTCCCTCGTCCTCCCTCTTCGTGAAGAAAGCAATCGTATAATTAAATGTCATGTTTTGGACCCCGAAATTGTATATTCAATTAATTAAAGTAGCTATTGTAGTTTTCCAATATTTTATTTTACAATTTTGAATATATAGCGCCCTTAAACACACAGTGTATTGTTGTTATTATCTACAATAAATTATTCAGTTAATGAATTGTTATATCTCGACAAATAGACACAAGTGTGATCTTTTATCTTATAAAAAGACGGAAGAGGTTTGACGGGGGTTGATTTTCCGTACAAAAGCCACTACGAGAATTTTAAGGTGTTTAATTTGTGATGGATACAACGGAAGGATTAGATCTGGGGTTAGGAAATGAGTGATTAAGAATGACTAGAGCTGTGAGATGGGGTTTTGATAATGCCGTACCGTGTGCCTCGTTGGAAACTTTGAGTCTCTCTCTGGTTTGGGTCACAGTGAGTGACAATGGATGGAACCAGGCACTGACACTGATATTTTCATTTTCTTTACTTTCTTTACTTTCTTTCCAACCTAGGTCTGCTCTGATCTGGTCTGGTGTGTACAGTGTACTCTCATGCGATGGTCAAATCCTTGTCGGATTGAGTGGGTGTCAGAAGCAATTTGTGGGTGCTCGTGGCCTCCTAGGCCTCTGTACTCAAACATTATTCGCCTTTGAGATAAGCTGGTCAGAAATGATGATTGTCAAAAGTTTCTCTCAAGATTAATTTATATATGTTCAGGTGAAGTGGCACTAAGCATGAAAATTGGAAAATGATGGATCCAATAGGTTAAGTTTTATGAGCTTTAAACTAGGTTATTTTAAGGTTTTTATATGGTTTGATTTGAACACTTTTTAATAATCTAGGTTTTTAAATGTCTAATTAAAAAACACTAGGTATTTCTTTAACTAAATAGTTACAAACTGACTTTTAAGTGGGAAAGTAAATGTAAATTTATTGGTAAATCGTTTGACTTGATTAATGCATTATATAAATTCAAAATACTGTGGCAATAAGTCATTATTATAATAATAATATTTTTATTTCTTTGAATATGTCAATTCCTTAATCCACTTCTTACTGTCTTGAATGTTTAATTGTACCCTCAAAACAATAAATTTTTCCTTGGTTACATTTGTATAAATGGTTTTTTTCTGATTTAAACCCTAATATAACCAAAGCTTCCGGGTAACTAGTATTCTTTAATTTGAACCAACGGACCTTCTTTTGAAAGTTTTCTGTTTAAAACTACATTAAATACTAGTTTAAGGTTTGAGTTATTCTTGAAGAATGTCCATAGATTTTCCAATTTACCCATTATTAACTGTAGTCTATTCACATTAGCGTAAAATAAAACCTAGTATTTTTTGTAGTATTTAATTTTAAACTTGTATGTTGTTAGTATTTATTAATTTATCGGTATTTTACTGAAAATAACATTGATTTTGTATTGTTGTAAGTTTTATTTGTAGTCAAATGTATACTTTCTTATCATGAAAAAATGAAGGTAATAATAGATCTGAGAAAATGAATAGAAAATAGGTAAATTTCTATAGTCTTTGTTTTCAAGTAAATAGAATCAAAAGTAAAAGTTGAGTTTTCTCTGTGGTCCTCTGGTTGGGTAATTACGTGGGTAAAAAATCTTAGAATTATAATTTGAATGGTTGTAGGATTTTTGTCTAGTTTGTTGTTATCTTTTCCATCAAGGTAATTTTATTTTGGAGTGCGACTCAGACGTTGTTTACTCTATTATGTAACCAATCATAATGAAATTACTTTTTTCTTTATCTCATTTATTTTGAAACAACGAAAGTGTTGATGATTTTGCTATGGCTATTGCTGTTACTTGACTAGATGATGGTGGTGTGTCTTCGGACGAAGATTTGAGTACAGGAGATGGAGATGGTCAAGATGGACAATCAAAGGGTGAAGACCGTGAACTGAAGGATAGACTTTTACGTAAGTTTGGGAGCCACATTGGTACTTTGAAACTTGAGTTTTCAAAAAAGAAAAAGAAAGGTAAACTTCCGAAGGAAGCAAGACAAACATTGCTTCAGTGGTGGAATGTTCACTACAAATGGCCTTACCCCACGGTAATTAATGGTTCATGCTTGTGATTTTATTTTCCTCTCGCACACACGCAAACACATGATACATCAGCTATTAATGTCTGTGTTACTTGATCATCATGTATAGGAAGCTGATAAGATTGAACTGGCTAAGTCAACAGGGCTAGATCAGAAGCAAATTAACAATTGGTTTATTAACCAAAGAAAACGTCATTGGAAACCATCGGAGAATATGCAGTTTTCCATGATGGAAAATCTTAACGGACGGTTCCTTGGTGATGAATGATGAGGTGCGTGTACATGTATTATTCTCAAATGTATATCCTGATTAATTAATTATTGCTTGTATTTTCTTTTGTAAATTCTAAATTAAAAGCAGATTGCTGACAGTAAAATGCGTACTTTCCCATGAAGAGAAAAGGGAAATGATCATAGTATTCTTGATAAATAACTACCGACATTGTGCATCAATGCTCATACCTTGCGTTTATTCATACATCAAATTAGTTTTTGGTTAATTGGGTATATATATTAATATTGGTATCTTTTAATGTTTGGAAAACAGTGTTAAAGAACATTTGTGTTGCAGCTATGAAATTCATACGCCGGAAAACGCTGTCGCAGTACATTTGTAGAAAGAAAATCTTCAGATAAGTTGGACCTAATATATAACTTTGAAAGTATGGAAATTGAAAATTTCTCAAAATTTGGTAAAAGTAATCAGTAGTAGGAATTATGTGTAATGTAAAACTCTTGTAAATTTTTGAAAATATTATTAGCTACTATGAGAAAAGTATTTTGTATCCAATCCAATTATTCAAGCTGACATTGGTAGAAAGAAAAGTAGTAGTCTCCCACTGAAAGCATTATAAAAACAAGCATAATCCACAGTCATTGTACTTGGTATTAGCTACCAATAAAGAGGCCCTAGTAAGGAATGTCCAACTAATTATATTTTAGATAATTAGGAATTCGATTCCATATTTACTGTGGAAATTAGAATTGTAGTAAACCAATTGATGACGGAAGATTAGCAACTGTTTTAACTCAATTTAAATATATATATATATATATATATATATATATATTTCTATAAAATATTATCCACATTATTTATTTCTAAAAGCGTAAGAAGATTGATTTTATTATGAGTTAGAATACTAAATTAATGATATTATTTTTAATCAGTCTGGAAATTTCATTTTAAATTTCATTTAGAGTTGGACGTTCCATTCCATAGTAGCCCTGATAGCAACGTTGACTATGTATTATCTTTTGATTAATTTTTCGAATGAAACGGGTTTGTATTTGAAATATTGATTAAGAACTTTTGACAAAGTTTATTTTTTAATATATATTAAACATTTTTGTTCTATTTTCAGATCACATTAAAAAACTTATATATATATATATATTTTGAGGTGTTATCACGTATATATATATATATGATGGTGAAAATTTTGTCAACAAAATTTTGCTAAAAACGATTTTTTTTTTGAAATATTTGATTGACATAAAGACACTTTTAACCATTTATTGTGTCAAAATGATAATTAAATTTATGGATATTTTTTTCTTAATTACATGATTTTTTTTTTAACTTGATCCCTTTAACTTTTATGTCACGGAACTTAATTACATTAAATGCAGTTGAAGGTTTTTGTTTAGTCGGTATGAAAGTTTTTTAATCAGTCATTATATATTTAAATTATTAATACGCAGGACTATCTTTTTGTTTACGTACATGTTTTCTTATTTGCATTCATAAGTATTTTTTCAACAATATTAAGTGGCAAATATAACAAACACAAATTGAAATAAGCCATTAAATATCTTACATGTTTTTATTTTCAACAATATATCTCTCCTTTCTCTATCTTTGTACGGTAAATAATCAATTGGGTTATCAGATTTAAGAATTTGATTTTAAATAAACAATTTAAAAAGTATGAATACTTTAGTTTTTTGAAACCGTAATATTTTTTCATCCGAAAGACGTGAATAATTATGAAGTAAAAAAATTCTGGGAGTACTGCTAGAAATATTGGGGTGCAGGAAAGAAAAAATCCGAAAATATCCCTCGTGCGATTACAAATATGGAAGCAAAAGATATAAAAAAGTTTACGGTGACCCGATAACATGTAGGGTTGGTAACAGAGATTCGAATATCTCCTAAAAATCTGGAACATACTAAGAAAATAGTAATTATAATTTTAGATATATTAATTAGATAATAATACATATATATAGTATATTTAGGATCATCATACTTAAAAATTATATTTAATTATTCTTTTAGTTTCTTATTTTGTCTTTGTCTAAAAATGTCACGTTGTTCTTTCATATTTTCTAATCTCAATTTGGTCACGATTTTTAAAAAATTGATGTAATTTGATTTTTTTGTTAAATTCTTTAAACGAAATAAGAATTTTTCATCAAAATTGACTGGAGGATTATGTTAATTACACCAACCAAAACAAACCATCTCTGTTAACAACTTCAATCTTGACGAAAAATCCTTGACTAGTTTAAAAATATTTAACGAAAAAGATCAAATTGCATCAACTTTTTAAAAATAAGAATTAAATTGAAACTAAAGAAAATTAGGGATTAATTTCACATTTTTTAAACGGGGGATTAAAAGAGTAATTAAATCCTAAAAATTAAAAATATTAATGTGATTTAACAATATTAATACAAATCGACCACCTATTTTAGCAGCTCTCCAATATTATATCTATTTCTAAAAACTTTATCAATAGAATAATACTTTTTTGGCTAAGGATAAATAAATTAAAATCAATGTTTAACATTCATTGAAACAATTTAATTTGTTTTTTAAATTTATAAATATGTGATATACTAAGGAGAAATACCATTGAGTTTCTCCAAACATTAAGATATTTATTGTTATAAGTTTTTATTAACTTGAACATTAAACAAGTTCATATTTCATTTCAAAAGAATAAGCTCAATTTCTTGTGTATCATTCTTTTTATTTCGGAAGTACAATATGTTTTTATGTTAAAAATATTTAACGTCTAAGATCATGACACCAATGCACTAACATATACACATAAAGGACTAATAATCATGACTTTATGTCATAAAAGTAATCTTATGAATATCAATTTCTTGCGTATCCCATAACTTATGCCAAAGTGCAATCATGTTAGCATGTATGAAATTTATATCCTCAAATTGTTGAATTGTTGTATATATATCCTACAACCTCAACCCTTCTCTTTAGATGCCACATTCAACTCTATATCTTAATATAATAGATTTATGGACTCTATGTTATCTATCTTACTCATTTTTAACCATAAAACTTTCAAATTACCTTAAATTTCTAATAATATCCCTTTCAAATACAACTTTCTTCCACATTGAGACACTTTATTCTCAAACATAAATATCTTAGCGATGATAATTCCTTTGTATTATTTTTTTATTGTGGGAGACACTTTCTTGAAATAAAATACTTTCTATATAAGGAATCTTAACTTTTACGATTATTCACTTATTTTATATTATACTTTTTAAATCGTTACCAAGGTAACTTGACTGATATTCGTGTTAGGTTTTTCGTGGAAACACTATTTATATTCGATACCAACGAGTCATGGATGAATCCATGAGAGAATTATTCAACCAAAAAACCTTAATATAACATATTTATAAGTTCTTCTGCTTATATAGTTTTCATCTTTTTTCATTTCAAACTAATGTAGAACTTTGAGCCTACGTTAAAATTCTAACATCCCTTCCCCATTTTGACCCATGTAAAAGGTGTGGGTATCACCAAAATACAGGCCTCCCAACAAATGTGCATTAGAAGGTACACAACATAATAAAAGAGCTTGTTCGAACTAGTTCTTTGACTCAATTTGTACAGACTGATAAAAAGAGGTCATGACAGGAGGGTGGTGAAGAGGTTGAGGTTGCATGTGTTGTGGTGTTTTTTAAGAAAAACAACTATAGAACCTCAACCAAAACCTGACAGAGTTAGAGGAATAATCAATACTATTGAAGATGACTTTGTTGGCTAGGGAAGTTCCCATTCAGCAAGAAAGAGACATCTTTATAGTATCAATTTCATCTGACCACGATCGCTCCCATTTGTTACCTTTTCATACGAAGACTTATGCATCAATGACCTTGGACAACATAATTGAATTGTTGTTACAACTACTATAGTTAACTGAAAGGTTATAAAAATGTTCATCAGCTGAGGAATATCAATTGATTTGTTATATTGGTCCACATAACAAGTTAAATTTAATGTTTTCAAGTTTTACTCACTCGCATATGAGAAATTTGGACATATAATCATATACTCATATTTAAATACAATTGACAATATTATTGTCCAATATTCGAACAACATGAATAACTAACTAATAAATGCATATCATTATTGTTCCAACCAAAGAAATTGTGTCCTTTATCAAAGACAAAAAATATAAAGAATTCTTCTTTACCTAAAGTAAAAGAGAGCGCTCAAGCTAAAAATCATTCGTCCTTTGACTGTGGGAGTAAATATAATATCTATAGAAAGAAGATAATTACAATTTGTTCGTTAACGTTTTGTGATTTATAGTTAACGTTCTCAATGCCTTGCATAACAACGCCTCAATATTTAGATCCTTACCTTATTAAAACCCATTTTTCAAGAAGAGGAAAAGAGCGTCAAATTTATTTTATGTAAATTTCAAATTGGGAAAACATTTTGAAATTAAACTCAACTAAAATAAAATCGAAGACTCACAATATTCCAAGTCCTCAGAATTTCTCACCCATCTAGAATTTTCAGCTCTTAAACTCCTCCCCACACTTCCTTTAAGAGATATGGTCTTGGCCATCCAGGGGAAAACATATTCAAAACGAACAACCAAACTACTAAATTCAGAAAAGAGATACAATATTATTGAATTACTTATAAAACTAACTATATCTTTATGTTACCAAACCTTTATTTTAAAGGTCTAAAAGTGTATAGATATATGATAATGCCACAAAAAATACTTATTAATTTTTTTCTAGACATGTCAAAGTGAGTCGATTTGGCTCACACGGGTTGGTTCACCATGAGCCGAGTTGAAAATGAGTGAACCCAACTCGGCTCACTTTATGGTGAGTCAGAAATTTTACAACCCGGCTCAACCCATCACGGGTTAGTGGGTTAAGTGGGTTGGCTCACCAACCCACATAGAAAAATTTATTTATGTATTTATTTTTAAGTATTCAAATATTTAAATAATTTTGTAAGCAACCCATGACATGATAATCACAGTAAAATTCAGGATCAATGTCTTCATCATGGTTACCACCAATATAATGAATTGTTTCCAAGAAAATGTTTCACATAGTCCAAAAAAATATGGCTAATATTACACATTTTTTGTTATGCTATTCAACAAAATATAAGTAAAAAAACTACACATTTTTATCATGCTAATTTAGAAGAAAAAAAATGTTTATAAGACAATTGCTTGAGTAATTTATATAAAGATTATAGTTAAAAATTAAAGTATCAATATATATAACTTTACAATCAAATTAATTAAACATTTAAACTATTCAACTATTATTGAGCAACATTCTAATATTTAAAAATATGAAATTGTGAACCTATATGATTGGAGATAGTAAATAATTATTAAAAAATTAAAAAAATTGTAAAAAAATGTTGGTGGGTTAAATGGGTCAACCCACCCTCAATCCGACTCAAACGCATGATGAGTCGGATTGACTCCCGAGTTGAAATCCATTTTCACATCTCTAATTTTTTCTACTCAGTACGTTGATATTTTTTTATAAAACTCTAACATAAATGTTGGAATTTTTTCTAGAAGTGAATCTATGCTTAGTCTTCTCCATTTTTTAGAAAAATCAACTCAATTTCTCAAAAGCATCATTCTTGCTGGCGTCATAAGTATGACATTCCTTTCCAATAGTAACTTAAGAGATAAAATGTGGTGGCATTGTCACCATGAATTATATTACTCTCAAAAAACCAAAACCAAAAGATTGGTTAGACATCGTGAAAGACAAGTTTTGGGCCATGGGTCGGCCCACGAAGCGTGGTACGCTGTTGTGTAAACGCAAAATGTTACAAACGTGCGTAGATAAAATGTTTCGGATGTGGATGTGAATGTGAATTCGAATTCGGAAGTATATGGCTACGTTAGTTCCTTTTTCTTCCATTTTCCGACCAACGTTGATTCGGTGCACCAACGAGCGCCGGGCGTTGTTTAACCGCATTGCTCCTGTCTATGATAACGTGCGCCACTATTCTTTTCTTCCTTTCTTCTGTTAGCTCTTTTATAACTTACGCCGTTTCTCTGTGTGTTTTTGGACAGCTGAATGACTTGCTGAGCCTTGGGCAACACCGGGTTTGGAAGCGAATGGCGGTGTCATGGACTGGGTATTCCTCTTTCTTCCATTTTTGCCTTCGCATTTTTCTTCAAAATATTGTAACCGTTGTATTTTCGTTTCTTAGTTGAGTGTTTGTTTGAATTTACACAGCGCAAAATTGGGTGATCGTGTGTTGGATGTGTGCTGCGGAAGTGGGGATTTGTCATTTCTCTTGTCCGACAAAGTAGGCTGTGATGGCAAGGTGTTTGATTTTAGTTTCTCATATTTCAATTGCTTTCCTATGAATAGCAAGCCCCCTTTGGACTCCTAAGAGAGAGAGGAAAAACATGAAAAAATAAAAGGAAATTGATTTCTTTATAAAATCATAAACTAAGTTGAAATAAAAATTTGGAAAAGATATATGGAAGACTGCATATACTTGCAGAAGTTTTTTTTTTTTTCTTATTTTATACACACACTCTTCTAAATTAACAATTTTGGTCTCCCAAGTTCTCATTGTGTCCTAATTTGGTTATATGTTTTCAACATGCGATTGTAGTTTCTTAGACACGTCAGTAAATTAAACTTTTAACAAATCCTAAATTTCCATTGATAGACGAACTAAAATCACATCTTTACTATAGGGGAGAGACTAAAAGTGCATTTAAGCTTTAAATTTATTATTAATGTACTTTAAATGAGTGAAGAGGGATTTTACAGTTTCATCTAATTTTTTACTTTCATCTAATTAAATATTATCATGTATGATAAACTTATTGACTTTTGTAATATCTATATTAAGAATTGTCCATGTCTCGTATGATTTCTCATTGCTAATAGGATATTGGACATTAATTAAATTCATGTATTACTATCATTATTATTAGGCCTAAGTATTTCTTTTAATGAATCCGGAATTCTTCTAATTCTATCTTTTAAGCTTTAAGGTAATTATTATAGACATGATTGCACCTGCTATAAATGACGATATATGATTGAAGGAGACTTTAAAAAAACATTTCATTGTAAGTATACGTGTATTTTAATTAATTGTTCTTATTGTTATAGTATTTGAATTTTATAGTGAAGTTAGGGTACATCGAATGTTTTGTGGTGCAGGTCATTGGTCTTGATTTCTCGAAGGATCAGTTATCGATTGCTTCATCCCGGCAGCAATTGCTTTCAAAGAAGTGCTTCACGAATATTGAGTGAGCATGGGTAAATTTTGCAGTATGCAGACATTAATTATAACCTGGGGATTTTTTTAATACAATTTTAAACTCTTTCTATTTTTGAGACTTAAAAAGAACTTTTCGTCTAGAATAAAGATATTAGCAGTGTGTATAGTAGAGTTCTTATTATGTTTGTGCTGTATATTAGTATCATTGATGCTGTGGGAAGGTAGTAATGGTTTGTTGCATCGTAGGTGGGTTGAAGGTGATGCACTTGATTTGCCATTTATGGATGGTTGGTTTGATGCTATCACTATGGGCTATGGTCTTCGAAATGTGGTTGATAAACATAAGGCCATGCAGGAAATTTTCCGTGTCCTAAGAGCTGGTAGGTTTTGTATCTCTATCCATTAACTTGATAATTGATGTTTATATGAAATTTGATGCATTTTATGGTTTCTTTTGCTTTCCAGGCTCTACAGTGTCTATACTGGACTTTAATAAAAGCAATGAGTCACTAACTTCTGCAATTACGGTATATCTCAGCCTCACTTGTTGCTTTATACAAGATCTAATGATAATCAGCACACCAATGCTCCTTTATTTTAGACTAGTATAGTTACCCTTCTGATCTTTTCAGTGAATTAAAAGGTTTGGCTTAAGACTAAAAATCAAGATATGTGAAAGAAAAATGCATTCATTCTTTTCAGCAATGCTTTTGAGTGAGTTCATCAGTTTGACAGACAGGACTGATGAAAATCATCTTTGGTACTGCTAAGTTTAGGGAAAAATTTACAGTCCACTTGTCTAAACGAATATTACCACTTTTTATTCCTGGATGCACTGAAGGTAACCCCACGTATTTACTTATGATAGGAATGGATGATTGACAATGTTGTTGTCCCTGTTGCCTCTGGTTATGGTCTTTCAGAGGAATACAGATACCTTAAAAGTTCAATAAGAGAATTTTTAACAGGTTTGTTTCCAAGTGAATTTTTTTATCAGATCAGACTTTTTATAGGATTTTTACGTTGTGTTGTCTCACCTGTTTCTTCTCTGTACTTGAGATATATTGAGAGACTTACTTTGTGTTGCTCAGTGGCTATAGAATGACATAAGTGTGGCTGTGACTTGGGTTTTTAATCGTATGACTTACCTTTTTTTCTGTGAATATTATATGGGTTGGGATCTATCATACTTATTGGATTGAGCGAATTCCTTGAATAAAATTAGGCCTGGCATATTTCCTAAAATATAATATTTTTTATATTTTTAAGGGCTAACTTTTGCTAACAATCTGACTTCTTGAAAGCATATCCAAAAGCCTATTTTATAGCAGGGCCTTTTCAAAGGTCAATAACAAACTTTTAAATAGACTAATGGCGCAAGGCATTGTGTAGAACAAGAGCTGAAGTCTATAAATATATATTTTCATAATGTTATAGTTCAATAAAATAATAATACTATTATTTATTATATTATTTGTATTTGCTTAAATAGGTTGGTCTATTAGTCTAATCTAAATGGATTTTGTAATGACTTAAAGTCTTGACCCTTTCTTGCCAAATAAGCTTTCAAAAAGGCTATGCCTAACTTATTTAACAAATGGACATAGCCTGAGCTTGCCTAATGTGGACAAAGGTCATATGCCCCAATGAATTACCTGGTTTATTCCCATTCTTTATTGGCCAACTGAATAACCTCACTAAGGATTATAAGGTTGATTTGATGGTAAAATTCTAATGGAGGGAGGAGGGATAGGTCATGGGTTAAAGTTTTCTTACTAACAAAAAAATAAACATATTAACATAGGCAGGCTAGGGATGCAATGCTGCCGAAGTCCTCTAAGCTCAATCTATGGCTTGTGCAAAAAGTTTCAGTTTTATTGATCCTCACATTGAAATGGTTACTTAGGGTTATGGATGCTTGTTTAGTAAAATGTCCTAAGCACCAGCACAAAAGTTTCTTTTGTTCATTTACATAACATGAGCACATTTGTATGTTTTTATATTATACTTGATACTATATTATTTGTGAGTGAGTGGTGGGGTGCTTTAGTCATCAATTTTTGCACCTATGTCTATTTAACATGTAATCCTCTATCCATCTTGAGCATTTTTTTGCAGGTTTTCATTAGGTTGGGGGTACAATTACCATTCCTAGTTGATAATCATGCAGTTTGTAATTGTGTATAATAATTGAAAATGATTAGCAAACAAATGAGACATAAATTATGTTCATTGATGGTAGAACTTTGATAAGATTGATTTCCTAATTTATGAATCTTCCTGTGATGCACAGGGAAGGAATTGGAGAAACTTGCCTTCGAAGTAGGATTTTCTGATGCCAGACATTACGAGATTGGTGGAGGCCTCATGGGGTGTTTGGTAGCTAAGCGTTAGACATGGGATTTATGTTTTTTTTTTTTTTTCACCTTTTTCTATAAATAGATTTACCGCAGCTTGTGGATGATTCTGTTGTATTCTGGTTGTAAAAAACATAAATTATGCTGTTAATTCATATGCATCACTATTGAATTAACAGTAGATAAGCTCTCGCCTAGCATTTTATTAATTTTATTTACAGAGTTAAATGTTCCATGGAAATGCTTCAATCACATTTTCATATTTTTTTTCATCTGATATTTCTCAAAGCTTCTATCATGATGATACAAATCTCCTCTGTTCCTCTTGACGACGTTCCGAATATATGCCAGTGCTTTATCATTTTGTCTCACTGGAATTGGACTCATTAAATATCAATATACCAAAGCTTACAATCTTTGCTTTATTCATTTCCCCATTGAAAACTATTCTTACGCAAATGGAATAAATAATAGTTGTATCCAAGAGTGTAGTATTTATGAGCTGTCACGTAAATCAAATTGATATATAATTCTATAATATGAAACTGTACAGTATGCATTGTTTGCTTCCCATAACCGAATTGGACATTTGGCTTAAAATCTCCTCTTGTCTGAAGTACGCATTCTAAATAGCAAACCACTGGATGCTTGGTGAGCAACCTTAAGTGTCGTAGGTCTGAGGCAGACCAAGTTATTTGCCAATCACAAGCAGTGCTGCAGGGATTCTCTGCATTCTTGTGGTCACCTGGGATAGAAAGAGCTATGGGACATGGTAGCCATTGAATGAGCTGCATGAAGATGATAAAATGGGTCAACACTTGTGTCATGAAGTTCCATGGTACTCTCATCTAGGAAGGGTGGATTAGAGGGAGCAATTAGATTCTCCTCCTTCTTTGTTAGCATCTGTAATGTCTTTGACATGATTGGTCGTAAAGAAGGGACCTCTTGGGTGCATAGAAGTCCTATGTGAACCACTCTTAAAATATCATCCTTAACCTCGCGGTTGTTGTCTTCCTGTAACTCTAGATTTGGATCGAATAATTGGTCAGCAGTCCCTGCCTGAAAATGCTTCCATGCCTGATCTTGCCAGAATATTTTTGGTAAAAGGAAGAACAGAATTGTTTCATCAGTTATTTATTTTGTTAACCACAATCAATGTACAGAGAAACAACAACCAGAAGAAAACAACCAAAGAATCTGCTACTTACCACTGTAACTAAACTGTCTGAATATTCCAATACTATGCTCCTGTTGTTCTGTCTACCAGTGACCATCTCTAGCAGCAACACTCCAAAACTATACACGTCTGCCTTTTCTGTTAACTGACCATGAGCTAGGTACTCAGGAGCCATATACCCCCTGCAGGACCATGGTTATCTCAGATACAATATTGCTTCAGTTTCCTGCAACAGCACCAGGGTCTTTCCCTCGTACTATTCTTTGTTCAAAAGTAGCAAGTGATTTATGAAAAGATACTTACAAAGTTCCTGCAATAGCTGTACTTATGTGGCTCTTGTCCTCTTGAAAGGATCTGGCCAAACCAAAATCTGCAATTTTAGCGCGAAACTTTGCATCCAATAGGATGTTGCTGGCTTTTATATCTCTGTGAATTATCTTTGTTTTAGAGTTCTCGTGCAGATAAACTAATCCTTCGGCTGTCCCGATGATAATTTCAAATCTCTTTTCCCAGTTCAATTCTTTGCCCTTGTTTTTATCTGTCATGTGTAAATTGACAAATATTAAATTTAGTTCAAGTCATGATAAATTTATAATCACTTTGTGATCAAAATGAGGTGAAAAGAGTAGTCAAGCCCTACTGCATGAGTTCCGCAATTACCAAAAATGAAGCGATCAAGACTTTTATTGGGCAGAAATTCATAAACAAGCAGACTTTCAGGTCCTGAACAGCTGCATCCTAAGAGTCTGACCAGATTCTTGTGTTCCACACTACTAATTATGTTCACTTCGTTGTAGAAATCTGCTGCTCTATGCCTGTTGTTGAAATATAACCTCTTGATAGCAATCTCTCTTCCATCAGCTAGAACTCCCTGCAATAGCAAACTGTAAGAGTGTGTTGATTGTACAATGGACAGATATTTGTCTTCAGAGAAGAGAAATACTTTATAAACTGTTCCAAATCCTCCTTGCCCTAACTTGTTATTTTCATGAAAAGATCCAGTAGCCTTGTCCAATGTAGAGTACTTGAAGTTCAAGCTTTTGTTCTGAAGTGATTTTGCTAACCTTTCTGCATCATTTGAACCTGGAAACCAGAATGAACATTGAAATAGGTAAATATCCTTCACATAGTTGAGTGTATCTAGTGATGTTTCATCAATTTGTTTATAGACAAGGTGAAGAATCCCTTCAAAGATAAAAAAATTCATACACAATTTATGTTTGAGAGGAGAAGGAAACAACCAATATCTGGTAGTCTAAGTGACAAGATACTAAATTGTTCCTAAGCAAGGCTCAAGGTTTGAAATTTTTGAATGAAGAAAGTAATCACTGAGAAAACCTTAGCTCAGCTCGAATTGGTTTGTCTCAATACAGCTTTTTAAAATGATTATAAAATTTTGGCTTTCTCATTCTCAAGCTAATAAATATAAATATACTTATCAAATAAGAGAACTACCTCTTCGCTTCTTCTGAATGTATCTTTGTTTCCATATATAAACTCCAATAGTTACTCCAACCACCGAAACAATCACCGAACTAACTACTGCAACCACTATTACTACCACATTACCTGCACAAGTCATCAAAATGAACTATACTCAACATTCACCATTACTCTCTAAAAATATTTGAATGCAGGATTCTGCATCCAAGCACAGATTGTTGGTCAATTATGAATTATGAAGACATCAACAATTTATTTACCTCTTGAACTCCCATTTTCCTGCTCCTTGTTAAGAAAATCTGTGTCTGAGTACCTCATGAAGCAGCCGGTGTTGAGTGCTCGTCCTTCTGACCAGGGCAAGCATCCCTGTAAGGAAACATTTGCTTTCTCAAGACATGCTTTGCAAGACCTTTGGTCCAAAGTCCTCCAACAATCAGCCAGAACATAAACAGATTGGTTAGTTGTTCCTGCGACAGCAACATTCCCTCTAGCATGTCCTTTGTTGTTGGGTGCATCTTGAACTGCTCTTAAAACTGCTTGCTTTGCCGCTGCTTGAAAACTTGAATTCTTCTTGGTCGTGTTCCCACATACAGCTCTGTCTCCTGCTCCTGTGTACTCATTAAAGAAACTATAATTCTCAGCCCTCATGAAGCACCCATCAAGGAAAATGCGACCAGAATTATAAGGGTAGCACTGGGGAAGAACAGTGCGTGCCTCAGCATAGCACAATACACAGTCAAGCAATGAAAGATCCCCATAACACTGGGCCAGGCCATAGTTAGCATCAGGTCCTGTCCCTACAACTGCTGTGCCAAAGCCAGTTTTCCGCATCTCATCACTGATCTTCTCCATAGTTGCAACAAAATTGGGAACAAATATAGTACTATTGTGCTCTCGTACATTGCCACATGTTACTAGGACTGTCTTGGCCCTTGGTTCTGCTGTAACAGTCTTTGATAGCAGCAGTAACTTCATCAGCACAAGGTAGCATAAAGAGGTGACAGAGACTACTTTCTTCATTTTTAGGACGATCCAATCAAAATAGATTCCTCTGGTGGGCTATTCACTTACAAACTGTGGAATAAAAGGGAGGGTTTAGAATAATTGTGTAGCTATGTCCGATAAAAAAAGTCATTCCATGTTCTAATTTTACGATTTCTTTTAGTGAATCAGAAACAAGCATGGAGTTTGTCTAACAGGCGCAACTGATAGTTAATGCTTAAGCTAAAATGTTCACATGTTTCAACAACTACTATATCACAAATTTCATGGCACATGATGTTTGAGGTTGAATTCCAAAAACTTATCTGTTCCTGAGAAGAAAGGCAAGTTGAAGATCAAGAGGGTCTTTGGAAGAAAAAAATCGTAAAGAAAGCGAAGAAGGCAGAATCTCAAGTTCGTACTTTCCTTTTCTGTGCATCCTCGAATTCTCAAAGAATGAAAGAAAGTACTGCTACTTTGGCAATCATCATTGGAAAGGTAGATTTTGGTTCTTTTTCCATGTTTATCACAGAGGTGTAAAAAAAAAAAAAAAAACTAAAGTTTTAAACTTGCTCTCACTTACATGACGTATGAATGATGGTGATGAATATTAAGTATCGGACCAACAGTTTGAAAAATGAGGAGCAGAATAGAAGCCACTCCACCCCAAGACCCCACTTTGAATTAATAGTAATAATTTATTAACAATCGTTTTTTAATCAACTTTTAAAAAATGCAGCTAAATGAAATAAAATAAAATTGTTATGACAGTTGGTGGAGGTGGTGTGAAACACAAACAGAGTACGAAAATGAAGGTGATGAAAATAGGAAAAGAATATGAAAAAACTTATGTTAGCTGTTTATGTTTTTTAAGACTGTTGTTTAGCCTTTTTTTTTTCGAATTTAATAAATTTCAAGGAGAAATTCATTAATGAATCGCGTAAAATTGATTTTCAAGTTAGAAAAAAAAAGTGAGAAGATATATGTGTGTGTATTAATTTAAAACTGATACCTTAAACTTTCTCCATAATTATATCTTAAACTTAACCAATATGATTCTAATAAATTAGGAAATAGTAAATTATGTTTGTTCAATTAGATCTTGATACTAATTTGACTTCTGAAAAAAAAAGTGTATTAAAAATGGTTAGATAGATTTTGAGTACTAAAATAACTAGTAGACAATTATTTATTTAATTGTTCATGATGCTATTATTGTAAAAAAAAATTATCAATTGGTTATATACGAAAAAATTGTCAAGAATTTCTTGTAGGTTTTACTACGAATAGAAAAAAGGATGAACACAAACAAGTGCAGCCAAGTGATTTTCCTTTCTATGTTGTCTATTTATGAAAATAAAAGCTTCTTCTACTTTTTGTTTGGTTACTAAAAAATAAGAAAAATATGAAGAAAAGAAGATAAAATACAATAAAAAATATACTTATTAATTAAAAAAAAATATTATTATTTTAAAAACAATGAATAAGTTAAATTTGTTTCTTATTATTTTAAGAAAAGCGTACAATTACATCACTACTATATATTTTAATCTAAAAGAAGACGATAAATTTTCACAGTACACTCTCCATTCAAACGGATTAACACTAAAGAAAAATAAAAAAAGTGGGCATTTATTGGAATATAAACCTTTCCCCACAACAAAACCTAACCCATTTATTATCAAACCCACACGTGTCAACAACTCCTCATGTCACCCCACACGAACCAAACCAGTGATCAACAACAACACAGTCTGAAGAAAACCGGAAAAAGAAAAGAAGAATGAACCAAAAATAACTCTGGTTGTTCATGTGGCTTAGTTTGTTTTACAAGAACTGGAAGCAAGTGGTGTTACACATAAAAATAGGAAAGGTTGGAACAGAATTTGAGAGGAAATTGTTACTTACCTATGATTCGGTCTGCATAGAAGAAGAAGAAGAAGAAGAAGAAGAAGCACTGGAAAATGGAAAATGGGAAGTGAATTGAAGTTGGTGGTGTGAGAGAATAGGAAGATTTAACGAGGAGACAGGTCAACGAAGGTTGAGACAAAAACTGAGATGAAAGTTTGAAAATTTGAAGGGTTTTGAAAAAACAGAGTATGACAACGATACCAGTAGTGTATGCAAGAAAACGAATAGTGTAATCAAATGTAGCTGCGACTGCGAGGTAACATCGTACCTTTGAATCGTTCAACATTTTCGGAGGTCGTCTATATACTCTGAATTTACCATTTTGCCCTGCAATTTAATCTATTTTTATGTTTAGTTTCTTCGTTTAGAAAGAAACATAAAAACTATTTATTTAGTTTAGAAAAAAATGTTGATGTAACACAAATGTCAGTTTCAAATCCTGTTTAATATTTTATATGAAACAATCTCATTTCTACCAACTCTTGTGGAAGAAAAAATAGAAAATCGTCTGAAAATTTGTACAAGTGTAAGTGATATGAATCATAACTTTTAATGTAAAAAAGTTTGAAACTTAACGTGTACGGTTTTGAGATCAATAGTAAGGAGAAACTAGGTCAGTGGAAGAAACTTCCATGCATTTTCCTGTATTTGCACAAAGAGACACTAAATTTTTTGGTCACTAAAAGGACAAAAGAAGTCAACTATAGAACTAATTTTTTCAATTTAAGAATTTAGAAGTATTTACGGCAGAAAGTTTCGTATCATTATTATTATTATTATTATCTACACAATATTAACACGAATCTAGCAAAAGAATCATATTATTTTTTTTTAAATATAAAGACTATATTAAATAAAAAAGTATTAAATCATATTACAATTATAAAGAAAAAAAATGTTATTAAGTCATATTAAAGATAAGGGAAATACACAGATACAATTTTTTGTTAGCTTTGTGTGAAGAGAACTAAGCTGAATATATTAAAACTTTAAAAGATCAAACTGAAACTATTTTAAAGCTAATGAACCAATTAAACATAAAGAATAGGTTGAACAAAACTAAAGTTTATCTATAACTGGAATATAAATATAATGCTAAATTTGTGAATTTGACGAGTTATTTTAATGTAATGTCAAATTCTTTTTAAGTGCATTTTTTCAGAATATAAAAGAAAATTTTATTAAAAAGAAGTTGAAAAAAAAAGTAACGTGTTTATTAAAATATTATTTTTTAACTTTTAATAACAAATATAAAAAAAAAAAAATCAAGTCCACCACTTTATCTTTATCTTACGTGAAATAATGTCTACCAAACAATAGACAAAACAAAAGTAAACATTAAATATGTTGAAGTAGCATGTCAGATAAATATATAGAAGAAGTCAACTTCACCCACCCACCCGTATAATGCTATCACCCAAAACACCACTACACTCATCATAATCATATACCACTATTTATTTTTAAATCTTAATTATTGACAAAATTAATAAATATTTTGCATTATTAATATGATAGAAAAAAATACTAATGTTATGTAATTACAAGAAAAAATTTAAATAATAATTAATAATTATTAATAATTATAATGATTAATTTAAATACCAATTCACAAATCTAAGAATTATCAGTTATTAAAATATTTATTATTATAAATAAAAAATTATAATTAGTCATCAAATTGATTTTTAAAATTAACTATCATAATTTTGACTAAAAAAAAATAATCAATAAAAATTAATTACTTAAATTTTGGTTATCAAAATAAATTAATTTATAAATTAGTCTCTAATTAATTAATAACTAATTTAATCATTAATTATTTTTTATTTATAATAATAATTATTTTAGTAATCAATAATTTTAAATTTCGTAAATTCATATCTAAATTAATTACGATTAACTATTTTTTATTTTTAAAATTAATTTTTAATTTAAGATTTTCTTGTAATGCATCTTCAATCTTCTCTCTACTTTTTCATGATCACCACTGAGAACTAATTAAGTTCTTAATAAAAAAGTTTATACAACGATGATTTTTTCATATTTTTTATTCTTTATTGTCGGATTAATTCATTGAAAGAAAATTTTAATATATAATTGCAAAAATAAATTATTAAAAGAAAAACAAGAACTTAAAGCAAAACATAGGGCCATTAAATAACACATTTTCAAGGCTAACAATTTATATGATTATTTAGATGTCGTCTAAGAAGATATTGAACCCTGACAATTGAATGTTAAGTTTACTATTGTATTAGTTGCATATTAACAGGTCACCGTTAATTGAAAATTAATTTAATACACGTTGATGAATGTAAATCATAAAAAAACTAATAACTAAGATAAATATAATTATTTGTCATATTTTACTTTTTCATAAATACATATATGAAATCAGATAAAAAATTTCCATCTATTTATGGAAACAGCAAAGAAATTTATTTGACGTATTGTATATTTATGAATGTAAAAACAAAAATAATTATTTGTTCATGTGTTATTTTTCATGTAAGTTTTCACTTAAGAAAATAGGAGATGAGAATAGAAGTGAAAAGAGGTAATTAAATACCAGAACAAAGCATGTACAGAAATAGATCGAGAAGGGTGGTATTTAGCAAAAACGGATGAGTTGGGCCTGTTTGGACTTTTGGGTAAGACTTTGATGTTCTTTCATTCCATTGCTTTTACAATTTAGTAAAAGTAGATTACTTTTTATTTGTAAACGTATTACAAAATATATTTGTAGTTTCATTCAAAACATATTTATTATATATCAAAATAATAATATAAATTAACTAAATCTTTCAAAGATATATCAAATTATTTATTCAATTACTATTTTATCATTTAATTAGACGGTTACGACAATAAGAGAAGTTGAGAAGCAGGTTGTAACTTTATAATTTGAGTTTTTATGTCTACTTCCTTTACACTTTCTTTGATCGGGGTGCAGAGAATGGATTATTGGTTTGGAATTTATTAAGTTAAAATTTTATTGGTATATATGATTGGTGTATCTTGTTCTTGTATGTAACCGAGTAGTCCTAAAGACTTTCTTCTCCTTCTTTCACAAGTATTTCTACTATTTTTAGAATTCTTCTCATCTTTTATCAGAACACGGTGTGAGATGGATACCTGCAAATATTCTGACACTCAAATTAGTGATCATGAAATAAATATGTGATAATATCAAATAATAATAAAATAGTTTTAGATACCTTTTACCCTTCTTCTAATCTCTATCATTTACATAATTTTCTTTATTCCTTTTAGTAATGTCTAGATCTCTTCATAAATACTCGTAAATACCGGATTGTAACTTCCATAACATAACACGTTGAACACTACCAAACATATATGTTGTGTGGAAAATATAACACCTCTCTGGCCGCTAGAAGAGGCAATTTGGGTGTGGTGAAGTAGATAAAGTGTATGACATGGAAAAGGAAAGGAAAACACATAAACAACATAACACATAATTAAAGAAGATGCAGTAGAGGAGTGGCCCCACCCGCGTGCTACAACAAGACAAAAACAATAGCTGTGTTTTATATCCACTAAATATACGTGTAAACCACCTTCTCATTCTATATATAGTACTATAAAGCTTCCATTAAATTAACTGAACTACTATATATTTTAGTTCCAACTTCGGACACCATCACCGCAATTTTCCTCTGCAGCAACAAATGTTAGAATTAAAAGTTAATGTAAACCTCGTATTATAATTTTAGCAGTTATATAACATGCAACTTCTCTTTCATCTTATATACATAGATGCTTCTAATTAATAGTGTTTAATGTTCATTCTGATCTTCTTCTGTGATACATTGTTATACAATGAATGGAATAAGAAGCATTTTTATATGCTCACAGTAAAGCCGGTATTTCGGAGAAGATAAGGGTTTAATTTAGTATCCATTGCTGCTATATTATTGGGTAAGCTTTTCTTAATTTATTGCCATTACAACCAATTATTCAAATGATTGCATGATTCATCCACCTTATATATATATAATTATGGTGAAATGGTGCTATATATCTTAAGGAAAAAGGAGCCTATGTAAAAACAACAAAGCTAGCCTATGAAAAGGTTAATTATATTATTTTGATAAAGAATGAAAAATTATTTATTTGCCACCACCAACCAAATGGAGGACTATAATACTATTTTACGATATTCCAACAAAAAAAAAAGAGAGAGATTATTATGCTACTAATGAATAACAACAGTATAAAAATATTGGTCTGTGTTTATGCACATTCTGTCATCAGTAGTTATATAGAATACAGAGAGAATTTGTTTGATTTTCCATGCATTGTAAACGAGACAACTAATCCCACTTAATTCAGGATCAATCTATGAGAGTTTTATAAAATGAGATTGAATATTATAATTTTAAGTCAAACCCTAAATTCTTATTTTATCTCATAATACGTTAGTTTAGTAAGATTTTTTTTTTTTTAACTTTTAGAAGTATCATTCTTTTCTAGTGTTAGGATTATAGAGGGGGTTTCACTCGGGATATACAATACCAATGAGACCTCAGCCCAACCACATAAGGCATTGACACCACTCTCAACTCAAAACCTTAAGACAATGGGTTTATGGGTCTTTATTCTTATATAATGCTCTATTTTCTCATTTCTGGTCAATGTAGAACTTAGACTCACACTTGGATTCCTAACGATAAGTAACTACTATTTTGTTTTAAAAATATTGTAAATATTGTGATATATATGTATCAGTGTACATCAGAAGAAAACACAGGTTTTTCTCTCTATTTCCTTCTCTTACATTCTCTTTTTAGTTCTATATCACTTATAAAAGTAGAAGATAAATTTGTTGAACAAAAGTTGTTTAAAGAAGTTTGAAAAAGTTCTTTCTCTAAAGACCGATTCGTGAATATCATTATTATTACATGTTTTGAATAATTGTAAATTTGTAAAACAGTATAAAGTAATCCATGTATAAGAGATTTTTTAATCGTTAATTAATTTTTTAATATTAGTGACTCTATGATTTATATTTTTAATAAAAAAATTCAGTAAAGTATTGCGTACAATATTAAAATTAAAATTTTATCTTTCAAATATGAAAATTTAATTTTCTCTCCCTCTCACGTGTTTTTTGTGCTGAATAAATTAGGGTTATTAAATTGGAAAGACAGTAATGGAGAAAAGAGAACCACTAATGAAGGAGGATAAGCTAAATTCTTGATCTACTATAGAATTCTAGAACTGTTCATATTTGATGAAGATTATTTTTTTTTACGAATATTTGTGAAATTTACAAAACTAAAAAAAATTATAAAAAACTCATTTCTTACATAATTTCGTAGGAAAAGTCTTACTAGACATGAAAACTTTTAATAGTTTGCTGTATCGTCCCTATTTTTCGCAGGCAGCAAGAATATTCACTGCAGAAGGACAACCATAAAATTCTGTTCAGCACTTGTTTGACAAAAGTATGATGAAAAAGAAAGCATAAATAAATAAATAAAAACAAATACATATGACTTTTCTAAAGTACACTGTTTGTGTCATACTTATGGGAATCTTCATATTATAAGACAAGGGTATCCACTTCTCTTTCGATTAATTCATCTTATCTTATTCAACAATTTTTTGAAAGCTTACACAAAAAAATTAGAATCAAAAACATTATTTTCCATCATATATTCCACTATATAAACCCTCTATAACTGCTATATGATCACTTCCCTGCACATTACCAACTCAAGATCGTAGAACTCGTTGCAAGTGCAGAATTTCTGTCAGTGAGAAACAAAGGGTCGTGAAGGAATGAAGAGAAACAAAATTTCCTCACTCTTTTTCATCTCCTTGTTGGTGATTGTCTTTGCCACCTTCTCCACCACAGTTTCTGTGGAAGCAAGGAAGACTAAGAAAAATGTTCACAAACGTAACAGTCATAAAGACAATGGCCATGGTCGAGGGTCACATTCTCCATCATGTCCAACACCAACCCCTCAAGGGAGCATGTTTGATGTTTTGTCTTTTGGTGCCAAGGGTAATGGAGTTTCTGATGATTCAGAGGTAAATTAATAAAGGAAGAGTGATGCTAAGAATTTAGAGACATGGTGAGTTTTAACTGCGAGAATTATAACATTGTTGATGATGCTTATAAAGCAGGCACTTGTAGCTGCATGGGACGGTGCATGTAAAGTTGGTGGTGCTACAGTTAAAATTCCAGCACAGTTCAAGTTCCTCATCAAACCTGTTACTTTACAAGGCCCTTGTATGCCACACCTTACTCTTCAGGTTTCACTTTTCTTTTTCGTTGTTGCCAAGTCAAGTTTTACGTTGGTATTTTAAAGTTGAATTAGGAAAATACACTTATTAACATTTTCTGGAACAGATTGATGGAACTCTGTTGGCACCTCCTGAAGCATCTTCTTGGCCAACATCAAGTTTGTTTCAGTGGATAAATTTCAAGTGGGTACACAACTTCACCATCAAAGGTTCTGGCACTGTTGATGGCCAAGGCTATAACTGGTGGAGTTCCTCAGAATTTTATGACATACAGGTAAAAATTGCCAGAAAAAGAAACAAAAGTTAATATAAATTTCAAACACAAATAGCTCACTTTGTACTTATGATCAATTCTGGCAGAAAAAGAGCTATTCAAAAAGAATTCCAAGCATGAAACCAACAGTAAGATCTCCCTCCCCTATAACATAAAGTACAATTTTGTGTGTAATTTTGTTTAGTTTCAGTTTCTGATAAGCCTTGTTTGACACTTTCTATATGCAGGCTATAAGATTTTACTCCACCAACTCTGTCACAGTTCGTGATATCAGAATCATAAACAGTCCTCTGTGCCATCTAAAATTTGATAACTCAAAGGGTATCCAAGTTGACAACATTACAATATCCTCCCCAGAGAATAGCCCAAACACTGATGGCATTCACTTACAGAACACACAGGACGTGCAAATTCAACGTTCTATCATCGCAACAGGTAATTAAAAGTGTCATAAAATTTAAGTCTCACATCGAATAATAAAAATGATAAAGCTCAACATCACATGAACCTAAGACCTATGAACCTGTGTTAAGGTTTCTCATTAATTGATATATATTTGAAATGACTGTACGTTCCATTTCTACAAACTGGCAGAATAGAATCTTGTAAATTGTTAAATCATGGCCAGTGTGGTGCATTGGCCACTTGACTACTTTGACAAAAGAATAATCGGCTGAAACATCCTTTTCAACTTAAAACGGTAAACTGTCACCACAACTAACTTTTGAAACGTGCACCACATAAAATTATTTTTACAGCTGAACTAACTTTAACTTAGTAGGTACCCAACTGAATTCAGTCTACATAGTACTGATGTATTAAATTTTATATTTTCCACTAGAAGATTATAATATATATTACTTACAGTTGCTCTTATTTTTTATATTATCAGGAGATGACTGTGTATCCATCCAAACCGGTTGCTCTAATATTCATGTCCACCACATTAATTGTGGCCCTGGACATGGTATAAGGTAAGAAAAAGATATGCAGAGCCTAACTAGTCCAAGTTGGCGTATTCCATAGTGATTTTGTTAGCAAAACCACTCAGATTCTTTATACATCTAATTTTCTTTATACAGCTTGGGAGGATTAGGGAAGGACAAGAGTGCAGCATGTGTGTCTGACATCATTGTTGAGGATGTCTCTATGAAAAACACTCTTTATGGAGCAAGGATCAAAACATGGCAGGTATTAATAAGTTATCTGTGGTTAAACCTGGTTATAACATAGTCCAAATTCTCTACTAGATATTTTGTGTTGTTTTCTGCTAATAAGTATTAAAAATACATTTAAAATTCATTTTAATATATTTAAAATTTTATTGTATTTTGAAAGTACAACATAAGAATAACACATAAATTCTAGTGGATACCCAAATTTGTCTGATTGTTGGCAATATTATTGAGTTTTCTTATTGTTCTTGTAATTAATAGGGAGGCTTTGGTATGGTTAAGAATGTGTCATTTTCCAGAATTCAAGTGTACGATGTTATGTTTCCAATAATGATAGACCAATACTATTGTGACAAGCAAAAGTGCAAGAATGAGACAAGCACAGTGGTGATTTCTGGGGTTAAGTTTGATAAAATAAGTGGAAGTTTTGGAATGCAGCCTGTTCATATAGCTTGCAGCAGTTCCATTCCATGCACAGACGTTGATTTAACTGACATTGAACTGAGTCCATCTCCTAAATATAAAGGTTTTCAAGAAGCTGTGTGCTGGAACTCTTATGGAAAATCACAAGGGCCATTGCTACCTTCAAGCATTGATGAGTGCTTGAAAAGTGGTGGTGGACTAATCAAGAGGATTGCAAGGTCACACGATAGAGTTTGTTACTGATTGCAGATATGAGCATTGTGGCAGCTTCCCTTCTACAATTTTTTTTTATAACTGTGGGAAGGTGATGATGATGGTGTAAATTAATTTAGTTCATTCTTCCATTGGATTTAATCTGTTCTCGTAGACTTTGTTCATTGGTTCAGTGTTGAGTGAGAACAAATATTTGGGTTTTAACCGGAGACTGTTGTGTTTGTTATTGTGGAAACAAGTGGAAATGTTTTTATTTTAAAGATTTTTAAGTAGTTTTGAAATATTAAGAAATGAAAAAATGAAAATTCATTTAGAAAATGATATTTAAAATTATAAGAAAAAGTTGTTAAAATTTAGTAGTAAAAAATATATTTTTTTCTTTAAAATGGTAACAAAATTCATGTGATGCAACGATCCATCTATTTTATTAACCCAGACGTTTATGTTTGAATCACCCCTTTCCAATTAGTTCATACAAAAATTAAAGCAGTTTAATGAAAAAATCGAAGCAATTATTTTTATATTGAACTGAACCAGCTAAGTGTTTTGAAGCATGGAAATGGTAATCCTGTGTTGAATTAACTCTACTATAAACAGTGGAGTTCTTTTTTAGTAAAATTGAAGCAAAGAAATTTATTTAAGCATTAAAAATAATATCTAAATTTTTCCAATAATTTAAAAAATAGAAACTTAGCTAGCTAACCTTATTACAATGAATCAGTTTCGATTTAGCACTTTTTGATGTTTCTCTTCTTTCGTCTTTTAGATTTGAAAACATTGTTTATTTGATGTAATGACTAATTATAAACAAATTAAATATTTGTTTATGCATGTGATATATTGGATCTATACATATAAATCAATTTTAAAAATAAAAAAATTGGCATTTCAGCTTGTTAATCCACTAGTCTGTCAAAATTTTCAATTCCTTTTAGTTTGTCTGACTAATCAGGTTAAAATGGATTGAATTTGACCAATTTTGTGATTATTTGTTGCTTTGTTATTTTTTTTTTTTCTAGATCATTACTAAATCATTATTTTTTTTTTCAAAAAAAATACTTTATACAACTCCTAAAATTCAATCAAACACCTCCTAAAGACCAACTGAAGCTGGGTTCAAGGTATAAAAATACTTTAGTTTGCATGCACACTTAATATACTGTAAAATAACTATTAGAAACACTTTAAATACAATTTTGAAAACAATTAATACAAAAGTTTATCATTTTATAATATTAACTGTGATTAGATAACTTAACTTGCTTTACACGGAGTAAATTATAATTAAGTTGAATTGATTGAAGAAAATCTCTAATGTGAGAGCTATTTCATCAATTTTTATTTCAATATTTTCAATTCACTTATAGACTTACCTCACAGAATTAGTTGTTGTTTTAAGGTCAAACAATCTATTTTCTTGTTTAGATATTATTTTTCCTTGTTCACTAATAAATTGAGCAGTTAAATCTATATTTTTATAATATATGGTTTTCTTATTCACTAATTAATAAGAACATTCAATCTATATTGTTATAATATAGTGTTTGCTGATAAATCTATTTTTTGTTTTCTTATAATATTTATATGTCATGATGCACGGATAAATATGGGTACTAGATATGACATATATCTGATATGTGTATCAGATACGACACACGTATCTATCTGATTCGTCGGAACGTTTATTTTAAAAATAATAGGATATGATACATGATCGATATATGATATATGAATATTGAAAAATGTACAATAATTCTTAAAAATATAATAAATATATGATTGTTATTGTGTGAGTTCAAATTAAAACCATATGTATTAAAATTGTCAACATAAAAAATATACATTATTGTCATCATAAAAGTACCACTACAAAAAAACTCTTAAACAATGACCAATTTTAATAACAAAAATATATTGGAGACCAATTTCCTAATTGGAGATCAATTTAGAAATCAATTATTTTGGTAGCCAAAACCTTGGTAGCTAATGTTAGTGACCAATTTAGAAACCAATTATTTTGGGAGCCAAAATTTTGGTAGATAATGTAAGTAATCAATTTAGAAATTAATTCATAATAGAAACTATTTTAGTTATCAATTTAGAGATCACTTATAATTTTTTGTAGCTATTTTAGTTGCTAATAATTTTTAGTTTTTAAATTAGTACCTAAATTGGTCACTATATAGTAATGAATTATTTATTGTCACTAAAACTGATCGTTATTCAATAATTTTTATAATGTATTATGAGTTTATAATTTAGATACTTTATTGATAGATATCGATAAAATATCTTAAAGTATTAGAAACACATACTAGAACCTATCTATACATTATGATTTATATAGTTATCTTAATATATATATATATATATATATATATATATATATATATATATATATATATATATATATATATATTTTT